>Ga0265325_10001167_pt1 | contig 18764 bp, 17 predicted proteins | sample 41420metaG_FD_202090 | JGI IMG/M metagenome (GOLD analysis project Ga0265325, IMG submission 202090) | Rhizosphere microbial communities from Carex aquatilis grown in University of Washington, Seatle, WA, United States - 4-14-20 metaG | ecosystem: Host-associated > Plants > Roots > Rhizosphere...
CAAGTCAGAAGAGTTCGGATTACGCACAGCTTTCGAGTCTGAGCGGACATCTGAAGTCGCTCACGGCGGAGGGCCGTCACGCTCACGTGGAAAGCGTCGGCGCGATCGTCGCGTCCGGTCAGTATCGGCCGGATTCCAGCGCGATCAGCGCCAGGATCATCCAACAAAGCATGAGCAATCGCGCAGCGGCGTAAAGGCATGCCCGGCGAAATTGAACTTCAGGACGAACCAGCGGATCTGGTCGAGGCGGAAGCACGCGTGCACGAAGCCTGTGCGCTGCTGATGCGCGGGGATGCGCAGGGCGTGGAAGAGGCTGGTGTGCAGTTCGAGCGGACGATCGGGATTCTGAGCGGCCGGCACCCGTCCACAGGCGATCTGCCGCGTCGGATGGCTCTCCATAAATCGATTCAACGAGCGGAACGGTTAATGGCGGCCGCGGGGCGCTGGGTGGAGCACCGCCGGAGTGTGCTGCTGCCCGACGAAACCGCTCCAACCTGCTACGGCGCGAACGGCAAAACGGTGACGGCTCCAACCAGCGGTTCGATGACGCTGCAGGGATAATCCATGGGATCGCTTACCACGGCGCTTTACAACTCCGCACAGGCGTTGCGTACGTATGAGCAGTGCATGGCGGTGACGCAGAACAACGTCGCCAATGCCAACACGCCTGGTTATGCCAAACAGATCCAGACTCTGGCCGCCGCGCCGTTCGATATCGAGCAGGGGTATCCGGGAGGCATGTATGCGGGGCCGGTGCTGTCGACGCGCGATACATTCGCCGAAACCTCGGTTCAGACGCAGCAGTCGGCGGTGAACGCGGCCGGGCAGACGGTAAGCGATCTGCAGACTCTCTCGCCGCAATTCGACGTTACGGGCGCCTCGGGCGTCTCGGCGGCACTCAACGGCTTGTTTAACAGTTTTTCGCAACTCAGTGTAAATCCAAACGATGCGGTTTCCCGCCAGAATGTTTTGAATCAGGCGCAGACCGCGGCGCAGGCGTTTCAGCAGACGGCCACCGCGATCCTGAACACGGGGAATTCGGTAAATTCCGAGACCGGGGCCATGCTCGGGGACATCAACCGGCTGGCCGGGACCATCGCGCAAATCAACTCGCAGGTGCGGAAGAATCCCGATGGGTCGGTAGATGCCGGCGTCGATGCGCAGTTGTACAGCACGCTGGAGGATCTGGCCCAGGATGTCAACTTCACCACGCTGCGCCAGTCGGATGGCTCGCTCTCGGTTTACCTTGGCGGCCAGACTCCACTGGTTGTGGGAAATACGGCTTTCTCGGTACAGGGAGATTTCTCGCTGCCGCAGATCGTAATCCGGGACGAGAACGGCAAGGACATTACGAGCCAGCTAACGGGTGGACAACTGGGCTCCGAGCTGCAGACGAAGAACACGACGCTGCCGTCTTACCTGGATTCGCTGAATCATCTGGCGCAGACGCTGGCCGATCAGGTGAATACGACGCTGGCGAACGGTCTGGATTCCAACGGTCAGGCGCCCACGACGGATTTGTTCAATTACGACGCTACTTCCGGCGCGGCCTTCACGCTTTCGGTGAATCCGCTCACGACCGACCAGCTTGCGGCAGCATCGGCAGGCGCTCCCGGAGGGAACGGCAACGCGCTGGCGCTCTCGGCGCTGTCGAGTGCCACGGTGGTCAATGGCGGCACGTTCAGCCAGGCGTTCGGAGCGCTGGGCGGTCAGGTAGGCCAGAGTATTTCGAACGCGCAGGAAGAGCAGACGACGTCTCAGAATCTGCTGACCCAGGCTCAGAATCTCAGGTCGCAGACGTCGGGCGTGTCGCTGGATGCGGAAGCGGCGAATCTGATTACATACCAAACGGCCTATCAGGCGTCCTCGAAAATGTTCGCGATCCTGAACACACTGGACGACGTGACGCTCGGCCTGATTCCATCGAGCTAGACAATGATTACTTTCTATAATGAGCAGACCCAGGCCTTCCTCGACGGAATGAATCGTATCCAGCAGCGGGAGACGAAGGCGCAACTGGAGCTGACCAGCGGAATGCGGATCAATACCGTATCCGACGCGCCCGACCAGATCTCGAACCTGTTGTCGGTACGCAGCGCCATTTCGCGAAATACGCAGATCGGACAGAACCTCGCCAGCGTGAAGACGGAAACCGATTCGGCCGAGGCTGCCGTCAGCAACGCGGTGTCGCTGGTGGAGCGGGCAGAGTCGCTGGGGACGCAGGGCGCCAGCGATATGGCCACAGCGGACATGCGAAGCCAGCTCGCGCAACAGCTTGGCGACGTTCTCACCGAACTGGTCGGTACTGCCAACACCAGCGTGGGCGGACGGTACATCTTTGGCGGAGACAGCGACCAGACGCAGCCCTATACCATCGACCTGACCCAGGCAAATCCGATCAGCGCGTATGCCGGCACGGTGGCAACACGGCAGGTGGAATCGGCGGACGGGTCGACATTAGCGGTTTCGCGGACCGCTCAGGATCTTTTCGACGCTTCCGATCCCAGCAAGAACGTGTTCCTGTCGATTAATGGCCTGCGTAACGCGCTGCTGAATAACGATTCAGCCGGCATCGACTCGGCTCTGGCGCAAGTGAGAAGCTCAGACACGTATCTGAATGACGAACTCAGCTTTTATGGGACCGTGCAGAATCGAGTGGCCAGCGCCATCAATTATTCGAGCCAGTACGATTTGCAGTTGCGAACGCAGTTGAGTACGATTCAGGACGCCGACGAGACGCAGTCGATTATCGATTTGAACGAGGCGCAGACGCAGCAACAGGCGGCACTGGCTTCGGAGGGTCAGATTCCGCGCACCAGCTTGTTCAATTTCCTCGGCTAGCGTTTTCGTTCTGGCCGGGCGTCGAGACGAGTCTCGACGCGGCACGCACGAGTGCGTGCGCCACGACATCGCATGGTCGCTTATAGCTGAGACAGGAGACTGGCTATCGATATTGGAAATGGGGCCTGGATGCGCGATTTGCCGCGTCCACTATGGTTTCCACCGTGAAGCCGAAGCGCAGGTCGCGCACCTGGACACGCATACCGTTCTCCGGTTCTGAAACCGGCACGACAGTCCACAGCGGATACTTCGAGAACTGGAGAAACGCGCGGAATTCGGGCGTGCGGGCGGCAGCTTCCACCGCGGCCGATGTTTCCGGTTTCTGGAACAGCTCGCCGGAGTCGGGATCGAAGCTATCGAGCAGGCTGAAGCGATAGTGACGGACGGTGGTGCGGGTCTCCACAACGCCGTCCCAGAGAAAAGGACTTGCGGCCGTTGGGAAAGCGCCTGCGCGGGTTGGAGAAACGCCTTCGTAAACTCTCGATTCGAGTGTCGCCAGCGCGCGGCTGTGAATTACTCCGCGGCCTGCGTTATAAAGCATCAGGAAAGCCAGCGCGAAAACGGCAAGACCGCGCCCGGAGCCCGAACGGCCTCCCACTTCTGAACTCACCAGACGCGCCAGAGGTGGTCCCACGGCGGCCAGAATCAGAATCGCCCAGATCCACACATCGAAGACATTCGTCTGATCCAGGCTGAACCAATGTGAATTGAAGGGAAGCAGGAAGCGCACGCCATAAGCATTAGTCCAATCCAGAAGAAGATGGCTGGCCACTCCGGCCAGGGCCAGGCCGAAGGCAATTGGAAGCTTCCGCAGTGATCGCTCCAGCACGCAGAACAACAGTGCGACTACGAGCGCCAGCACAGGTGCGGCCACCAGGGAATGAGTAATCGCCCGGTGATACCGGAAGTATTCGAATCCTCCGCCCGCCAACATCACGATGTCGATGTCCGGCGCGTTTGCGGCCACCAACAGCAGGGGAGTCGCGTACTTGTAATAGCGGTTCAGGCCGGCCCGGCTCATGGCGAGACCGGTCAACGTGTGAGTGACGTTGTCCATGGGAGGCTAGTGGGTTGGAGACGGCGTCCAGGCGCGTTCCGCAGCGAAGACCTTTTGATACTGACGATATTTCGGCGGAACCAGGAGGGTGAGAGCGCGCGGAGCGATGGACAAGCTGACTGGCAGCGCTCCGGCCAGTTCGCCATCCACCTGCACATGAATTCGATTGTCATCGGGGCCGGTGAAGCGTGCCGACTTGGCATGGAGCACGGTAACGCCTTGCACGCGTGGAAGGCGATTCATCAATGCGCCCAGCATGTAGCGCACGTAAGGGTATGTTGAAGCACCCTCGAAGAGCACGATTTCAAAGCCGTGATCGAGCAGCGAGATGTTGCGGGCGATTTCGAGGTCACCGCCATAGTTTCGTACCCGGCTGGCCAGCGCAAAGCTGCAGCGGTATCGCTTGTCATCAATGTCCACGTTGAATTCCGGCAGGCGGCGGCCGAACTGGGAAAATCCGGCGATCCAATAGGCCACCTTGCCGATGGCATTCTTGGTTGGTCCATGCACTCGATAAACGATCCGAGCGTCAAATCCAGCACCGGCCATCAGTAAGAAATAGCGAGGCCGGCGGTCTGCCTCATCCGTCAGAACGCCGAGAGAAACACGGGCGGGAACGAGCTCGGAAAGCCCGGCGGCAGCTTTATCGGGACGCCGCGACATACCGAGTTCGGAGGCCAGGACATTCGCCGTTCCACAGGGCAGTACGCAGAGGGCGGCCGTAGACCCGGCCATGCCGTTCACCACTTCGTTAATCGTGCCGTCGCCACCTGCCACAAGAATCAGATCCGCGCCGTCCTCGGCGCACTGGCGGGCCAGGTCCGTCGCGCTGCCCGGACCCTCGGTGGCGAGCGGGCACACGTCCACGCCATCGCGGAGCAGTATGTCCCTCACACGTGGAATCAAGCGTTCGTGCGTACGGAGGAGCTGGCCTGCGAACGGGTTGTAGATCAGAAACGGCCGGCGATAGGTGGCGATGTTTACCGTGCCTCTCGGGTACTTTTACTATAGTAGGTGCATTCGAACCGGCCGCGCAGCTTGGCGTAACGGATTCTGCGAAGGGCGCATTTCCCGCAGGCAGTACGGTCAGGAATTTGAGATCACGCTTCATGGATAAGAGCCCGCGTCAGGCAGGCGACCGAGCCGAGCAGCTTCGCGAAGAGCTGCGGCGGCACGAACGCTTGTATTACGTCCTGGATCAGCCGGAGATTACCGACGCAGAGTATGACGCGCTGATGCGCGAACTGCAGCGGCTGGAGACGGAACATCCCGAGCTGGTCACGCCCGATTCGCCCACACAGCGGGTGGGTGGCAAGCCGCGGGAAGGCTTCATCAAGGTGGCGCATAGCTCGGCCATGCTCAGCCTGGATAACGCGCTGAACGAAGAGGAGATGCGGGAGTTCGACCGGCGTGTGCGTGAGCTATTGGGGGGCGCGCCGTTTCGCTACGTGGCTGAATTGAAGCTGGACGGATTGTCGATGGCCGTGCGATACCGCGACGGGCGTTTTCAGCAGGCCATCACGCGCGGCGATGGGCGTGTTGGCGAAGACGTTACTGAAAATGCCCGGACAATCCGCTCACTCCCGCTTCGGGTGAATGCATCGCTGCCAGTTTTCGAGGCGCGCGGAGAGGCGCTCATCAATCGGCGTGCATTCGAGCGGATGAATGCCGAGCGAACCGCGGCAGCCCTGCCTTTGTTTGCCAATCCGCGCAACGCCGCCGCCGGTGCACTGCGAGCTCTGGAGCCGCAATTGACGGCGAAACGGCAACTCGACTATTTCACCTATTTCCTGCTGGTAGACGGCGAGCCCGCGATGGATAGCCACTGGGAATCGCTGGATGCGCTGGCGGAAATGGGATTCAATGTGAACAAGCATCGCCGCCTGTGCGCCGATCTGGATGATGTGCTGGCGTACTTTCAACACTGGGGCGGCGAACGCGACAATCTTCCGTACGAAATCGACGGGTTGGTGATTAAGGTAGATTCGGTGGCACAACAGCGCGCGCTGGGATGGACCGCGAAGGCGCCCCGGTGGGCCATCGCCTTCAAGTTCCCCGCGCGGCAGGAGCGCACGGTGATCGAGAATATTGACGTGCAGGTTGGCCGCACGGGTATTCTCACGCCGGTTGCGCATCTGCGGCCGGTTGTTGTCAGCGGCGTGACGGTGACGCGAGCCACGTTGCACAACGAGGACGAAATTGAGCGTTTGGGAGTGCAGATCGGCGACGCGGTGCTGATTGAGCGCAGCGGCGACGTGATTCCCAAGGTTGTCCGGGTGCTCGAACAGGCTGCGGGGCGAAAACCGTTTCGTGTGCCGGCGCATTGTCCGGTCTGCGGCGGCGATGTGGTGCGCGAACCGGGCGAAGTGGCCAGCCGTTGCATCAATACGAATTGCCCGGCGAAGTTGAAACAATCTGTTCTGCACTTTGCGGCGCGCGGCGTCATGGATATTGACGGCATGGGTGAGGCTTTAGTGGATCAGTTGGTGGATGGCGGGGTGGTGCGCAGCGTGGGCGACGTTTACAGCCTGACGCTCGATCAGTTGCTGGGACTGGAGCGCATGGGACAAAAGTCCGCGCAGAAGATTCTCGATAACATTGAACGCTCGAAAACGCAAGCGCTTCCACGCGTGCTGAACGGCCTGGGAATCCCGTTTGTTGGCGAGCGGACGGCGCAGATTCTGGCTGACTATTTCGGCAGCATCGACGCCATTGCAGGCGCCGATGAAGAGAAATTGCAGGAGGCGGAGGAAGTTGGGCCGAAGGTAGCGCGGGCAATTCGGGAGTTCTTCGCCGAGGAACGCAATGGTAGCCTTGTGGAACAACTCCGCGCCGCCGGGTTGCAGTTCCAGCAGCAGATCCGACGGAAAGCAGCGGGGCCACTGGAAGGCAAGGTTTTCGTGCTGACCGGTACGTTACCCAACCTGACGCGCGAAGACGCGAAGAGCCGCATCGAAGCGGCCGGAGGAAAGGTGACCGGGTCGGTGAGCAAGAAAACGAATTACGTTGTGGCTGGCGAAGAAGCCGGCTCGAAGCTCGACAAGGCACACGCTTTAGGGGTTGCGGTGATTGGCGAGCGAGAGTTGCTGGATATGATGGGCTGAAGCCGGAGCCTCGACTGAAACACTTCATCGGCACTCTTATCGCGTGGGGTCCAGCGGGTGTATTCCTGCTGGCGATCCTCGATTCCACCGGTGTTCCGCTGGTGGGCGGCGTGGATTTACTGGTTGTTGGGGTTGCGGCGGCCGATCACGGCGCGGCGTGGATGGCGGCGGGAATGGCCGTGCTGGGATCGCTGGTGGGAAGCTATGTGTTGTTCTACATCGCACGCAAGGGTGGGGAAGCTTACCTGGCCCGTTATACGTCGGAAGGACGCGGTCTGCGATTCAAGCATTGGTTTGAACGCTACGGTCTGGTGACGGTATTCGTTCCGGCGGCGGTGCCGATCCCACTGCCGATGAAAGTCTTCGTGCTCTCGGCGGGGGCGATGGAAGTGAGTCCGGCGTGGTTCGGGATTGTGCTTCTCGCCGCGCGCATTCCACGCTATTTCATCATTGCGTGGCTGGGAACCAGGCTGGGCCCGCAGACGCTTCCATTCCTGAAAGCGCACGTCGGCGCACTGGTGTTGATCGCCGTGGCGCTTTGTCTTGTGTCCTTTGGGGTGATTCGCCTGGTCGAGCGGAATCGCGCCGCTCAGCAGGCTTAGTGTTTGAGCTTGTCGATCTTCTGCTGCGCATTGGCGCGCATTTCGGCGGCCCGATTTTCGTCCTTCATGGGGTGTTCCGCCAGCACCTTCAGACATTTCTCTGAATACTCGAGCGCCAGTTTGTCCTGGTGATCGGCGAGGTATACGTCGCCCAGACTGTCGTACACGTTGGCCGAATTCGGGTAGGCGATTTCGTTCAGTTTCAGAATCTCAATGGCCCCCTTCGTGTCGCCCTTCTGCAAATGTTCGTAGCCGTAAAGATTCATGGGATATTCGGGGAACAGGATCGTCTTCGGATCCTTTCTGAGGGCGTCATCCAGCATTCGGCGGGCACGCGCCACACCGTTCGACCCCACCAGAATGTTCCAGAACTGCTCGTCGGCCGACGGCTTCACGACCGGAGAGTTGGGAACCGTGGCGTTGGGCTGGAGCAGGATTTTATCGAACCAATCGACAATCGTTCCGGGCAGAGTCTTTTCCACTCTGAACATGTCTGCGCCGTGACCTGCCGCTTGGAACGGAATCAACTGACTGCGCGGGTCGTGCGAGAACGAGAACAACCAGCGCATATACGGCAGCGTTTCGCCGTCGTCCTCACTGGCCGAGATAAAAACAGGTAAAGAATGGGAGGCTTGCAGGAATGCGCGGCCAGCTTCGTCGGTGTTGCCGGAAAGCAAAACGAGAGTTTTCACTTCGGGATGACGCCGTGCGGTCTGAATTGCGTTATTGACTCCGCAGCTAGCGCCGCCCACACCGATGCGGGTCTTATCCACACCGGGTTGGCTGAGCAGAAACTGATACGCGGCGTCAATATCCTCGGGCCAGTGGGCCACAACGGTGGCGTTCTGCTCCCGCGTTAAAGAACCGAAGCGCTCACCGGGACTTTCTCCGAACCCGCGCATGTCGAAAGTCAAAACATGGATGCCGGATGCCGCTAGTTGCGCGGCCAGATCGTTCCATACAAAGCGATCGCGATTGCATTGATGCAGCAGCAGGACGCCGGGGCCGGGCTTGCCGGGCGAATAATAGGATGCTTTAAGCTGGACGCCGTCTGGCGCAGCGACGCTTGCGTATTGCAGTGTAATCTGCGCCCCGGCGGTTACTGCAGACACCACCAAAGCGCACGCGAATCTCATCATGGCGAGTCAGTATATCAGCCGCCCCACGTATAGTGCGCGGTATAGGCGATCACTTTTTCCTGATCTGGTTGCAGGGTCACTACGTACTCGATCGTCCGGCTGTCCTTCTGAGTGTGCGGGTCCGATTCTTTCGTGATCGCCCAGTTTTGCCAGCGATACAAATGCTCCACCACCCGCACGGTAACGGGTTCGTTCTTGTGATTGCGCAGCCGGATCTCGAAGCTCTCGTCCACCCATCCGTTCGGATAAGTCTGTTGAATTTGGTAGTGAGTCTGCTTCCGCTCACCGGTAATATCGAAGGCGTTGCCAGTGTACACGCGGACGGTTTCGTCCTTTGCCGTATGGTCAATCTCGTTTTCGCCGGTGAATTCCAGTTGCCCATCGTGGTCGCGGCGGTAAAAACGAACGCGGCCACGGGGCAGAGGCATGCCGAGCTTGTTCGCTTCCGAATTGTCGAACTCGCGCATCACCCAGACGTGAGGATTCGATTCAGTGCCGTATTGCTCTATCTGGCGCAAGTCCTGGTTGGCCCACTGGTTTCTGTTGACCGACAAGCCATCGTACACATAGAGCCGTTTCGATTGAATTCCCGACGCGCGCATGAACTCCACCTGCTTGGTCTCGCGATCATGGAGAGTCGTTGGTAGCGGCAGGGTATAGAGATGGTAATCTTCGAATGCTCGCTCGGACACCTGTGGCTCCGCGAGATTCGCGCCGTCAGTTACCATGACGCTGGCGGTCACCATGCCAGCCATTCCCGGAGTCACCTTATTTACATCCCCGGCCATCAACTTAATGTGCGCGTGATCGAATTGCTTGCCGCTCTGGTTATCCAGGGTTACCCAGCCCACTAGATCGAGCAGTTCGCCCGTCTCGGGGGCCACGATGTTGTAATCGGCGTTCCAGCTCATGCCGCCGGTGACGTAGCTTAATTCCGCATCGAACTTTGCCGCCGTGCTGGCGTGGATGACCCAATCGAGCGCCGGCTTCAGGATGGTATCGTCGCCCAGGGCTGGGAAAATGGGTTGGCCCGGTAGCCAGAACTGCAGCTTACCGTTCACTTCGACAATGGGCTGGCCATTGCTAGCGGCGGTCATTTGGTTGTACTGATACTGCTGTCCGTAGCGCTGCATTGCCTGGTAATGAGGCACATAACCGCTGCGGACAATTTTGCCGGTTACGATTCGCGTCGAGCCGTCCTGCGCGGGGACTACGAAATCAATTGTCTTCCCTTCGTACAAACTCAGCAGCAATTCCTGCGAAACGGGCTCAGCGCGGTAATTCTGCTCCAGGACGACCAGAGCGTGCTTGCCCGAGGGGTCACGCAGAATCACGGATTCGGGTTCCAGGTGGGCGGTGGCATCGGAGAATCGAACGGTATTGGAGCCGGCGTGCAGGTCTAGTGGCAGGGTCTCGCGGAATACGGCGAAGTCCTGATTGTAGATGGTAAGGGCCGGGTCTGCTGCAAAGGCCACAACTGTGAAGCCTACGCACAGCAGAACGCTGTACCTGGCCGCTCGCGGGAGCGTTGGAGTGGACATGTTGCCATGCTACGGCAACCTGAGGTCCATCCGCTCCCGTGCATTCGTGCGCGATCAGTTGGTCGGATCGAGTCGCTTCCAACTGGCGTCCGGATCGAAAGCGGTGAGTGCCGGTGCAATTGTAGCGGTGTCAGCGCCTAGATCCTTTGCATAGACCACGCCGAGCTGATTCACGACAAAGGTCTGTACTCCGGTAGTACCGTAGTCGCGCGGCCACGCGATTACGCCGAAGCCGCCGACCAGATGGCCATCCATTAGGAAATTATGCGCGCCTCCGACGGCGTTGCTGCCCTGGGCCGTGAGAATCCGGAAGTGATACCCGAAATGGTAACGAGGCCGCGGCGCTGTACCCTGATCGGGTGACGCTATGAGCCGGTCGGATGCGGAAATTGCCGGGCCGAAGGGACTTTCTCCAGTCGCGTCGGCCGGCCAGTACAGGCCATCGTGCTTGCCTGGAGAACTGATCAGCCGCTGCGCGAAGGCCAGGACGCCGCTGCCATCGTGATCCGTGCGTGCGTATTCAATTTCGGCCTCCGCGACACCAAGACAAGTTTCGACAGCGTGCATTTCGTTGTGACCGATGCGCCGATCCAGAATTTCCTCGCGTCCGGCTTTGCCATCGAAGCGCCACCCGTCACCTTCCTTCACCAGAGGCGCCGGAAAAGGCCAATCATTAGCCCCCATGTAGACGATCATGCGTCCTGGAAGTGTGTCGTTTTCAATTCTGGTCGCGGTTTGCGCGGCCTTCAGGAACTCGGCGCGATCCTGATCGCTTAAATGCGAGTCGCCGGGGCGAAACTGATCCTTCATCTCGTCGCCAAGGACCGCCGCCATTTCATCCGAACTGCCAGACTGGACAGCGGCGATCAACGCACTGACCGCCGCCTCCGGGGTTTCGAATGTCTTTTGCGCTGCCTGGGCCAGTATGAATCCCGATGCCAGCACCGTCAGACCGGCGACATTCCGGAACAAGGTACTCATCGGTGTCCTCCCCGTTCGTGCTCGTTGCCACCACGGTTGCCGCCGCCACCCCGGCTGGCCTGTCCCCAGGCAGCAGCCGCGTGTTCGGACCGGCCATTCTCGGTTCCATGAAACGCTCCCGTATGCTCCGGCTCAGAGTGTTGCTCATAGCCGCGGCTGGGTGCCACACTGAAACGCTGATTGCCGTTGTAGACGTTGCGCGTAGGGCCTTGACTGTTCCGATAGCCGTTTCCGTTACGGTTGATATCCACGTTGCGATTGATATTCACGCTCCGGTTGACGTTGACATTGCGATTCACCACGGTGTTCCGCCAGTTCCCGCCGGCCCAGTTGCCGTAGTTGTGAACGTAGGAGCCGCGGTTCACCCAGGTGCGCCCCCAAGCGACGTTGTGGACGAACACGTTGTGAGCGCGCCAGTCGAAACCACCGCCCCAGCCCCATGCGCCAAAGCTGGCGCCGAGATAGAAGCCTGCACCGAAGCCTATCGCGCCGCCCACGAAGAAGCCCGGACGAGGCGCCGCATAGACGATATACGGATCGTAAGTCGGGACAACCACGTAGCCTGCGTTGACTGGCAGAACTTCCACCCAACCGCCGTCGTCGACCACGCGGATTTGCGGGCCGGTGCGCAGATACCCATAGTTATAGGCCCGGTGGCGCATCCGCTGCACCGCATCCATCACGTCGGGACGCTGGGCCAGAACGGCGTTGCCCAGTTGACTGGTCCAGTCCATGTCCCCAGCCATCATGTCCAGCACGTTAGGGAAGGGAAGCAGCGCCTGCACGCTCGGATCCCAGGGCAGGTTCGACTGATTGATGGCATTCGCCAGGTCGTCGCCGCGCAGATAGCGATTCTGATCGGCCCATCCCGCCGCATCCTGAATCTGATCTGGAAACGTTGCCGCGGCAAGAATCTGTGCCAGTAGCGGGTCGGGATACAGCGCGATGCGGCCAACCAGGTTGTCCAACTGACCCGGCGCGAAGCTGGGCGGCGGCGGATAATCCTGTCCGAAGGCCGGCGTCAGCAGCAACAACGTGCTGGTGAGCACGGCGACGCTCTGCAATACGATATTTCGTTTCACGAGGCTCATTGTTGTCTCCTCTTCCTCGGCGAGGGCAAACGCAACTGGCCCGCCGAAGTGCGCATACGCCTGATTCGTTGACAGGAAAGGCGCATTGTGCGGTGTCGAAGCCGATTGCGGAAGCAAAGGTGGCTGAAATGAAGCAATGCCACCACCAGGTAGTATTGCAGGAAACGCTCCCGCATGGCATGCGTTGCCGGAGTTAACAGAACTTCACTTTGGCGAGCCGCGGCGCCCCGCCGCGAAGGCGTCCCACTGATTGAAGAGTTTCATTTGTTCGTCCAGCTTTGAATCGCGCACCAGTCGCTCGATTTCGCTGCGAGTCTGCCGCGCCGCAAGCCGTTCCGGAGCGTTGGCGAGGCCCCAGATCACGGCGTCTGAGATCGCTTCATTCCGGCGCGCCTCTTTCGTATTCACGCGCTCAAGGGTGTCTGACTCGGCATGATAGTCCGGCAGGTAGGGAGCCGCGTCCTGCAACGCCACAAGGTTGGGAACGCCGGCGAGGAGAAAGTCGAAATTGTCCGTGCCATCGAGCGCGTCGGCGGCGTGGTCGCTTGCCCCCGCAATGCCGGCCGCTTCCAGAATCGCGTTAATTGGTTTCCGGATCTCCTCCCGCCCATTCAAAAAGAAGCCGCTGGTATGGCCCGATCCAGTGTCGAAAGTGAGCATCGCGACGAAGTTGTCCAGCTCGGATTTGTGCTGTTCCACGTAGGCAGCCGATCCCAGCAACCCCTGTTCTTCTCCCGTGAACAGAATGAAGCGGACGGTCCGCCTGGGCCGCAAGCCGAGCTGTTGAAATGCGCGCGCCACATCGATAACCATCGCCGCGTTGACGCCGTTATCTTCGGCCCCGGTGCCCAGATCCCACGAATCCAGATGAGCACCCAGCAATACGATCTCATTCGGCTTCTCGGTACCGGGAATCTCCGCGACGACGTTAGCGGCCCCGCGGTATTCGCCTCCAATCCGATTGGTCATCGACAAGCGAGCGCGCACATTCCCGTGTTGCGCCAGCCGTGCCAGACGTTCCGCGTGCTCTCGTGAGATGACCGCGTTCGGCACGGGAGCCAGATCCGTGCCGAGAACGACGGGATGCCGATAGAGCAATCCGCGCAGCCGGGACGACTCCAGCAGCACTGCGGCGATACCGTATCGTTTCGTTGCGAAATTGATCCCTGGATTGCGCATGTATTCCGCGAAAAGATCATCCAGCGTTTTCATCTCGTTCGAGCGGACCAGGACGACGGCGCCTTTGAGCCGGGCCGCGACTTTGGCAAATGCGTCCGCCGAACCATCCCCGACGTCGATCACCGGACCTTCGATGGGGGCGGCGGTGGAGGGACTCATGGGCGCTGCGGCCGCGCGAATTGCGAATTGGGTTGGGGCGATCGCCTCCACTGCAATAGTCCCTGGCAGCCAGGTGCGGGGGATGGTGTAGTGTTCCACGCTCACGTGCGTCAGCCCGGCAGCTCGAAACTTTGTGGCTCCCCAGATGACGGCGCGTTCGCAAGCTCGCGAACCGGTGGGACGCCCGCCGATGGTATCGCACAACTCGCGCAAATCGTCAGCCATTGCCGATCCCGATTGCGCCCGCGCCACGAGCCGTGCAGGGGCGTCGGATTGCGCGAAGAGAGTGCCGCAAAACAGGAAACCGATCGTGCATCGAAGCATGTCGAAAGATTATACGCGGTTCATTTGGAGGATGGTCAGGCTGGAAGGCCTACAGCGCCGCCTCGCCATCCAGGCTGCGCCAGAGATACCAGCTGGCTACGGAACACCACGGCCGCCACGCCCGCGCTATCTTTTCCATCCGTTCCGGTTTGGGCAGCGCGCGCATGCGGTATGCCTTGCGCATCGCCGTTCGGATGCCGAGGTCGCCCACAGGCAAGATATCCGACCGCTGCAGCGCGAAAATCAGGAACATATGCGCGGTCCACACGCCGACGCCCTTAACCTGGGTCAGCGCCTCGATTACTTCGTCGTCGCTCATCGACGGCAAAAGGGAGAAATCCAGTTCTCCGGAGAACGTTCTGGCGGCGAGGTCCCGGATATAGGCGGTCTTCTGGCCGGAGAGCCCGGCAGCGCGCATCTGTTCGATTGTCAGCTCCAGAACTGCGGGCGGCGTGAGCTGACGCTCGGGAACGAGGTCCAGCAATCGGTTGAAGATGACCATTGCCACACGCCCACTGAGCTGCTGATACACAATGGAGCGCACCAGCGTGGCAAACGCAGGCTCCCGGTACTGGATCCGACAAGGGCCCACGCGTTCGATGATCCCGGCCAGTACCGGGTCGGCCTTCTTCAAATGGAGGATTGCGTGACGCATGCAACGGAGCGGCGAAACCGCGCATCTACCAATTTAGCCTTATGAACCGATCCCTCGCTGCGATCCTGATGCCCCTGTTGTGGCTTCCGTTGGCCATGGCCCAGGAAACAAAGCCGCCCGACCAGGCCCCCGAAGAAGCGCCCTCCATCAAGGTGGAAGTGAATGTCGTGAACGTGTTCTTCACCGTTCGGGACCATCAGAACGGGCTGGTGGGCAACCTCACCAAGGACGATTTTAAGGTGTTTGAAGACGGCAAAGAGCAGAAGATCAGCTACTTTACTCGCGAAACCGACCTGCCCTTTACCATGGGTCTGCTGATTGACGTCAGCCCCAGTCAGGAAAATCTGGTTGAGATTGAGAAGGACGCGGCGTCGCAGTTCTTTGGCAGCGTGCTGCGGGCGAAAGACCTTGCTTTTCTGATCAGCTTTGGCGGCGACACCGATCTGCTGCAGGATTACACGAGTTCGCCGAAATTGCTGCGTGCCGGCCTGAACGGGCTGCACGTGAATGCGAGCGTCGGCGGTCTGCATCCAGGGCCCGTGCCGACCATCTATAATCCGAAGGGCACCGTGTTGTACGACGCGGTTTACCTCGCCGCTCACGACGAACTGCACGGCCAGGTTGGTCGCAAGGCGCTCATCCTGATTACGGACGGAGAGGACGAAGGCAGCCACTACAAAATCCAGGAAGCGATTGAACAGGCGCAGAAGGCCGATGCGATCATCTACAGCATCGAGTACATCGATAGGCAGTTCTACTATTCGCACGGGGGAATGTACGGCGGCGATTCCGCGCTGAGCCGCATGTCCTCGGAAACGGGTGGCCGGGTATTTCGTGTCGATCACAAGCATCCGTTGACGGAGGTTTTCCAGGAGATTCAGGACGAGATGCGCAGCCAGTACGCGATTGCCTATACGCCAAGCAACGCGGCGCGGGACGGTTCCTACCGCAAGCTGGAGATTCGCCCGTCCAGCAAGGATTACAAAGTACAATCGCGCAAGGGCTATTACGCGACCGCGAACGGCGACGCGGAGTGAATCATCTGGAGCTCAGGATGAACGAGTTGCCGTCAATGTCCCGGAAGGCGGCAGCCGTGCCCCAGTCTTCGCGCTTCGGCTCCATGGTGATCTCCACGCCTTTTCGTTTCAATTCACTCACTGTGGCCTCCACATCGTCGCTCCAGAAAGTCACATTCATCTGACATCCCGGTTTCATAACTTCGTCGAGGCGAAAAAGCACGACTCGCGCATCGGCGCCGGGGATGCCCAGCTCGATCCAGCGCTGTTCCTCGCTGAACGGCTGATCGGTGAGCAGCCGGAACCCAAGCTTTTGTGTGTAGAACGCCAGCGCACGATCCTGGTCGGTTACCGGGATGGTCGCGAACTTTATGCCTTTGATCATTCCTCCACCTCTGTGCCATTGTGCGCGAGCAGTTCCTCGATTGCAAGCCGCCTATGGTAGCAGATACTATAGTCGTAATGGACCATGTAGCGATCGACGACTACGTTCTGGACGTGTTGCTGCCGGACCTTACCGGCCACGACCGCTCTCCGGCGGCATTCCTCGTCTACATAGTTTTATGGGCTGGACTTTACCGTTCCGAGGAACGTGAAATCGCTGTCAGCCTTCAACAATTTGTCGAGTTAACGGGTTTATCCAAGTCGGCTGTTCAGAGGTCTATTCGTTTGCTGCTGCGGCGCGGCCTGATCGCCGTCGGCAAGGATTCAAAGACTTCCGTACCGCGATACGAGCTCATTCGCCACTGGGTGCGGCGCCGAGCGAAGGCTCTCAGATAAACCGGATCCGCCGCATCGCCACCATCACCATCCGCAACAAAACCACGCCGTGACGCCACCGTTGGATGTTTGTGTCTCCGTAGGTGCGTTCGCCGTACCGCACAGGCATGTCCACAATCTTCAGGTTGAAACGGGCGGCGCCGAAGATGAGGTCGAAATCGCCGAACGGATCGAATTCGCCGAACCAGGCGCGGTTGGCGGCAATGGTCTCATACTGCCGGCGGCTCAGCACCTTCGTTCCGCACAACGTGTCCTTGATGCTCTGGCCGAGCAGCCAGCTAAACGCCAGACTGAAGAATTTATTACCCAGCAGATTGAAAAAGCGCATGGCCTTTTCTTCCATTGGGTACACCAGGCGGACGCCGTTGATGAAGTCGCCTCGGCCGCTGCGCCAGGCTTCATAGAATCGCGGCAGATCTTCCGGCATGACGGTGAGGTCCGCGTCCAGGATCATCAGTAAATCGCCGCGGGCCTCCGCAAAACCCAGGCGAACCGCGTCGCCCTTGCCTTTGCCGGTTTGCTGGAGCAATCGGGCGGGAAAACCGGGCCGTTGCGCGAGTTCCCGCTGAGCGGCTTCCCAGGTGTGGTCCGTCGAATGGCCCTCGACGAAAATCAACTCGGTGCCAGTGCCCATTTGCGGGAGACGATCGAAAATCTGCGGCACGTTGCCTTCTTCATTGCGGGCAGCCACAATGACGCTGACGCTGCCCTCGCGCGAGGGATCGGCCAAGGGTTGGGGGCGCGCAATCAGCATGTGCGTGATGGCCAGGTGGCTGAATGGCCAAAGCCGCACCAGATACCGATTGGCCAGCCCACCCAGCAGCGGCACCCGCACCGGGCACATGATCTCGCGGGAATGCCGAATTGTTTCGTAGCCGGCCAGGTACAGGAGGTCGCTGACATCCTCGACCGTCAGCCAGTTCTGCAGCAGAAGCCGCTTCACCAGACCGGTTGCTTCCGCCACTTTCCGCGGACCGGCCCAGAGCTGGCTGTAGAAATTCATCATCAGGCGCGTGCCGGGATGGCAGTGGGCGGCGATCCGTTCCAGCACCATCTGAACGTCCCAGAGATCGTTGATCAAATCGGAACAAACCACGAAATCAAATTTTTCGCCGAGGTCGAAATCGTGCGCGTCGGCGTGCTGGAAATTCAGTTCGGGATGTTTCTCGCGGGCAAGCTTCACCATCTCGGGCGAGAAATCGATGCCGACTCCATACGCTGGCCGGAGGGCCGCCAGGAGATCGCCAGTGCCGCAGCCTACCTCAAGAACGCGAGAGCCGGGCGGCACCGAAAACGCGAACAGCCGAGCCAGTTGATCTCGATAATAACGGCGGGCCGGTTGCCAGCGGCCAATCTTCCGCGCGAACTCATCCCAGAACGCGACATGCTCGCCGGTAAACACCGCGCGCTTCGATGAAACGTCTTTTCCCACTAACGAGGCAATTTGCACTTCTTCGACGATCATAGAATCCTGAGGCCCTCCGGCACAATGATTACGCCATCTTAATGAAACCAGGCGTACTACTGGCACGCCCACCATAGAGGACGGAAACGGAGTGCTGGCGGGTGGTCTGATTATGCGATTTTAATGGCGTTTGGCCAGATTGGACGGTTCGCCCGGGTTATGATGATTTGCAGTTGACGGCAAAATCTGTCCCAGGAGCAAACTTTCACGAAGGCGGCGTCAACCACGTATATTCTTGTGTGAGGGGTGGCGCTTCGCTCTTCGCAGTTGAGCGCCGTTCCAACGTTCCTTCCTCCGATGAATGAATCAACGCTCGAACTCGAGCGGCCTACAACGGATCAGCCCAGTAAGGCCGGGCGCAGGAAAAGGGCTTACCTTGTCCTGTGCGGAGTTTTGTCGCTGGTGGCAGCGATCATCGCGGTTTATGCGCAGACCAACGCCTGCGCCTTCGACGAAGGCTTTCATCTGCTGGCCGCGCAGTTAATTAGAGGCGGCAAGCGGCCGTACCTGGATTTCTTCTTCGCGCAGGCGCCGCTGAATGCCTACTGGAACGCCTTCTGGATGTGGGTGTTCCGTGAAAGCTGGCGTGTTACACATGCGGTGGCCACGGCTGCCACTGTAGGCGCGGTGTTTTTGTCAGCCGATTTTGTCTTCGACCGGTTCTCTTTGCCACGCTGGCGGCTTCCCGTATCCCTGGCCGCGACCCTCCTGATTGGCTGCAACTGGCTGGTGGTGCAATATGTACCCATCGCGCAGGCGTACGCCTTGTGCACGTTCCTGATGGTGGTGGCGTTTCGTCTGGCCGTCGCGTCGGCCGGGAGAAAGAGTTT
>Ga0265325_10001169_pt1 | contig 18748 bp, 13 predicted proteins | sample 41420metaG_FD_202090 | JGI IMG/M metagenome (GOLD analysis project Ga0265325, IMG submission 202090) | Rhizosphere microbial communities from Carex aquatilis grown in University of Washington, Seatle, WA, United States - 4-14-20 metaG | ecosystem: Host-associated > Plants > Roots > Rhizosphere...
GCGCGACCATCGACTATCCGCTCGCCGACGAGGGGAAGAAGCCTCGCCGGGTGAGGTCGAAATGAGCGGCGCGTAGCGGGGCCCGGCACCAGAGGCGAAGCGACCGCTCTCGGTGCCCCACGCACACGCGCACACGACGGTTGGCCTAGGTTGGCTTTTTCGGCTGCAGACGGGTTAAGATGGCCCGAAGTTTCGAGCGCAAGAGCACGGCTTTTCACTCGAGCTTCTCCCCGGAGGGAGACGGCCCACGATGACCCAGGACACCCGCAAAGACCGGCGCGTGAAGATCGTCAGCTTGAATGTGCGCTACAAGAGCGCGACGGTCGACGAGTTCATCGAGAACCATGCGCACGATGTCAGCCGGGGCGGCATCTTCATCAAGACAGCCAATCCGTTTCCGCCCGGCACGCTGCTCAAGTTCGAGATTCGGCTCGCGAGCGATCAGGCCGTCATCGCCGGCGTCGGACGGATCGTGTGGAAGCGCGACGCCGGGACGACGAGCGGAGAGCGACCGGCCGGAATGGGAGTCAAGTTCATCAAGATCGACGAGCCGTCGAAGGCGATCATCGACCGGCTCGTCAATACGAAGGACGATGCAGGCAAGTCCTTCGAGGGCGGGGACGAAGCGGCGCAGGCGCCCGCTCGCACCCGATCGACGCCTCCGGCCCGAAACCCGTCGTCCGGGGGATCGCCGGTCGCTGGACCGGCCTCTCAGCGGGCTCCGGCCGCGCGGTCGGTGACGCCCGCGGCTGGCACGCCCGCGGTCGCAGGCCCTCCGCTCAATCGCAAGGCGACCATGATTGGGATTGGGGCAACTCCGTTGCCGGGGTCGTCGTCGCCGCCGGGCGCCTCGTCCTCGCCGTCCGGCCGTCCTCCGTTCCCAAGTCATCCTGCGGTGCCGCCACGACCAAACGCGAGCGCGGCGATGTTCCCGGACCCGGGCCCAGCGGGGGACATGCCGGCCAAGGAAGACCAGACCGTCATGCGGCAAGCTGCCGAGCTCTTGGAAGACGCGCTTCGGGAGGCCGGCGGCTCGATGGCCGAGATCGGCACCAACCCGATTTTCTCGGCACCGGCACCGGCACCGGCACCTTCGCCGGTGCCGAGCGCCAGCGCTCCCGAACCGGCAACGACTTCGCTGCCGACCCCCTCGAGCGAGTGGACCACAGCCGACACACCCAAGGCGCTGGCCGCAACCGTTGCCGCACTCCGAGCTGGAGAGGCCGGGGCGCACCCGTCCGCCGAGAAGCGCAGTTCCGAACGGCACCGGTCAACCCGCGATACTCCGACGAGCATCCGCCCGGCACCGACGGCGGCACGTTCTCAAAACGCCAATCGCAACACGGGCACGGTGATCGCGCTGGTCATCGCCGCGGCGTTCGCCCTGGCAGGGGCGATCCTCTTCCGAGACCAGCTGTTCGGTGGCGGCGCCCCCCCGGAACCAGTTGCCGCGCCCGCAAACCCGCCCCCGACGCCTCCCACGCCAACTGCCATGGCCAGCGTGACGACGATGACCGTCCCGCCCGCGCAAACCGCCTCGCCAGGGGCGGCGCCGTCCGGCCCAGCATCGGTCGCCAGCGACAGACCCACGGCGGCAACGCCCCAGCCCCCGACAAACACGATCGCGCCCGCGGCCCCTCTGGCGGAAAGCGTCGCCCCTCCCACGCCGCGGCCCCCAAAGCCCGCCCCAAAACGGTCGTCGGCTCCGTCTCCCGCGGTGGACGGAACTCCCTCCGAATCGTCGGCTGCGGCGGTAGCTGCGGTGCCGAAGCCCGCGGCGCCACCCAAGCCCAAACCTGAAAAACCTGCAGACGACAACCCCTACTGAGCGGAGACAACCGGACCCGGCCTCCCCCGGCGCAGTCAGGGCAGAGAACTACGCAGCTTCTCGAGCGCCTGAATCGCCTCGCTGACGGCCGTGCGCGAGGCCTCGGAAGCGCTCTTGGCGGCCTGCTCGACCACAGCTGCGACGCGGGGCTCGAGCTCACGCCAGCGATCTTTGACGTCCATCTTCGCGAGGTGCGCTTTTACGCGAACTTCGTCTCGCAGAGCGCGGAGCTGCTCCAGGTTCTTCTCGAGTTCGCCGCTTACCTTCTTGGTGGTCTCTTCCATGGTCGTGCCTCTAAGTCTCCCCGAGAGCACAGCGCGTGCCGATTTCGTTTCCGCGCCTCTTCAGCGACGCACGCATCGAATCGCCAAAAGCTCGACGCACGCTTTGCGCAAGCGCGCACATTCAGGGTCGCGCGTGGGGCTCGGTTTTTCTCTACGGTCCCAAATTCTGAGTGAGCGGGAGCACCAGACGACGTAGTCTCCCGACCGTGCGGCTGCTCCTTGCGTTCCCGTTGACCTTGGCACTCGTGCTAGCGGTCCCCGCCGCGCGCGCCGGAGAGCCAGAGGCTGCGACGCGCTCCGTGTTCGCCGGTGCGTTCGCGTTCGTAGCGGGCTTTACCGCAGGGGGCGTTCTCGTCGCGACCGGCCGGGGCAGCGACGTCCAAAACAACGCGGGGTGGCTGACGATCGAGGGCGCGTTCGTGGCCGCGCCCCTGGTCGCTCATGCGTTCGCGGGCGAATGGGCGCGCGCCGCGATCTTCGCGGCGCCCCCGGCCGCCGCCATGGCGGGCACGGCGGGGCTCTTCGCGATGAACGCAGGGGCGATTGAACACGGATCGCTCGAGGAGCAGCGGGTGCTGTGGTCGCTCTTCGGGGTCGGGCTGTTCTCGGGGACCGTCGGGGTCATCGACTGCGCGTTCGCGGACAAGCGAGCTCGATCCGTTGCCATCGCCCCGATGTTCGCCCCCGGACAAATCGGGCTCCGATTGGGAGGGACCCTATGAGCGTCCGCGCCATCGCCCTCGCAGCGGCCACGGCCGCGCTAGCCGCCTGCGCCACGGTGCCTCAGAACCGGCGCGCACATTTCGCCGACCCGATGATGGGACTCAGAGACGAACCACTCGATGCAGCCAGTCGACAGAAGCTTTACGACACGCGCGAGGGAGCGGCCGGGGGAGATGGGACGACGGCGGGCGGCGGCTGCGGATGCCAGTGACCGAGCGCTTGGTGGCGCAAGCACGCTCTTCGTCGCGTTCCTCGTCGTGACGATGCGAGCGAGTGCGCAGACGGCGGGCGGGGGTAGTCCCACGCCACTCAACGATGGGGACATCGAAATCCTCGGCCGTCGGAACGATGGCCTGCGTGTCCAGTCGGTGATGACGCGCATCACGGCCTTCGATCAATACGGCCACGGCTACCAGTCCCAAGCAGGCCCCGTCCTGGGACCGGGCTCCGAGCGCGCAACCATCCTCGAACCCCAACTGCAGGTTGTCGCCACGCAAGGCGACCGTCTGACGCACGTCATCACAGTTCCCATCGACGTCGTCACGGCGGCGTCGCCGAATTCGATCAGTCCAAAGTCGGTCGACGTGCTGAGTGGCGCATCGAGACACGTCGTGTCCGGCACCCTCGACTGGGGAACGACGTATCGTACGGACTCGGCATCGGACCTATCGATGATGAGCGGCCTTCACCTCGAAGAACCATTCCGCTCGTGGCACGGAGGTCTCGGCGGAAGCCACTCGTTCGCAGGGGGAGATACCGTAGTCTCGGCGAACGTCATCGAAGTATTCGACTGGTTCGATCGCTTCGACATCATGGGGAACCGTCACGGACGCGCGGAGCGGTCGAGCACGACGGCGAGCATCGGCGTGACCCAAATCGTGACGCCGACCCTGCTCGTCGGCGCGAACTACGGGCTGACCCTGCAGCAGGGCGAACTCGGAAATACCTGGAACAGCGTGCCACTGACCAACCTCGAGCGCGGCCCGGAGATCTTGCCCGACGGGCGGGTGCGGCACGCGTTCGTCGCCCGTGCAGCTCAGTTCCTCCCGTGGAACGGGGCGCTCCGCCTCTATTATCGGTTCTACGTAGACGACTGGGGGGTCGTCGCGAATTCGCTCGAGGGGCAGCTCTTGCAGCGGCTTTCGCCGCTGGTCTACGTGAGCGCGCTCTACCGGTTTCACGAGCAAAGCGGCGTCGATTTCTTCACGACGCGCGGCTCTCCAGACCTCCAATGGCGGACCGCGGACAGCGATCTGGCCATGCTCCGATCGCAGACCGTCGGGGGCAAGATCGCCGTCGACGCACCGATCGAAGGGGAGGTCCGCGTTCTCCATTTCGAAGTGGGATACGAGTATTACGTTCGCGACAATGGCCTCTCCATGAACATCGTCACATGCGCCACGGGCTACCACTTCTAATCGCGCTGCTGGCCCTCGGTACGGCCTGCACGTCGTCGGCGCAGTCGGCGGCCGACGTCACTCGGGCCGTACCGTCCGTCCAGGTCATCACGCTCGACGGGACCGCCACCGACCTGCGGAGCGTCTTGCGAGGACGCGTGGCTCTAGTCTCGCTCTGGGCCACGTGGTGCGACGTGTGCATCGGCGAGGTCGAGGCGCTTGCCCGGTTGCAAGATCAGGCGAGCAGCCGAGGCGACGCAGTCGTGATCGGAGTGGCCGTCGGCGAGACGCGGGAGGCGGTCGCCGAGTTTGTCCAGAAGCGCGCGCTCCGATACGCACAGGTCGTCGACGAAGAGTTTCGCTTGGCCGATGCGCTCGGCGAACAGCGCGTTCCGACCACGCTCGTGATCGACCGCGGCGGGCGAATCGTCTTCCGAGGCGGCGCCCTGGACTCGGCTGGGCTGGCGGCATTCCGAAGCACACTGGGCGCCGGCCCGTAAGGCCAATCCCCAATCCGAGGGCGGCCGCCGTACGAACTTTCGCGCGCCTGATCGCCGTTTATCGTCGGATTGGGGCTAAGCTGCGCGCATCCGCGACACTCTCTTCACCGCGCCAGCGTGGCTCTCCAACAAGCACCTGCAGTCGCTCGGGGCCGCGCTCCCATTTTGGGCGCCACCACGGTCATTTCGTCCGGAACGCGCGGAGTTCCTGCGGATGGCGCTCCCGTCCGGCGGAGCCCTTCACGCCCATGCTTGGTGGCACGAGAGCGCTCCTCGGCGCCGTCCGGTCGCTCTCCTCGTCCACGGAGTCGGCGGCTCGAGCGCGTCGCGCTACCTCGTGCGCGCGGCCGTGTCGATGTACCGCGCGGGATGGCACGCCGTCCGGCTGGATCTTCGGGGCGCCGGCGCGTCGATCAGTGACGCACCAGCGCTCTACCACGCGGGCCTCACCGAAGACCTGCGGGTCGCGATCGACTGCATCTCGAAATACGAACAAGCGAACGGCGTCGCGTTGATCGGCGTTTCGCTGGGCGGGCACGTGGTCCTGCGGCTCGCCGGCGAGCTCGGAGATCGAGACACGGGGGCCCTTCGCGCCGCCGTCTCCGTCAGCGCACCGCTCGATTTGACGAAAGTAACTCGCGCCATCGAGCGACTCCGAAGCTTGCCCTACCACCGATATGTCCTGAGAAACCTCGTTCGACAGGGTGCGGCGTTCGCGCGGGCGCATCCTCACCGCGCCCAGTACGACGCGCGAACCCTCGAAAGGCTTCGTACCATTCGGCAATACGACGGACACGTCATCGCGCCCATGCACGGCTTCGCGAGCGCGGAAGATTACTACGCCCGCGTCAGCGCAGGTCCCCTGGTCGAGGCGATTCGGCTTCCCGTCCTTCTCATCCACGCCGAGGACGACCCGATGGTCCCCGCCTCGACGGTGCGCGCCTGGCTCACCCACGCGCCCCCGTCTGTCGAGCAAGCATGGACGGAACGAGGCGGCCACGTAGGGTGGTTCGCGGGCATGACCGAGTCACGCTGGGTCGATACCTGGTGGCTCGCGCGTGCGCGCGCGTTCCTCGCCGATCGCGTTTGAGGGCAAAAAAAATCCCCCGGCTCTTGGAGGGCCGGAGGATTTTTCGTGTCGCGAAGCGCTCGAGCTCTAGGTGAGGCCCGTGAGCGGCGCGGTCCCGTTCATACCGAAGCTGGTCGCTGGAACTCCCAGCGTATTCAGCAACGCGATGAAGAGGTCGGCCTGGATTCCATTGTTGTAGATGGCGTGGCGCCCGGTGTTGAGCTTTTTGCCGCCGCTGCCTGCCACGAGAATCGGCTTACCCGTCGTTCCCGTGAAGTTGGCGTACGTCGTGGCTCCCTGGTTGTGCGCGTTGCCGTCTGCGAGTTCGCTCGAGAGAAAGATGATGCTGTTGTCGAGGACGGTGTTGGCGCCCTCGCTGATCGCGTCCAGCTTCGAAAGGAAGGACGCGAAGATCCCGATCTCCCATGCTTCGACTTGCGCCAGGAGCAAGCCCGTCGCGACGTCGCCGTTATGGTGCGACATCCCGTGGTGATCCCGATTGATGGCCGGCGTGAGCCACGGGAAGGATGAATACGACGAGTGGCCTCCGTTCATCTGCTGGTAGCTGATGACCCTCGTCACATCGCACTGGAATGCGAGCGCCATGAGGTCGACCATCGTCGCGCAGTACGTGGGGGGATCGAAGATCTTCGCCCCGTTGCCGTTCGTGTCCGGGCCGGCCGTCATCGTGGGCACGGTCACCGAACCGGGGTTGCAGCCCGCCGTCGTGGTCGCGGGGGCCGTCATCATCTGCTGAACGGACATTTCCGCTGACCGAACTGCAGTCAGGTACTGGTCCACCTTGACCTGGTCCGTCTTCCCGAGCTTTGCCACAAGGGAAGTGGTCTCGCCTATAACTTCGTCGAGAACGCTCTTTCGCAGAGCCTGGCGCTTCGTTATCGCCGCCGTCGTGGCCGGGGCGGCCATGGTCGTCCCCGCCGGCGTGGCCGTCACGCCAGAGAAGAGCGTATTGAACACGGTCGAGGCGTTCGCGAGCGGCGTGAGCGGCTGGGTGGCGCTGGCCCAAGACGTCGTCCCGTTGTACGGGGCCGGATAGCCCGTGTCCGAGAAGGTCGAGTCCGTCCCGCTGATTTGAATCGAGTTGACGCGCGTGGCCGTCGCGATCGACTGCGCGTACACTTGGTCGACCGAAATCCCCATGCCGATGTTGGGCTTCTGGCCCTGCATACACGTGGTCATTCCGGGGGGGCCGCAACCGTGCGATCCCTGGGAGTTCACGCACGGGGCGTTGGTCATCCCCGCGAGGACGAGCACCTTGCTCTTCACGGGCGCGAGCGCCATGAGCGTGGGCGACAGGGTATACGTGGTGCCCGTGGTGGTCGGGAACCAGCTCGGACCCCAAACGCCGCACGAGATGTGCCAGGTCATGAAGCGAAGCGGGGGCGACGCGGCCTGGGCGCGAGCTTCTTTCGCGGTGAGAAGGGACTCGAGCAGCGGGAGAGTGATGCAGGCCGCCGTACCCCGGAGAACCGTCCGCCGAGGCACCGTGATTCGAGTCGGATTCCGCCGCTCGGCGGCGATCGCCTTCGGATCGAAGGAGACGTTCTTGTCGGTAATGCGGGCGATGCTCATGACATTCCTCCAGTTGCGGTGCTCACGGTTCTCCGCGGCGCATGCGGAACGTGTCACTTGCGACGACATTCATCAGGACATCGCGCACGCCGAGCGAACCGGTCTTCGGCGCGGTCGCGATCTGGGTGAGGTACGGTGCGTCGGTGGGCAGTAGCGTACGGCCGATCGAGTAGCTCAGTGCGTTTTGGGCGACGCAGGAGACGAATCTCGGGTCGCTCGCCACTGCAGCCGCCAGCCCTACGGCGCCCGTGAAGGTCGGGCCGTTCTGGCCCGCGGGCAAGCTCGGTTCGGCAATGGAACCCGTGAAGGAGCCCGACGCGTCGATTGCGACGCCGTTCTCCGTCGTGCGCCAGGCGCCCACGGCGTCGTAGTTCTCCATCGCCAAGCCGATGTTATCCATGCTGTTGTGACAGACCGAGCACGACGGGTTGGTCCGGTGCGCCGCGAGAATCTGCGCCTGGGTCCCGGTGGTTACGCTGTCGGCGATCGGCAAGACGCCCGCGGGCGGGCTCGGAACGGTCGCGCACATCAGCTGGCTGAGCACCCAGGCTCCGCGCTTCACGACCGAGGTGCGTGCGGGATACGAGGTGACCGACAGCACGCCCGACATCGTGAGCAGCCCGCCGCCGCGCTGGGGAGTGTTCAACGTGGTGCGCACCAAGCCCGTGCCCGTGGGCGCCGGGATTTGGTAGAGGGTCGCCAGATTCTTGTCGATGTACGAGAAGTTCGCCGTCAGCAGTTGCGAGACCGGCTCGTTCTGCGTCACGAACTCGTTGAAGAAGTCGTTGACCTCCAGGCTCATGGAGTTGGCGAGGTTCGCGTTGAACTCGGGGAACAGGGTCGCGTCGAAAGATTGCGTCGACACAGCGCTGGTTCCGAGCCACATCGACGAGAACGTCGGTCCGAAGACCGAGTTCGAAGCGGCGAGCATGCGCGTCAGCTGGGTCTGAACGTCGGAGGGCTGCGCGAGCTGTCCGTTGGCGGCCGCGGTAAAGAGCGCGGCGTCGGGCATGCTGCGATACACCATGTACGAGAGCCGAGACGCGGTCTCGTAGGGGCTGAGCGCGTGCGGCGTCAGCGACGTGACGTTGGCATCGATCTCGGGGCGGAAGAGGAAGTTGGGCGACTGGAGCATCGCCTCGATCACCGTGCGGAACTGTTCGTCCGAGGTCGCTCCGGCGCCGGCGGCCGTCGTCATCAGTCCCGTGAAGTTCGTGACTTCCGTCGCCGTCAGGGGTCGCCGGAACGCGCGCAATCCAAGGTTCTGGATGAGGGTCTGCGCGCAGGTCATCCCCGTGGTCAGGTCGCACGTGACGATCGCGGCCCGCTCCTTGGAGCCGACGGTCATCACCTCGGCTGCAAGCGATTCCGCGGCTTGCTGATACAGCGAGACCTGAACCGGCGAGAGCGTTTGTAGATCGCCGTTGTTGTCGAAGCCGAGCGCGGGGGCGTCGCTGGGGAATGTAGTCACACCCGGGGTCTGCGCCGTACCGAGGAGATCGCGAACCGTGTTGTCGTACTCGGCTCGGTTCAACCTGCGAATCGTGACCCGACCCGGGTCCAGCGGACCAGACGCGGTCGACCCGCCGGAAGCCTGATTCCCCCCAACTCCTCCACTGCTGTTCCCGCCGGTCGTGGGGTTGCCCCCCCCGATGGCTGTGCCGCCGCCTCCGGGATTACCTACAGCGGGCTCGCCTTGGCTGGTCCCTCCGGGCCCGGGGCCTTGGGATGAACCTATCTGCGCGGTACAAGCCGCGGCCATCAGTGGAACAAGCGGCAACCAAGCCCGCATCGACCGGACTCTCGAGCCTTTTCCGTGAATCATGTGGGCTCCATTCTCCACGAACGTGGGACCGCCCCGGCGCTGCCAGGGCTCACCATGATGAAGGAAGGACGTGTATTGGGACGAAAGTTCAGTCGCTCGGGCCGATACGTCAACGGTTCCGGCAACATCGGACTATTCCAGCACCACGGTGAGGACGGAGCCCGTTTGATGACACCGCAAGGGCCGGCCAGGACGGTCCACTGACGGAAGAACAAAGCGCCTGTAGCGGAATCAGCCGGGCGAATCGAACCGTGGGTCGGCAGTCGAACCGAAAAAGCCACATTCGACAGGCGGTGCATCAAAGACGTGAACCTGATTTCGCCGGGACGGCAACTGCCACGATTAGGAAGTTGGTCACCCCCGCACGATTGTTGGTAGCACGGTTTGATTCAGTTCGCGACACGACTCGTGGAGGCGCCATGGCTCGCTCGTACCATCGAATTTTTCTAGTATGCAGCGTACTCTCCGGGGCTTGTTCGACGCCCAGCAATTCCTCTTCGGATAACGGTAAGAGTGACGCCGGGGGTAATGGGCCGAACACCGCGAGCGGGTCCGGCGGTGCGGGCGGCAACGCTTCGGGCGGCTCGGCGACGAGCTCGGGAGGAACGTCCAGCGGGACGGCGCTCGGAAGCAGTGGCGGGTCTTCAGGCGGCGGCATCGGCGCGGCGAGCAGCGGCGCCGGCGCGGGCAACGGCAGCGGCGTCGGTAGCAGCGGCGCCACGAGCAGCAGCAGCGGAGCCGCAAGCAGCGGTGCCGACAGCGGCGGAGGACCGAGCGGCGGACTCGATGCGGCGGCCTCGGGTGACAGCGCCGCGACCGCTATCCGTGGGGACGCAGCAGGCTCCATGTTGGGAACCGATGCGGCCCTCGCTGCGTACCCGGGCGCGGTTGGCGACGGCGACTACATGGTCGGTCCCACCTATACGAAGAGCCCGGATTTGATGGCCAAAGGCATGCCCGCCGGGAAGACCTTCCAGTTCACGATGAACTCGGCAAGCAGCATGATCTTCACGGGGATGGACGCGACGCTGCTCGCCGCCAATCAGCACTCGTTCACTCGAAGCGTGACCGTGTACGTTCCGGCGAAATACAAGGACGGAACGGCGGCGCCGTTCATGGTGATTCAAGACGGGCCCGGCCAACTCTCGAACGTTCAAATCGCACTGGACAACCTGACGCAGAGCACCGATCCCACCCGGCAACTGCCGACTTTCGTGGCCATCGCCGTCCAGAACGGCGGGGGCGACAGCATCGGAAGCGAGCGCGGACTCGAGTACGACACGGTGTCGGACCGTTACGCGCGGTTCGTCGAGACCGAAGTTCTGCCGGCGGTTCTCTCCAATGCAGCCCTCAAGGCCGCATTCCCCAATTTCGCACTGACGACGGACCCCGAGGGACGCGGCGCGGTCGGGTGTAGCTCGGGCAGCGCGGCCGCGCTGACCATGGGGTGGTTCCATCCCGAGTGGTTTCACCGAATCGTGACGTACTCGGGAACCTTCGTGGATCAACAGAACCCCGCCCAGACCGCCGACCAGGCGCTCTATCCGCTCGGGGCGTGGGACTATCATTCGGACCTGGCGCTGATCGTCAACACGGCTCCGAAACCGCTCCACGTCTTCGTCAACGCGAACGAAATGGACAACGGGTACAACACGCCCGAGAGCATGCACCACAACTGGCTGATGGCGAACCTGCGGACCGCCGCGGAGCTCCAATCCCAGGGCTACCACTACCGCTTCGTCGAGGGCCTCGGCGCCGGCCACTGCGACCAGAGAGTTCAGGATCTCACGATGGCCGACACCCTTCTCTGGGTGTGGCAGGGTTATCCTCTCAACTGAGAGCGCGCGGGCATTGGAGCGCGCGCTCCGGGGGCGCGCGACGCTCGCACGGTCACGGGTTTCGAGCGGGCCCCGACGCCGGCAGCGTCGGACCCGTACTCTCCGTGTCGCCGCTCGCGTTCACGACGGCCCCCGAGCTGACTTGCGCCGCGGCGAGCGGCGGAGGCGCGACGATGGGCGAGCCCTTGGCATCGCGCCAGACTCCGGCGGCGTGCCATAGCCTGCCGTCCGTCCCGCGCACGAACACCCAGGGAGAGAACCTCGCGCCGGGCGGCGCTTCGACCCACCGCCCCGGGAGCCACGACCACCGGGTGCGCCGCCAGACCCACTCGCCGTCGAGCCACACTGCAGATCGCGTGGGCCGATCGGGGACGGCTTCGACTCGTCCGGGGGGCAGCGACGAGCTGACTTCTTCGAGCGCGCTCTCTGGCTGCGGGGCGAACGGCGGGCGCGCGAGCGTCGACGTGCAGCCAGCGAGCAAAAGGCCGGCGACGATGGCGACGGAGAAATGCACCCACGCACTATAGTGCGGGTGGGTTGCGTCCCATGCCCGCTTCGTTCGCCTCTGTCATCGCTCGGGCCGCAGTCTCGCTACTCCTCGCGTTGCTCCTGTCGCTCTCCGGCTGCGCGGCCGTACCCCCGGGGGGAGCCGCGGTCGACTCGGTGGGCATCGTCGGGGGCCGAGCCATCGACACGCGGGCCCTGGGCGACATGCTCGCCACGACGGAGAGCCCGCGGTTCTTGGGCCTATTTCAGGGCTTCGCGAACGAATACACGATTTACGACCCGACCGTGCTCCAGCGCGATCTCGCCCGGGTCGAGCGCTTCTACCGCGGAAAAGGCTTCTTCGAGGCGCACGCCCGCGTCGCGCGCGTCATTCACACGCGCACCGACCACGTGCGAGTCGAGATCGTCGTCGAGGAAGGACCGCCGGTCCTCAACCGCGAGCTGCGTATCGACGGACTCGAGTCGCTGCCGAAGGCCGTCGCGACCCAGGTCCGCGCGGTGGCCGAACACGCGCTACCGAAGGGAACGCGGTTCGACGAGGCTGCCTACGCCGATGCACAGGCCGCCCTTCTTCGCGCGCTCACGACCCGCGGTTACGCCTACGCTGGCGTAAGCGCCGACTCGCGCCTCGAATTGCCCGCACACGCGATCGACTATGCGTTCGCCGTGAACGCGGGGATCGCCTGCGTTTACGGCCCGATCACGTTCGTCGGCCTCGATCCGGACGGCGCCGGCCCGAAGCCGCAGGAGATCGACGAAACGATCCTCCGTCGCGTGATGCATATCCGCCCGGGGAAACCCTACTCGGCCGCAGAGATCGAGTCGAGCACGCAGGCATTGCTCGACCTCGAAGTGTTCACCGGAGTGCACGTCGTTCCGAGCCTGTCGGACCCGCCGAAGCCCGTCGTACCGCTCGTCGTCCAGGTCGAGCCGGCCCAGCTTCGGACCGTCCGCTTGGGCGCAGGCGGCGAACTCGATCTGATCAAGACCGACGTCCACGTGCTCTTCGGCTGGGAGGACCACGACCTTCTCGGCGGCCTCCGCGATTTCAGCGCGGATCTCACGCCGGGCATCGTCTTTTACCCGACGAGTCTCAGCGACTTCCAAGCTCCAAAACGGTACTTCTACGAGCAGCACTTGAGGCTTCAGTTCCGGCAGCCGGCTTTCCTGGAGGCGCGGACGACGGGCTTCATTCGCCCGGCGCTCAACATCTATCCCCTGTTGGTCGAACCGGACCCGAGCGACCGCAATGTCGTCGTCAACTACCTCGAACCGAAGGTCTCCATCGGCGTGGAGCGACGTTTTGGAAAACATCTGTTCTCGACGCTCGCCTACAACTTCCAGGGAGAAAAGCCATTCACCTACCCCGGCCAGCAGCTCGACCCTTTGCTGCCGACGATCTTTCTTTCGTTTCCACAGATCGTCACGCAGCTCGATTTCCGCGACGACCCCGTTCACACGCACGCGGGCTTCGCTGCCAATCTCGATCTTCAGGCCGCGGGTGGTCCGTTCGGCGGAACCGCGACCGACTTCAGGATTCAGCCGGACGTCGAGGGGTACATCCCGATCGCGCGCAATCTCACATTCGCCGTCACCGGTACGTTGGGTCTGCTCTTCCCCCTCAACTATGGCGGCAGCGTCGAGACCGGTCTCCCGAATGGCGCCAGCGCCAAGGACATTGAAACGGTCTATTTCCGCGGCTTCTTCTCCGGTGGGCCGAACTCCAATCGGGGATATCCGCTGCGCGGCGTTGCGCCTCACGGTTTCGTGCCCTTTCTCAACCCGGCCACCGCCGCCGCCCAGGTGGCGAATAGCTGCGACCCCAAGCATGTCACGCCGAGCATGATTCAGCTCTGCTCCAGCCCCGTCGGCGGCTTCACGCAGTGGGAAGCTTCGGCCGAGCTTCGAGTCGCAACGTCCGGCCCGTGGCGCGGCGTCGTGTTCTGCGATGCCGGGGACGTTTCGCAATTCGTGCTGTTCCACAAATACCCTTCCACCTTCGACGCCAGACCGCTGCGGTTCAACTACCTCCACATGTCGTGCGGCGTCGGCGCGCGCTACGATACGTCGGTGGTGCCCATCCGGCTCGACATCGGCTACCGGATTCCCGGGCTGCAAATCCTGGGACAAAGCGACCCCGCGAAATACGACCCCACGTTCGGTGAGCCGCTCAAGCTCTTCAACGTGCTGCCGTTGGCCATCGCCTTCGGGATCGGGGAGTCCTTCTGAGGATGCCCAGGCTGCGCGGCGTGGCTCGCGCGGCGGCGGCGGGTGCGGTCGCAGCGTCCGTCGTCGCGATCGCCCTCCCCCTCTCGCTGCGCCTTCCGCGCGTGCGCCGCCTGGTCACCGCGAGGGTCAACGGCGTGCTCGCGTCCACGTTCGCCGGCCACGTGGTCGTCGACCAGATCGGCGAGATGGGCATCACCCACGCCGGCGGGATCGACGCGCACGTGGATGACGCGGACGGGACGACCCTCCTTCGAGTCGAGGGGGCGCGCGCCCGCGTGTCGACGTGGGCCCTCGTACGCTCGGCGATCGGGGGACGGGGAGAAATCGTCGTCGACATTCCGGAGCTCACGCTCGCGCGCGTCGATGCCACGATCGATCCCGACGCCAGCGGCGCGCTGCGCATCGCGCGGGCGTTCGAGCTGCGTCCGGATGCGGCGCGCGACCAGAGTCCGGGCCGCGGCGCGCGCGTCACCGTGCCGCGCATTTCCCTGGCCCACGCCGACGTTCACGTCCGACCCAACGCGGCGCCTCCGCTCGAGGCCGAGGTGGACGGCGCCGAGGCGAGCTTGCGGCTCGAGGGAGGAAAGCTTGCGCTCGACGTCGACCGAGCGCCGATCGTCGTCCGGGGGCTGCCGGGAGGAGTGCGGGCTCATGGAGAAATCGAGGCCCACCTCACGCAACCGTCGCTGCGTGTTCGGGTGCTCTGGAACGGCGCCGTCGGTACGATCGCCGACCGGGTCGAAGCGATGTACGACGATGGACGCGTCGACGCCGTCGCCGACGTCGCGCGCGCGACGCCCGAGCAGCTCCGCGCGGCGTGGCCGGATTGCCCGATTTCAGTCCCTGCGGAAGCGCACGCGGAGGTCCACGGCACGCTGCCTCTCGTCGATATTTCGGCGCATGTCATCGTCGGCGCGGCTTCGCTCGACGTAAGCGGCCCGGTCGTCGTCCGACCCGAGGTGCGCGCCAAGCTGCACTTCGAGGGACAGGCCCTCGACGTCCAGGCGATCGTCCCGTCGGCCCCCCCGTCGGATTTGGAGGCCTCCGGCGACGTCGAAGTCAACGCCAGACCCTCGGGGACGCTGGATGGCCGAGGCAGCATCGTGCTCACGGGGGGCAGGCTGGGATCCACGCGCATCCCGGGAGCGACCCTCACGGGGCAATTCGAGCGCTCCGCAGAGGCCGACCTGTCGGCACGGGCGGAGTTGGCGCTCCGCGAACCGGCGGCCACGACTGTGGTGACGATGCAGCTCGAGCCGAAAGACGGGGTTCCCTTCCTGACCTTCGTGGGGGACGCGAGCATCACTCGGCTCGAAGAAGTGGCCTTTCTCGAGCGGACTGCATCCGGAACGGCGAACGTTCACGCGGCAGGCTCGCTGAACCTCCGCACGAACGCGATCGACGCGCGCATCTCCGGGACGTTCGGCAACCTTCTTGCGCGCGGCGCGTCGCTGAGGAGCGCGCACGTCGAGTTGCACGCGACGGGCAACCTCCGGGCACCGTCGGTGGGCGTGGTGGTCGACGGCGAGGGGCTCGAGGCGGGCGGCGCGAGCCTCTCGGCGGTGCGTGCCGTTACGAGGGTCACGACCGATGGCGGCCTTGCCCTTCACGACGTGGAACTCGACGCGACCGGCAGCGGCGAGCCCGGTCGTGCGCGAGCAGCCCTCGTCCGGATATCGAGCAACTCGGTAAGCGCGAACGATGTCCTCATCGAAGGGCTGGGCGGCGCGCTGACCACCACGTTGCTCAAGTCGCCTTCGGCGGTCGTGGTGAAAGTCAAAAGCGACGGCCTCGACCTCGCACGCCTCTCGACCTTCACGACCCTGGCGACGGCGCGCGGAAAGCTCGCGCTCGACGTGGACGCCACGGTGAAGCAAGGCGCCGCCGAAGGCCGATTCTCGGTCGACTTGCAGCACGCTGCCTATTCGGGTTTGGCCGACGCGAGCGCGCGCATCGACGTGACCATCGACGGCCGACACGCGTCGGGACGCGCGACCGCGAGCATCGACGACATCGGCACGATTCAGCTCGAATCGTCTTCGGTCCACGTCGGGACCGGCCCGTTGCTCACCGTGTCGCCCTGGAGGAAGGCCTGGGGCGCCGTGGAGTTCGACGCACGCGTCGACCTCGCTCGGCTGGCGGCGCGCCTCCCTCGGATCGGGAATCGGTTCGATGGCGTCCAGGGGACCTTGGAATCGAAGGGACTCGTTTCGCGTGACACCGGCGACGACGCGACACCGCGCGTCGAAGTCGCGGCGCACACTTCGGGCCTCGTGCTCGTCGGCCGATCGGCCTCCGGAACGGCCGCGCCGAGCGCGGGGGCTGGCCCTGGTTCCGGCCCCGAGCGCGCGTGGCGAATCGCGGGCGTCGATCCCGTCCTGCACGTCACGGTCGACGGGAACACCGGGAATACGGCCCTCCAGGCGCAGATCGGAGACGCGACCGGCACGATGCTGGAAGTCGACGCGAAGTCGGACGCCGTTCCCTATGCGATTCTCTTTTCCGACGAGAGCCCCCGCGAAGCACTCCTGAAGATGCCGTTCGACGCGCGAATCGCCGTTCCGGCTCGGAAGCTCGCGTCCTATCCACGCCCTTGGGGAATCGGTCCCATTGGCGGCGAGCTTCGGGCGACGGTGTCGTGGCACGGTTCCGTCATCAGCCCGACCGTCGACGGGTCCGCGTCTCTCGTCGGCGGCAACGCCTTGCCCTCGATACTGGCCTTTCCGCTCGACCTCACCGTGGGCGCCCACTACGACGGCGCAAAATTCGAAACCAACCTTCAAGCAGCGTCGCGCAGTCGAAGGGTGATCAACGCGAGCGCAACGATACTCGCCAATGCGCCGGACATCGTCGGCGGCCTGACCGGGACCGACATTCCCTGGGTGGCGTCCGCGAGCGCGACTCTGGACCGCCTGCCCCTGCGCGGCATCGCGCTGCTCGACGACAGCCAGGTGCGTGGGACGGTGAGCGGGCAACTCTCCGTCGACGGACTGCACTCCGACGCCAGGGCAAACCTTGCGCTCGATTTCGCGGGGCTGGAGGTCGGAGGAGTCCCCTGCCGCTCGTCGAGGGTGGAGGCGACGATGGACGGCCACGCCCTCGACGCCACGGCTCGTCTCGATCAAGCGGACGGATTCGCGGAGGGCCACGCACGCGCGGGTGTGCACTGGGGACGTGCGGACGCGCCGACCCTCGACCTGTCCCAGTCGGCGGAGACATCGTTGAACGCCAAGCAGTTCCGAGCGGCCTTTCTTCTCCCGTTCGTGTCGCCTTGGCTCAGCGCGCTCGATGGGCGGATCGACGCCGACGCGCGCGTCGAGTTTGCCCCCGGAGGGACCGTGCGCCCCGAGGGGACCATCTCGTTCGACAACGGCGCCTTCCAGTTGACCTCGTTCGGGGGTCCATTCCACGGGGCATCCGCGAAGCTCATTCTCAGGCCGGACGGCGTCGTCTTCTTGAAAGACGCCGTTGCAAAAGGAATCACGGGAACCGTCCAGAGTGCGGCGTCCGCTCGCTTCACGGGGGGATCGCTCGGGGCGATACGGGCGAGTCTACGAATCCCATCGAAGGATCCGCTCCCACTCGTTTTCGACGGGGTCCAGATGGGCATGCTCGACGGCGACTTCGCGGTCGGCGTCGACCGGAGCGCGGCGAACCAACGGCTCGACGTGGTCGTCGACGTGCCTTCCGCGCACGTCGAACTGCCCTCCGGTACGTCCTCGCTGGACGTTCAATCCCTCGGCCCGGTTCCCGGAGTTCGCGTGGGCCTGCGACCCGCAGCGGGTGAATTCGTCGAAGCGCCGCTCGACGGACCGCGGGACAGTGCGGTCGATTCGACGCGCAATCGCGGTACGTCCGTCCAGATCGGCGTTCGCATGGTCGACATGCGCGTCAGTCGCGGCACCGATCTCGACGTACGCCTCGAGGGGCAGCCGACCATCACGCTGGACGGGAAAACCAAAGTCGGGGGCCAGATTCGCATGCCGCGTGGAACCATCGACGTTCTCGGAAAGCCATTTGCAATCGATCACGGGACTGTGACGTTCGTGGGCGACGATCCGACCAACCCCCAAATCCTCCTCACCGCGACGTGGACTGCCCCCGACCAGACGCGCGTTTATGCCGATTTCGTCGGTCCGCTGAAGACCGGGAAAGTAAAGCTTCGCTCGGAGCCGGCGAGGGCGGAGAGCGAGATCGTTGCGCTGATCCTCTTCGGAACCACCGACGAGCAATCGGCGCAGGCGAACTCGCCGATGGCCGGGACCTCGCCGATGGCCGGCGCCGCCGGCAGCGTAGCCACCCAGCCGCTCAACCGCGCCCTGGGCGGCATCGATCGGGCGCTCCAAAACATGGGCCTGGCCGGCGGCATCTCGACGAAGATCGACACGTCGCAGACCACGCCGCGACCCGAGGTGGAAGTTCAGATCGCCCGCGACATTTCTCTGCAGATCGCGTGGGTCCTCGGCTCGCCACCGCCGGGCACGAACCCCGACTCCACACTGCTCACCCTGAACTGGCATTTTCTGCGCAAGTGGTCGCTCGAGACGACGGTGGGCGACGCAGGGACGTCGATCGTCGATCTCGTCTGGCAGCACCGGTATTGATCTTCGCGGGCCCGCGGCTACCCGGCGACGCGATCCGCGCGGAGTTGGAGCTGCATGCCGTGGGCGACGGTTACCGTTGACCCGCAGAAGAGCCGATGGTCCCTTCCGGGCATGCGAGACGCTCCTCCCCTACTGCGCGGCGGACTGTCGTTTCTGGTCCCGGGCTTGGGCCAGATGGTTTCGGGGCGAGGGACGCGTGGTGCAACCATCTTGGGGCTCGTTCTGGTCGTCGGTAACCTCAACGCCATCTTCTTGAGCGTCTACGCGACGACGATGGGACTCGACGTTCCGTTCTTTGCGCGTGGGCTCCCGCGGCTGCTGCACGACATTTTCGCGTTCCACGGCGTCGTC
>Ga0265325_10001171_pt1 | contig 18712 bp, 11 predicted proteins | sample 41420metaG_FD_202090 | JGI IMG/M metagenome (GOLD analysis project Ga0265325, IMG submission 202090) | Rhizosphere microbial communities from Carex aquatilis grown in University of Washington, Seatle, WA, United States - 4-14-20 metaG | ecosystem: Host-associated > Plants > Roots > Rhizosphere...
GGAAATCGTTCCGGCGCCGCTCACCACAGGCAGTTGCGGAATTTGAAATGGTCCGGGCGCGACATGACCGCTGAACAACCGGACGCCATTGGCGAAGACATCCATGGTCGAAGGCACCGCCGCCGCGCCACTGAGAGTCGGCAGGGGATATGTGATAAGGTCGGGCTCCATGCTGAAATCCGACCGGATTTGGGCCCCGGCAAGACGCACGGGTCGTGTCCAGCTCAGTCCATCCGAAACGAAATCTCCGATGGTGTAACGGCGCAGTGTATCGACGTCGGAATATTGCGCGGCCGTGTCCAGCCGGATAAACGATACATCGGTGGAATTGGCGGCGTCCGAGCCGGCGCGAACAAGAAATCCGGAATTGACCACACCCCACAGCGAAAAGGCGCGTGCATCGAACAGGCCGTTCGCGGCCTTCTGGCCGCCGGTCATGCTGCCGGAAATATCATAGTCCAGCGTTATGCCCGCGCCACTTTGGATTGGCGTTGCGCCTGCTGAACCGCCGCCGCCGGCCGCCAACTGCGCAGGCTGGAGCAGGCTGTCGGGCGCAGTGAAGTATATGGCTTGATTGGCCTGATCGAGCCGCCAGTTCACGCCTGTCAGCTGACTGAGCGGGATGAATTCGTCCGGCCCGGCCGTCATGGAGGATGGAATTCGGAGCCCCAGATCGCCCAAATCGCTGCGTCGCACTTCGAGCGCGCCATTCCGCAATGTGAATTCGCCAATCGTTCCGGCGGAATAGCCGTTGACATGCACCTCAAGCAGAAGCGTCTGGTCGTCGGCCGTGACCGGCAGCGGCATCGCCGCAAGCGGCAGGATCACGATGGTTACACGCATAAGCCGGGCAAGTCGCCGCACCTGCGATCAGGGATGGCCGGCGACAATCGGAACGGTCTCGTTGATCTCGCGGTCCACCCCTTTCGCCGTAAGACGCAGGGTTCCACCCAGGGCGGGCACCTGGTCCGGAGCGATGCTCCAGCGGCGCGTGGTCGCGGCGAGGACATAGGGCGATGCATTGGCCTCAATGTTCACCTTGCCGCCATCATTCGTCGACAGCGCAATATCCCGAAGCGTGTCGTGCGCAGTTCCGCTGTTAACCGCCACGAGATAGGATTGGCCGTCCGCTCTCTCGACGTGAAACGCCAGATGCGGCGCTACACGGGTCGCTGGCGCGGAGAAGACCGGAATCGACAGGCGCAGGGCAATGCGCACTGTTCCCGCCGCTGCCGCCGGCGGTATTTGGTCGAGCAGGATGCGGTAGGTCGTTTCCCGGCCCAACACGGGCTTGCGCAACACGAGACGCACGATCTGAACGGCACCCGGCGCGATGGTGGCAAGTGGCGGACTGGCTACGATGTCATCGGATGGCGTCAGTTGCTCCTGCCCGTCGACTTGCGTCCAGACAAAAGCCCGAATCTGCACCGCATTTTCGACCGCCCCCTGATTTATGATGGTCAAGGTTGCCGCTCTTTGACCGGGCTGCATCTGGATGGTGACGGGAAGCACCGTGACAGACTGCGCTTGGGCGGCGCCGGCGGTGTAAGCAAACAGCGCGGCGGCTGCTATCGCGGCCGCAATTTGTTTCTTTTCCATTTTAATATGTCACCGTGGCTGTGACCGTATCGGCATATGCGCCCGGCGCGACATAGGATCCGGCCGCGATACGGCCATACACGGTCAGGGTTTGGAGCGTGCCGCTGCCAGTTCCGCCGACGGTATCGGAGGGCACCGTCACGCCCCAGTTGACCGTCCTGGCCGCATCCGAAAACAGCCCATAGGGCAGCACAGCCGATGCAGGCCCCATCATCTTTCGGGTCGTGACCGTCGCCCCCGTGGCGAGCCCCGCATTCAGCCCAACGGTGTAAGGTGTGGTGTTGGTGCAGGTAATGGACAGAGTTGCCGTGGAATCGCTTTGAACCCCGGTGTAATTGCCAAAGGCCAGCGGCGTGGCCGAGACCACGCAGGTGTCCATGACGGTCGCCGTAACAGCGAACGAGGTTGTGGCCGTAGTGGTGGCGGCAGCAGCCGGTATCCCCAGCGCGATTAGGCCGGCGAGGCCCAGGCCCGCGGAACCGATCCATCGAGATTTCCGTGGCTTCGGAAAATTCCAAAAGGGCTCAATATCCCCGTTTGCGCCGTCGCGGAGACGCGGGAAGAACGCCAATTGCAGCTTGAGTGTCATGATGACCATGCCTTTCCAAAGTCACAAAACCCGGATTATCGAGAGAACCCTACGGCAAACTCGAATAGATAATGGCTCCGGATTCTGATAGACGTGGAAATTGCTATGACGCAGAACGACTTTATTATCGTCTGCGTGGTATTTTGTTATTGTCTTCTTAATGAACGCGGCGACACCAATTGATCGAGGTGGTCTCCGATTCGGTTCAACGTGCGACCGAACAAAGCCATTGGACCGAGCGGGCATGCAATCGGGTTTGCTACGGCAATCTGCTGAGCTTCCGATTATGTTATCGGTTCCCCCGGGCCGTTCGGCCGCGTTGTGACCGGCTGCCGTTTCGTTGGTTACGCTGCCCGCCCTCATCGCGCGAATTCCGCCCTACCGGACCGGGGGTCGCGCCGGGCATCGAGGGCGATCGCAACCAGCAGAATCCCTGGGCGACGCCGCCGAACATTATCATGTAATATGGTAGCTGCCGGGCCCCCCAATATTCTCCCTGGATTCGAAGAGTTAACGAGACCGTCGTGGCACGCAAACGGCATGCAGATCGAAATGGCGTTCGATGTCTCTTGGCTCAGCGGTAGAGCAAGCGGCTCACAACGGTTAGGTCGCAGGTTCAAGTCCTGACCAAGGACCTTGGCGCCGCGAGATGCCCATGGATGCCGTCATGTCTGCTATTGACCCAAAGCGGACAGTTGCTCCCCTGTTCGGAGCCTGGCCAAGTGGGGATTCAGGTTCCTTTTCTCAATTATCCTGATGGGAGCTGCCATCAATGCGGGCCCTCGCGAGATTCGAGCGCCGGAATGAGAGAGGCAACTGAATCAATAGCCAAATCGGCTCCGACGTCCAGCAATGTCTGTCGGGCGGCCGCAATCCTCTCGGCTTTCTCCGCTGCCGGCAACGCTTCGAAAGCTTGGCGCGAAAGCCCGAGCATATTTCCCGATGCAACCCCCACCGTGAAGGCGCCGGCGGCCTTGCCTTCCGCGATGCCGGCCTCGGCGTCATCCACCTTGACGACCCGCGACAGCGGCCAGACGCCAAGCTCCGCACAGGCCTTGTAGATCATCAGGGGCGAAGGCCGGCCGGCCGGTGTCTCGCCGGAACAGAGGACGTGTTCGGGCGCATAGCCCTGTTCCGCCGCCCGCGCCAGCACGGGCGCCATCATCTGGCGCGTATATCCCGTGGAAGAAGCGACCCGCAACCCTTCGGCCCGCAGCCGCTCGAAGGTTTCGCGCGCCCCGGGGATCAGTGTGGACGCGTGCGCCGCATGGTCGCGCATCAATGGTCCCAGGCGCGCCATGAGCTTTTCGATGTCGCGATCATCGGCGGGGCGGCCGTGACGCGCCTGCCAGGCGGCGGCCACCGGCGGATATGTGAGCAGGCCGCTCACATGGTCGCGCTTGGCCTTGCCCATGTCGCGGCGCGCCGCGGCTTCGTCAATGGTGACACCTTCGGCAGCGAAGGCTTCGATCAAGGCCTTGACCGGCGCCTCACAGCCGAAATCGACCATGGTGCCCGCCCAGTCGAAGATGACCAGGTCGAAACGATCCTTCAGGCTCATGCTGTTTCTCCATCGAATAGGCTGGCAATCAATTCCTCGCCGATCGCAAAGCCGGTGGATGCGCCGGCGCCGCAGGTGACAATGGCGATGCGAACCGCCGCTTGCGGCGCGTCAAACAGCACCGGTCGGTCGGCTGCAGATGCGTAAGTGCCGCTCCAGCGTTCAAGCACGTGCGGGGGCTTGATGCCCAGCGCGGCGGTGAATTCGTCAAGGATGAGCGCATCGACCGCGTCCTGCGAGAAAGGATCGGGAGTCGCCGCGTAGTGATGGCTGTCCCCCACCACCAGGCTGCCATCGGCGCTTTGCACGACGATGAGGTGAATTCCGTGCCCGAGATGGTCCGGCTGCTCGGCGGCAAGACGCGCCTTGAGAGGTGCGGCTGCCGCAAGTTCCGAGTAGCCACGATATCGCCCCAGCCCGAGGTCGGACATGACCGCACCCGGCAGCCGGAAGCCCGGATCGGCCAGCCGCAGCATCTGCAACTTGCAGCGGGTCAGCTCGTACGCGCCGAGGCGGTCCGCATAAAAACCGGTCAAATCGTCGCCGGGGCACACCGCGACTCGCTCCGCATGGACCGCGCCGCGCGACGTACGAACCAACGGTATCTCTATCGCGGTTACGCTGGCATTGCGCAGGAAAGTGACGCCGCGTGCTTCGGCAAGCCAGGCGGCGAGCCGCGGAATCGCCTCCCGGGATTCGACCCGCAGATCGATGGCGCTTTCCAGGACCGCCAACAGGTCCGGCGCCGCAAGTTGTGGGCAGCGCCGCCGCGCGTCCGCGGCGGTCAGCAAATGACAGCCTTCCGCCATCTCGGTCGCCATGAACGCTTCCAGCACGGCCACCGACTCCGGCCGCCGCGCGGTCATCCACAGGCCGGTGTGCACAATCGCAATGCCGGCCGCCCCGGCCACTTCGCGCCACACGTCGCGGCTGCGGCGCGCGCGCCGCCACATCGCGCCGCGCTCCTGGCCGGTCACCGTGACAAATCCGAAATTGCGCACCGAGGCGCCATTGGCCTGGGCGTCGCGGTCGATCACGATCACCCGCAATCCCCGCTTCACGGCGGCGAGAGCGGTGGCGAGGCCGATGATGCCGGCCCCCACCACGGCGAGATCAAATCGCTCCGCCGGTATCTTCTGCGTCATGATGATCGGCGCGCCCGGCCCATTGCGCGGTCACTATAAGACGCAAGTTGCGGTCGTTCCTACTGTCTGCTCGCGCATGTCATCAAGCTGTAGCACGCGGGCGGCTTAATGGCGGTTCACCTGTCACAGAGTTGACATGCAATCCACGCCCGCCAGATGGCTTCGCAATGGATCGTCCGTGACCTTCACCGCTTTCGCGTCGCTTGCCGGCTTCACCGCCTATTTTTCGATGTATGCCTTCCGCAAGCCGTTCACCGCGGCGGAGTTCACCCATGTCGATGGCTGGCACTACGCGCTGGATTTCAAGATCGCACTGGTGCTGGCCCAGCTGGTCGGCTACGCCGCCTCGAAATTCATCGGCATCCGGGTCATTTCCGGGATGAGCCGGGTCTGGCGGGCGCAGGCGATCCTGGGCCTGATCGGCATGTCCTGGCTGGCGCTGGTGGTCTTCGCGCTGGTGCCGGCGATCTTCAAGGTGCCTGCCATGTTCATCAACGGACTGTGCCTGGGAATGATCTGGGGGCTGGTGTTTTCCTACATGGAAGGCCGGCGCACCTCCGAGATTCTTGGTGCCGTGCTTTGCGCCAGCTTCATCGTCTCCTCGGGCGCGGTAAAGTCGGTTGGCATCCTGCTGGTCCAGCTTGTGCATGTGCCCCTGTTCTGGATGCCGGCGGCGACCGGCCTGGCCTTCGTGCCGCTGCTGCTGCTGTCGGTCTGGGGCCTGGCGCTGCTGCCCCCGCCCAGTCCGGAGGACGAGGCGGCCCGGGTTCGCCGCGCCCCGATGAGCGGGCGGGAGATCGGCGAGTTCCTGCGCGATTATGGCCTGGGCATTGCGCTGCTGGTGACGCTTTATGTGTTCGTCACCGCGCTGCGCGATTTTCGCGACAATTTCGCGGCGGAGCTGTGGTCGGCGCTGGGCTATGCCAATCCGGCCTCGGTCTTCACCTCCACCGAACTGGTGGTCGCAGCCGTGGCGCTGGTGGCGATGGGTGTCGTCGTCAAGGTGCGCAGCAACACCCGTGCCTTGGCGGTCATCCATGGCCTCATCATCGCCGGCCTGCTGCTGCTCGGGGGCTCGACCCTGGCGTTCGATGCCGGCTGGCTGGGTCCGCTGCCCTGGATGATCGCCAGCGGCGCCGGCCTTTATGTCGTCTACACGCCGTTCAATGCCATGCTGTTCGATCGCATGGTGGCGGTGAGCGGCCGGGTGGCCAATGCCGGATTCCTCATCTATGTCGCCGATGCCGCCGGCTATGCCGGCAGTGTCGTCCTGCTGCTGTGGCGCAATTTCGCCGTGCCGCATGTCGAATGGCTGGGCGTCTTCCGCGTCGCCCTCTATGCCACCGCCCTGATCGGCCTGGTGCTGGTGACTCTTTCGCTGCTCTATTTCAATGGCCGCTCCCGCTCGGCGGTTGCGATGCCGGCGCCTGCCTGACTGATTTGTGCGCGGCGGCCAGCCTTTCGATCAGCGGCCGGTAATCAGCAAAGGCGGGCGTTGGCAGGCTCGCGATCTTGCCCTGGTCGTCCCAGCGCCGCAGCCGCACCGCGTCGCGGAAGTATGGCTGGGCCTCGAACGCCGCCACTTCGGCGGGCGACATGGGTCCGCCCTGCAGGCCCAGCGTCACCACCGAGGCCAGGCTGAGGGCGGCGTGGTAATCCGGGTCGGTCGCACACAGATAGCGCTTGGCCGGGACATGCAGGCGCACCGGCTCGCAGACTTCCGGCCCAAAGCGGGACGCCAGCCAGCGGCTGCCGGCAATCTCGTGGTGCGCGTCGGTTTTCCAGTCGGCGATATCCTCCGGCGCGGGTTCGATCAGGTGGCCGACGTCATGCAGCAGGGCGGCGATGACCAAGCTCTCCGGTGCGTTGGCGAGCTGTGCGAAATAGGCGGCCTGCAGGCTGTGCTGGGTCACGCTTACCGCCTCGCCGAAATAGGCGCCGGCACCCAGGCCGTCGTAAATGGATATAAGCTCGTCTGCCGCCATCATGGTTCCTTATAACGCAGCAACGCGTCCCCCAGGGCCGTCCGCAATTCGTCCAGCCAGGGCTGGTATCTCTTCCACTGGTCCAGGCTGTCGCGGAAAATCGGCTGGCGCACCTGCTCGGAACTGGGAGTGCGCACGCTGCGCCTTGTCTTGTGGAAGTCGATGCAGGCCGGTTCGAAACCGAGGCCGCAAAAATCCAGCATCCGCCGCACGCTGCCTTCCAGATCGTCGATCACGTCCTCATGCTGGACACACAAGACCCGGCCGGGCAAGGCCGTATCCCAGTGCCGCATCAAGTCCAGATAGGTGCGGTAGTAGCGCGCGATGTCCTGGGCGCTATAGGTGAATTCCTGGCCATTGGCGAAAAGCTGCTTGAGATTGGAGAAACAGCAGGCCATCGGCTCGCGCCGCGCATCGATGATGCGCGCATTGGGCAGCATCAGATGGATGAGCCCGACATGGCGGAAATTGTTGGGCATCTTGTCGATGAAGAAAGGCTTGCCGCCGCGATAGACCCTGGTATCCGCCAGATATTTCTCGCCCAGGCGGCGGAAATCCTCCTCCGCCATGTCCGCCAGGACGCCGGGATAGCGCGGATTTTCCGGATCGTGATCGCGACCCTGCAGATCGAGCACGATGCGCTGGATGTCCGCCAGCTCCTGGGTACCTTCGACCTCGGAATGTGACGCCAGGATTTGCTCGATCAGTGTCGAGCCGGAGCGCGGCAGGCCGAGAATGAAGATCGGATCGGGGCGGGGGCATCCCCAGCCGCTGCGCTGCCGGAAAAAATCCGCAGTGCAGACGCTGATCTGCCGGGCCGTGTTGGCCTCGATGATTTCGGGCCGATAGCGGCTCTCGCCACGCTTCAGCGCATTGCCGCGCTCATAATACCGCCAGGATCCGGCGGTGTCGCCCTTGTCCTCCAGCGCCTTGCCCAGGGCGAAGCAGAGATGATGGCGGTCCGCGGGCGCCGTCGCCGCCGCTTCTTCGCCCGCGCGCATGCGCGCCATCTCCTCGTCGGTGAAACGATAGGTTTTGAGATTCGCCAGGCTCCAATAGGCATCGCCGAAATCGGGCCGCGCCGCCGCCGCGCCGCGATAGGCATCGATCGCTTCCGGCACCCGGCCGATGGTCTTCAGCGCATGCCCCAGCCACAGATTCACGTCCGGCAAGGCGGGCATATCGGCGAGCATGGCGCGGTAAAGGGCGACCGCCTCTTCATGCCGGCCCAGCCCGACCGCGGCGCTCGCCGCCACCGAGCGATGATCCAGACTGGCGGGGTCCTGTGCCAGCAGTCTTTCGGCCTGCTCCTGCGCCTCGCGGTATTTGTGGCGCTGGATCAGACATTGGGCATAGTCCAGCCGCGCGGCATGATGCTCCGGCGCGAGGGCGAGCGCCGCCGCCAGCAGCAGCTCGGCATCATCCAGCACGTCGCGGGCCATGCCGATCTTGGCCAGGAGGCGCATGGCCTCGGGGTGGTCGCCATGCCGCAGCAGGAAATCGCGCACGATCTGCTCGGCCGGGCCCAGATCGCCGTCGAAGAACAGCGAAGTCGCCGTCACCACTTCCGGCGGCAGCTGCTTCAAGGTGGCGACATGGGCCGCGGCGGTGTCGGCATTTCCGGCGTCGCCGCTGATGCGATAGACCCCCTCCAGCATGCGCCAGCCCATCGGCAGGGCAGGGTTGAGATTGACCGCCTTCAGCAGCGCGTCGATCGCCCTGGGCCCATCCTTCAGCGCGACATGGCAGAGGCCGCGCTCCTGGTGCATCTGGCTGAAGCGCGGCTGCAGTTTCTCAAGCCGGTCCAGCGTCGCCAGCGCCTCGGGAATCTGGGAGAGATGGCGCAGGCTGCAGGCCAGGATCAAAAGCAGGTCCCGGTTTTCCGGCAGTTCGCGCAACAGCGGCGGGACATCGCGCAGGACGTCCTTGTGACGGCCGCCCTGCTGCAAGGCGCGCAAGCGCTGGACTTCCCGTTCGGCCGGCGTCGGGGCCGGAATATCGGCAGAGGCTTGCATGGCATCGAACGCGGTATGGGCGGACGCTGCCGCCCGCCCCGCACTGTATCCCATGACGCGCCCGTTCAGAAATTATAGCCGATCTTCAGGCCCAGCACCCGCGGATGCAGCGGCACCTCCGACTTGATGAACTGGGCGGACGAGGTGAAGGTGCTGGCGTCGGAATTGCCCAGATTCTGGCCGTAAATCTGCGCGTACCACTGGTGAAGGGCCATGCCAAACGAAGCGTCAAGCGTCTCGTAGGACGGCTGCAGATAGCGCAGGAATGTCGTATTCGGGATCAACACGCCGGTGCCGGATGTGTAAGTCGACGGCTGGTTGTACATGCTGCCGGTATAGCTGATGCCGCCCATCACAAAAGCGGCATAGTCGCCGATCATCCAGTCATAGCGGATGCGGATGTTGCCTTGATATTTCGGCGAAAAAGCCCCCACCGATCCGGGCGTGCCGTAGGGATTGGCGAACGGGGTCAGCAGGCCGCTGGTTTTGGCGACGACCTGGCTGATGCACTGATTGAAATACACGGTTCCGGGAATATTGCCCGTCAGGCACCGCGAGTTCGCCACGGTGTTCTCGTTATAGGAGCCGGAGCCCTGCAAGGTCAGTCCTTCGGCGAGCAGTGCGGTGAACTGCCCTTCCACGCCCTTGACATCGTAGTTGGGACCGTTGAGGGCGAAGGTGGTGTTGCCGAGATATTGCGGGTTGAAGAAATTGAACTGGACGTTTTGCCAGATCATGTAGTAGGCGGACAGGTTCAACTGCAGACGGTGATCGAACAGCTCTGTCTTCACCCCGATCTCGTTGTTGGTCAATGAATCGGGAGCATAGCTGAGGGGCTTCTGGAACTGGTTCTTGCCGTCCGGCCCCACCGCCACCTGGTTGCCCGTGCGGTTGAAGGCGCCGGGCCGGAAACCCTGCGACCAGGTGGCATAAGCCATGATATCCGGCGTGATATGCCAGGTCACATTGGCGCGGCTTTTGAAGCCTGCATACTTCTTTGTTTCATGCTCATTGTCGATATTGACGGTATCTGCGGTGCAGCTGCCGTCCGGAACGTCCAGGCAATGGGTGTTCGTTCCATACTGCGAGCCGCGCTCATATTCGGAATACTGATACCAGCGCGTTCCCGCCGAGACGGTCAGGACATCGGGGATGATGTCATAGTCGGCGGAGGCGAAGGTCGCCCATTGGTCATAGCCGCGCTGGATATCTTCGCCGAAGGTCGCGCCAATGGGGCGGGTACCCGGATGATTGGCCGTCGCGCCCGGCGCAAGGGAGATTTCGCCGACGCAAGGCGCGCCGCCGGCCAGGGCGAGGGACAGATTCAGCGTGTTGCAGGAGGGAATGGTCACATAATAGAAATCCTGATTGTCGAAAATCTTGAACTGCTCTTGATAGACGCCGGCAATGAACCGCAATTGCCAGTCATCCGGCGAACTGACGCGCACCTCATTGCTGAAATGGGTGCTGCGGACATGGTCCTGCCAATAATTGACCGGCGAGAAACAGGCCGCCGGGCCACCCCAGCCGGTCGAGCCGCCGGTGCACTCATAATACATGCCCGGCCCGGTGCGCGAATAATTGGTATAGTCCATCTGCTGGGAAACCTGACGCACCGTATAGCCGCCGGTATAGACCGCTTTCAGGTCGCCGATCTTGCCGTTGACGGTCCAGGCGGTGTTCTCGACATTGTCCTTGTTGTAGGACGGCGCAAAGGATGTGACCTGATAGGGCCTCAGCGGCTGGAAGTCGGAGCCTGTGGGATATTCCACCGACATGCCCTGCGCATCCATGTTCTGCAGGCTTTCGGCGATCAGGACATCCCAATCGTCGTCGATCTGGTAAAGCGCCTGGACCCGGGCGCCGGTATATTCCACCGGATTGAAGTTGTTTTGCGCCGTGGTGTTGTTATTGGCCACCGGCGCGGTCGCGATCGCGCAGTAGCCCGCTGCGCCAGCGGGCTTTCCGTTGGGACACAGACCCGCGGTCGGTCCGATCTTGTAATACGCGTTGCCGAAGTCTTCATTCGAACGGGTGAAGGTGCTGGGGACATTGTCGATATAGCCGCCCTGGCGGTCGTTATAGAGTATCACCCGCACCGCCAGCTTATTGTCGATGATCGGCACATTGAGGGTGGCGTTCATCGCCATGTTCGGATCGCCGCCCTGGGTGAAGCCATAGCTGGCCTCGACCTTGCCCTCGGCGGTGTCGAGCTTGGGCTTGTTGGTTATATAGCGCACCGCGCCGGCTTCCGCGCCGCCGCCGAACAGGGTGCCTTGGGGACCTTCGAGTATCTCGATGCGCTGCATATCGACCATGTAGATGTCGAGGTTGCGCGCGGGAAACTGCATGGACTGATCGTCCAGATACAGAGCGACGTTGGGGAAGTTCGCGATGGTGCCGCTGGACTGATTGCCACGGAAGCCGTTGCTCAGGCCGCGCATGGTGATTTCGCCCTGCCCGGGACCGTTGTTGCCGTAAGTCACATTCGGCGTGAATTTCAAAAGGTCGTCGAGGTCCAAGACGTTCAGATCGGCCAGGGTCTGTCCCGTGAAGGCTTGGACGGTCGAGGGGACAGTCTGCACGCTTTGGTCGCGGCGCTCGGACGTCACAATGACGGTTTCGACGCCGGCGGTCTGTTGGGCATGCGCGGCCGGAATATCCAGGGCCGCAATGGCGGCGCCCAGCAGCAGCAATTGCTTGTGAGAAATAGTATTTGGCATGAAAATCCCCATCTACTCCGCGGCGCCAAGCCGGCGGGCCGCTTTCGCTACCAGCGCTGCGTGACGGAATGCCCGCAGCTGTGTGACAGTTTTTTCGATGGGCTCAGGTTTGCGGGATGCGATGCGGCGCGGTGACACGGCGGTGATGGCGGTTCTGTCGCAATGACGTCTTATTGGTCATTGTGCGAAACTATCTTGCAGCACGGCCAAGCCTTCCCAACGCGTCAAGTGAGACCTTCCTGATGACAGATCGAGATCGCCGAGAATTCGTGAAGCGCGCGGGGCTTGCGCTTGGCGCCTGGCCTTCGCTGATCCGGAACGCGCTCGCGGTGCCGGCAAATCGCCGCACCGGTACCATCATGGATGTCGAGCACGTGGTTATCCTGATGCAGGAAAACCGCTCCTTCGATCATTATTTTGGCAGCCTGTACGGGGTGCGCGGCTTTTCCGACCCGCGCGCCATTACGCTTCCGTCAGGGAAATCGGTCTGGCATCAGCCGGCGCCCGGCGGTCAAACGGTCACGCCTTTTCATTTGGACGCCGGCACCACGGCGGCGCAGTGGCTGACAAGCCTGGATCACAGTTGGAAAGGCAGCCAGGCGCGCTGGCAACATCATGATGCCTGGATCGCGGCCAAGGGTCCGATGACGATGGGATATTTCAGCCGCGCCGATCTGCCCTTCTATTACGCCCTGGCCGACGCCTTCACCATTTGCGATGCCTATCATTGTTCGATCTTCGGGCCGACCAATCCCAATCGGCTGTTCCTGTTCAGCGGCACCAACGGATTGGCAGTTGGCGAAGACGGGCTGCAGGCAATCGAAAATCCCTCCGACGAAGTCAATGAAACGGCGGACCAGGCCAATGACGCCAAGCCTTTCGCGGCCTATCGCTGGACGACCTATGCCGAGCGGCTGGGTGAAGCGGGAATCGATTGGCGCGTCTATCAGGAATACGACAATTACGGGGACAATGCGCTGGCCTATTTCGCGCGCTTCCGCAATCTGGATCGCGATTCCGATTTTCACCGGCGGGCCAGAAGCTGGCCCGGCAGTTCGAACGCCGCAAACGCCAAATCGTCATTGGGCGAACATCTGGCGGCGGATTTCGCGGCCGATGTGGCGGCGGGAAAATTGCCGCAGGTCAGCTGGATCGTCGCGCCCACCATTGCCTGCGAGCATCCCGACTCCCCGCCCGCCATAGGCCAGGCGCTGGTCGCCAATCTCCTGGCGACCCTCGCCGCCCACCCCGAGGTCTGGGCCAAGACTGTGTTCATTCTCAACTATGACGAGAATGACGGCTTTTTCGATCACATGCCGCCGCCGGTGCCGGCGATTGCGCCGGCGATGGGCAAGAGCACGGTCGACGTGACGGGAGAAATCTACAAGGGCGAACCGGTAGGGCTGGGACCCAGAGTGCCCATGCTGATTATCTCACCCTGGAGCAAAGGCGGCTTCGTCAATTCGCAGCTCTTCGATCATACCTCCGTGACCCGTTTCCTTGAAACCCGGTTCGGTGTGCTGGAGCCCAATATCACTCCCTGGCGCCGTGCGGTCTGCGGCGATCTGGTCTCGGCGTTCGATTTCTCCGCCGCTGCGGACGGTGGTGCCTGGAACGCAGTCCTGCCCGACACCGCCAACTATGCCGCGTCAGCCAGGGTCGAACGCGCCCTTCCCGCAGTCGTGGGGCCGTCCGCGCAGCTGCTACCCCAGCAGGAAAAAGGACAGCGTTCCGCCAGGGCACTGCCTTATGCATTGGAGGTCACAGGTAATGTCATCGGCGGGACGTTCGCCCTGGCCATCGCCAATCGAGGCACGGCGGGCGTTTGTCTTGCCGTACATGCGAAAGGCGAAGCGCCCCGTTCTTATACGGTCGGGGCCGGCCGGGACCTCAGCGACCAGATTCCCATCCCGGGCCAGGATTTCGAGTATCGGGTTCATGGGCCGAATGGTTTCCTGCGCAGCTTCCGGGATACCGCGCCCTTTTCAGCCATCGCGGCAGAAATGCACCATGACCATGCGAAAGGCGAATTGCTTGTCAGTGTGCGAAATGGGGATGCGGTTTCCTGCGATTTGTCGATCCGGCCGCTGAACTATTCGAATGCACCGGCGCGTCACCACCATCTTGCGCCCGGCGAGGCTGTTGTGGACCGCTGGGAAATCGCTGCCAGCGATCACTGGTACGATATCGAGCTTCGCAGCGGTCGCATGGTCCGGCGTCTGGCCGGACATATCGAAACCGGTCGCGTTAGCCGCAGCGATCCGGCTATGGGTTGAGGCCGACAAATGACCGCATCGTTCGGCGCGCGTCGTGATATTCAGGCCTAATGCCAACGGGCCAGCACTTCACCGATGAAATAGGTATAACGCACTACAAACTCTGCACATGCCCTTGTCCGATCTTGCACAGTAACCGCGCCCTGATCGGAATATCCGTGCACGCGATAAATCCCGTTGCCTCGTTCGATGCCCCACCCACCGGCATAACGCTGGTCGGCGGCGCGCTGCAGCCACAAGTCCGCCAGAGGAGGATGACGTCTCAAGACATCCTCGACATCATCGACCGAGAGCGAATGACGTGTCTGGGGAAATCCCAGGTCCTTCAGCAGCGCGGCGGTCGATTTGCGACCGGTTTTATAGAGCTGGGGGACAAGGCTCACTTGTTCAGCGATTTCGGAACTCATCAGCGCCTCGTGATGGCGCTCATTTTGGCCAATTCGAGCTGGTTTTGCAAAACCATCACAAACGGTTCCCGTTGTGGCGGCCTTGCGATGCACGACAGCGCTACCTGTTGTACCCCTTTGTTTTCACTGACATAGGCGGGAATGCAATCCGGCCCCCCTGCGGGAAGATTGCGCTGGAGCGGGTCGGATTCACTTTTTTCCGGCAACTCGCACGGGACTGGGACGTCAACGCCCAGATCAAGCATTTCCGGTTGAGGAAAAAGGGGGCAACCTGTGGCGGGCGTCCCAACAGCGGTCGGTGTTTAACGTTTTTTGCGACGGGTTAATCATCCGGGTGCCGACCAATTGAGGCGAATGGCGCGTCAAGTCGTTATTGCTAGGAGCGAGCTGTTAAATCCGGCGCCTGGCGCCGCCTCATGCCGGCGCCGACGAAACAAGGCACCGATTGCCAATCTGGCAGAAATCACGGTGTCGCCGATGAGAATTGCCTAGATTGCTCAATCGGTCGATGCCGCGGCAAACATCAACGGAGAAGACCCATGGCATCGGACAAACAGGGCACGGCGCGACCCACGCATGTTGAGGAAGCGATACAGGCGATGGCCGCCATGCACGAGGCTCACCACGCGCAGGCCTCGCGAATGGAGCGGCTGATAGACCAATTAACAGCGACGGTCGCCAAGCCTGCCTTCCTCATCTATGTCGCCACAGCACTTGTTCTCTGGATCGTCGGGAACTCTTGGACGCGAGAAGCGGGGGCCGCAGCGATCGATGGGTGGCCGTTCCCCTTTCTCGCCTTGTCGGTATCCTGCACCGCCCTGTTCATCTCGGTTCTCATCCTCGCCAGCCAGCGACGGGCCGATCGCCTGGCAAATCTGCGCGAACAGATGACACTTGAGACCGTACTGCTCACCACCCAGAAGACGTCCAAACTGATTGATTTGATGGAAGAGCTGAGGCGCGACAGCCCCGACGTCAAGGACCGCATTGATCTTGAAGCAATAGAGATGGCGGATATGCCCGATCATGAGACTGTCCTGAATGCCATCCAGGAAATCAATAACAATTCGCCCGTGTCGGGGTCTGGTGACTAGTTCTAATCCTGGGCCTGAAGGCAAGGATCCAACGAAGCACTGGCGCATAGCCTCGTATCTGAGGCAGGAAGTTACGGCGCAAAGCGAGTTTCAGATATTGCCAGAAAGATAGAACACGCGTGCCGTCTCTCCGAGACGGACGTTGCCGCGGGCCTTCATGCCGATTTACGCCCGGCCACCAAGTCTGCTGTCGCAATCCTGCGAGAGTTTCAACGTGACGCGGCGGAGCTCAGTCACGAGCCGTATATGGGGCCCCGCGGGAATTCCCTCGGGCCTACCATTGACATGTCCAAAGCGCGTTAAAAAATGCGGCTCCAACGGGGAGCTGGAGCCGCAAGGTACTGCAGGGAACCTAGAGATTGGCTTTGACGCCGATGGTGAAGTAGCGGCCCATGGGGCTCTGGATGCTGTAACCGGCGAGACCCGTCTGTGCGGTCGGGTAAATCTGACCGATGGTCCCGTTGGGAATATAGGCCGGCATGGCGTTGAACAGGTTCTGGACCGTGAAATAGCCCGTCAGGCTGTCACCGAAGTTGCGAGAGATGTTCACGTCAAACTGGTTCCAGGACCTGACATAGGGATTGACCCAGTTGTTGAGGCCATTTGGCGCGGCGTTGTTGTACAGAGTGGTGCCAGCCGGCAGGACCGGACCGGCCACCTGGCTGAAGCCCGACGCCCAGGTATCCTGGAGGCCTACAGTCCAGTCGTTCAGGGCATAGTTCAGGAACGCGGTGATACGAGTGGTGGAGTCGGGCGAGCGGGTCCAAGGCTGGCCCGGGAGAAGCACCGACTTGTTGATGACCGGCTGGTAGGTCGCCAGCAGGCGGCCGTTCCAGCTACCGTTCCAGCCTTCGACAATATCAGCCATTTCCCAGTTGTAGTTGGTCTCGAAGTCCCAGCCTTCGGTCGAAGTCGAGGCCGTATTGAGGTTGAAGGTGAAGATCTTGGTCACCTCGTTCGCGGTGGTGTGATCGCTGAACGCCAGCGGACGCTGGTAGATCTGGCAATAGGTCGAAGTGCCTCCCGACTGCTCGCACAGCGACAGGGCGGTGTTGCTGTTGCCGACCGAGCCGATCGCGTTGTTCAGATGCATGCGAAAATAATCCAGCGACACGGTCAGGCCCTGAATGAAATCCGGCGTCCAGACAAAGCCCGCGGTGTAGGTGCGCGACACTTCCGGCACCAGGCTGGGATTGCCCTGGCTGCTGAAGGTGGTCGTGTAGCTTATGTAGTGGGGCGTCGGGGTTTGCGGCTGGGCCGGATCCGGAATGTGCTGGTCGCCGTTGAAGACGTTCTGCAGCAAGGTCGCCGGCTGGAACAGGTCGTTCAGGGTGGGCGCGCGGATGTCGATCGAGGTGGTGCCGCGGAAGCGGAACTCATTGGTGACATTCCAGTTGAAGCCCAGCTTCCAGGTCTCGACCGAACCCGACACCGAATAATCGGTGTAGCGGCCCGCCATGTTCAGGTCGAAGGCCTTGATCAGCGGAACGTCCTTGATCACGGGCACTTCGGTTTCCAGGGCGAATTCCCAGACATTCTGGCTGGCGCTGACCGGCTGAATGATCGACTGGGACCAGCTCGGCAAAGCCGGGTTGCAGATGCGCAGGCCGGTGCAATTCACAAAGGTGCTGCTGGGCGTGCTGGACGTGATGTCATAGTTGTTGAAGCGCGCTTCACCCGACAAGGCCGCGGTGATGGGCCCCGCGCCCCAGCCGTCGAACACGTTGCCCGAGATGGCGCCGCCGACATTGTCAAGAGTGTTGGTCTCATGGAAATTGGTGGTCTGGAAGTCGTATTTGAAAGCCGCCTGGTTCACGGAGCTGGCGCCGAACGGATTGATCGGCACGCAGCCGGCATAGGCCGCCTGGACCGAGGCAGGAGCCGAGGGCGACGTGACGTAGCAGGACACCGTACCGTTGGGCAGCAGCACCGCGTCTTCCGATGCATACATGTGCTGGAGATTCTGGTTGTTGATCAGATTGACCGCCAGCCGGTTCTCGCCATGACTGTAGAACACGTCCCAGTTGAAGCGTCCGTCCAGGACGGTGCCGGCAAAACCGGTTCGCATGCTGAGCACGCGGTTGACACTGCCGGTAGCATTGGTCTCGCTCTGGCCATTGCCGACCAGGAACTCACCCAACTGGAAGGTATTGCTGGCTTGCACGGTCGCGCTCAGCTGCGTGGGGTTGGTGCCGTTGTTGCCCAACTGCCCCTGCTCCGCGAGCGTGAGGAACGGGTTGTTCTTGTAGAAGAGGTCCGCCTGGTTGATGCCTGGCTGGATCTTCTGCGGGAAGTACCAGCCGAAGCTATAGGCTTCAGAAGCCTGACCCTGCACGTACCAGTTGATATTGTCGGTCAGGTCATAGCTGAAGCGGCCGAACAGGCTGCCCTGGTGATAGCCGTCGAACACCTGGCCATAGGGGCCGTAGGCGCCATCGCCGTTCGAATTGAAGTTGCCGGTGCCGGAGGTGGGATTGCCGTTGGCATCGGTGGCGCCGGGCGTGCCGGCGTTGAACGCCACCAGCTGGCCGCCGGTATTGAACTGCATCATGTTCGCGCCGGTGCCGATGACGTTGGCCGCGCCCGTGGTACAGGCCGGAACGCAGTTCTGCACCAAACCGCCGAAAGTGGAGTTGGGACGGCGCGCATTGACGATCCTGTTGAAGGGATCGGCCGCCGTGCCGGTGCCCGCTTCACCATCGGACGCCTGCAGGATCGTGGGACCATTGGGGCGGGCAGATTGGTTGACGGGATCGCGGTGGCGATATTCCAGCGAGCCTTCGAAATGGCCGCGGCCACCGAACAGGTCCATGCCGCCGGCCATGCGGATGTTATAGCCCGCGGCGTCGGCATAGTTGGAAATGCCGGCGTTGATGTCGGCCTTGAAGCCAACAAACTTCTTGTCGAGGACGAAATTGACCACGCCGGTCACGGCGTCGGAGCCATAGACGGCCGAGGCGCCGCCGGTGACGATATCCACACGCGAAACCAGCATCTGCGGCAGGGTGTCGACGTCCACCGTGCCGTCGTCGTTCGACGGCGTGGCGCGGTGGCCGTCCAGCAGCACCAGGGTGCGCTGGGCGCCGAAATTGCGCAGGTTCAGGGTATCACTGGAGTAGTTATGACTGCCGTCGCCGGGACGCCCAATCATGCCTGATCCCTGGAAGATCGGCAGCTTGTTCAGGCCGTCCGGGATATCGGTGGGCGTCGTCGCCAGCAGGTCGCTGGTCGAGATGACGGTCAGCGGCGTGGGCGAGTTGGCGGCGTCGGAAATGACGCGGCTGCCGGTGACGACAACGGTTTCGCTGGAGTTCGCCT
>Ga0265325_10001173_pt1 | contig 18706 bp, 17 predicted proteins | sample 41420metaG_FD_202090 | JGI IMG/M metagenome (GOLD analysis project Ga0265325, IMG submission 202090) | Rhizosphere microbial communities from Carex aquatilis grown in University of Washington, Seatle, WA, United States - 4-14-20 metaG | ecosystem: Host-associated > Plants > Roots > Rhizosphere...
ATTCATCGTCAGGAGACGGGCACGGACGTTGTCGATGCGCAAGTCACCGCCGACGCTCATCTGCTCCAACTGGAATTCGCCGTTCCGGAAGCTTTCGGTCGAGCCGCCCATGGTGTGGTCTTTGGGCTGGTTGTAACTCTCGATGAAGTTGGTGTCTACGCGGATTTCCGGCGTGAAATACTTGGTAGCCAGCGGCGTATCTTTGGTGCGGGGAGTGTTGTTCTCCCACGTATTATCGAATGAAAATGGAGCCGACTTGGTGGTTACCTCCGCGTTGCAACAGGTCGACGCAGGAGCGGCTGTCGAGGACTCGGCTGGCGCCTGCCCTTGCGCAGGGATTGGCGCTACCGAACTGGACTCAACTGGAGCCGCGGCGGGCTGCTCGGCTGGCGCAGCCTTGAGCTTAGCCTCCAACTCTTCCATGCGGACCCTCATCTCATCCATTCCCTCTTTCATCGCGTCGATTTCTTTCGTTATCGCGGAGGGAGAATCAGGGTCGGCGGCGGGAGGCGTCGCAGGTGGGGCCACCGCACTCGGGCTGCCGCCAGAAGCAGAGCCGCTGAGTTTTAGGTCGAACCGCAGGTCATCCCCAGCCGCCACAGCCAGGTAGGTCACTTGCGAACTAGCCAGCCCCTGTTTGTTAGCGATCAGCTGGTAATGACCCGGCTTGAGGTTTCCTACTACGAAGTTTCCCTGCCCGTCACTTACAACGACTCGATCGGCGTTCTCGTCGACGCTGTGAACGGTGACTTGTACCTGAGGCGTCGCCAGACCGCGCGCGTCCAGCGTGGTCCCGTGAAGGACGCCGGGTGCCGGTTCTCCATAAGCGGGAGTGCCCCACAAGTGCACGCCAAGGATCAAAAACATAAGGGCCGACAAGACGGCGCCCAACGGTTTGCGATTCATAAAACCCCTTTCGAAACAAATTGAAATTCGATTTCGGGAAAGTACAGAGCGAGACATAGAAAACCCGTAAATGTTCCTATCGATGATTCGATTGGCTTGCATCAGTTTTTCGACTGGCCCTTCCCCACAGTTTTTCATTTCAACGCTCCCATTGGACAGAGGCGTGCGCCTTGTTCGCCCCACGCAACAAGTGATGAATCTTCAGGCTTTGTGTACCCAAAAAATGTTTCGGCGGCTTTCATGACACGTATTAGACAGGCTGCACATAAGCCCGGAATAAGCGAGCCATCAAAACTTCGTAAGAAGCTGGAGGAGCGTCCGAGAAAGGTACGAAGCCGGCTTTATAAAGCTATAACTCTTCTTTTATCACTTCCTTACTATCCCCACTGGACCATGTTGCGAAACACAAGGGCGTGTGCTGCCAAAAGAATCTGGAGGAGTTTGAAGGCAGCGCGATCGCACAATCGGCACATGCAGGCACAGAAACAAGCCGTTAAAATACTGGTGGTCGACGATGAGCCGCAGGTTCGCCGGGCACTATGCGCCGTACTCAACGGTTACGGCTGTACCGTCATTGAATCCGCGGATGGTGAGGAAGCTCTGGCAGAAGTGAAGGCTGATCGGCCAGATCTGGTGCTGCTGGACTTCAATCTTCCGGGGATCGCCGGCCTCGAAGTCTGTAAGAGAATCCGGCAGTTATCGGATGTTCCGATCATCATGGTCACCGTCCGGGACAGTGAGAAGGATAAAGTCCTGGCTTTGGACGGCGGAGCCGATGACTACCTCGTCAAACCCTTTGGAACTCAAGAGCTGTTAGCCCGGGTGCGAGCAGCCACCCGAAAAGCGGCCAAAGCAGAAGAAGTCCCGCCGTTCGTTTCTGCGAATCTAAAAGTGGACTTTGAGCGCCGCCGCGTCTTCGCGCGCGGGGAAGCTGTACATCTCACGCCAAAAGAATTTGAACTCTTTAAGCAACTGATCCTCGGCCGGGGAAAACCAGTACCTCACCTGAAATTGCTGCACGCTCTTTGGGGTCCGGAACATTCCTGCGATCGAGAGCCCTTGCGAGTCTTGATTGGCCATTTGCGCAGAAAGATCGAGCCGACCCCAGACGAACCCCGCTACATTCTTACCGAACCTCTGATCGGCTATCGATTCAACGCTGACGGCGAACAACCAGCCGAGCCGCGATATCAGTATTCGGTACCAAGGGCCGACCATTGAAGTCCCATGAACACGCGGGCGCGGGTTTTGTTTTGCCGGACGGACGCATCATCCGCAATGAAACGAGGCGGCCGATGGTTCCTCGTGGACACATCGGAACCATTTTTATCTGTTCCTTATGGAAATATTTTCATGATGAGACGCCGAAGAGAGGCTTTGACGGATTGGTGGCGTGAACTCGAGAAATCCGGATCACCTTCCGCTTTGGCCGGAGATGGCATTTGAGCGCAGAAACGATGAATATATCGGCGAAGAAATTGCCCGCCAGAATACTTGTGGTGGACGACGATTCACCGATCCGAAGAACCTTTCGCACCATCCTGGCAAGTCAGGGGTGCATGATCATTGAAGCGCGGGATGGTTACGAAGCGATCGAGGAAATCAAAGCAGAATGCCCGGATTTAGTCCTGCTCGATATCAATATGCCCGGTATGGACGGCATCGAGACCTGCAGGGGAATTCGCAAGTTTTCCGATGTCACAATCATCGTAGTGACGGTCCGTGGTGACGAGCAGGATAAAGTGGTTGTTTTGGACGCGGGCGCCAATGACTACATCGTGAAGCCATTTGGAAGCCAAGAACTTCTGGCGCGCATTCGCGCGGCAGCGCGAAGAGCTCCGGGAGCCCCAGAGACGCCTCCGTTCAATGCATCGGGCCTCAACATTGACTTTGAACGCCGGCAAGTGGTTGCAAACGGACGTCCCGTTCACCTCACCCCGACGGAATTTAAGCTTTTGAAGCACTTGGTTTCGAACCAGGGAAAACTCGTGCCTTACTCGAACTTCCTCCATCTCCTTTGGGGCCCGGAGCATGCGGAAGATCGAGAGCTTTTGTGGTTCTTCATTGGTCAACTGCGCAAGAAGCTTGAGGAACACCCGGAACAGCCTCGCTACATCCACACCGAACCTTCGGTTGGCTATCGCTTTGACCCTGATTATGCTACGACGAAGGCGCGGAAATAGAATTACAGACCGAACCACTCAACCTCTTTTAAAGCAACAACATCCGTAGTCGAGAACTCGCTCCGCAACAAGCTCTGCCCTTCAGTTGGGCGTAGACATGGCAGACGTCTTCCGGACCAAACCACTGGCAAGAAACAAATGGAACTCTGCACGAGAAATACGGGAAGGAAATATCTCTCATCGGAGGAGGTAGATGAGGGTTATGACTCGTCACGCGGCGACTAGCGTGGACCCGGCCACCGGGGAGCTGTGGGCTGGAGTCGGCGATGCGCTGATCCGCTTCAGCGAAGATGGAAATCCCATCGAAATTTACTATCTAACCCTGAAAGGGGGCGTACCATTGAAGCCGTCGGCGGTACTCGTGGAGCCCGATCGCTTCCTTATTGCAGCGGATCCCTGGGGAATATTCGAATTTGCCAGGCTTCCATAGTCTGCTTGGCGCACGTCGACGCGATCGCCCGGAGGAAGATTTTGCGCTCCAGAACCACCGAGTATTTTTGCGAACTTAGGCCGGCTAATCACGGGTATTGTTTCCCTGCAAAATCTGCCTTCCGTTCTTGGGGGAAGGCGAGAAGGCGGTATTGTAATCACTGTGAATTCTAAGACCGCAATCTCGCGCACGAAAGCACCGCGTGGGGAAGCCGGCGTTTTAAAACCTGACCTGCGGTGGTGGTTCGTCTCGTTAATTTTGTTGATTCTGTGTTGCTTGCCAGCTCTCGCGGAGTCTAAGCAGGCCGCACAGGAACCTTCCACAGGGTCCACCAGCGGGGGTTCCTCCGATCAGCAATTGTCGGGAAACATCGATGGGACAGTTGTCGATCAGACAGGCGCCGTGGTCGCCGGAGCACGAATCACACTTAGCCGCAGCCAGTTTCCAAAACAGGAGACGCTCTCGGGCAGAGATGGGCAATTCTCTTTCGCCAACATCCCTCCCGGGCCCTTTCAGCTGGCGGTCACTTCGGATGGATTCGCGGCGCAGACAGCCTCGGGAATCCTGCACCCCGGAGAGGTCGACGTGGTTCCGCCGATCGCATTGGCTGTTGCAACCAACATCACCGAGGTGCAGGTGATGCCATCACAGGAAGAAATTGCAGAGGAGCAGATCAAGGATCAGGAGAAACAGCGCGTAATGGGCTTCATCCCGAATTTCTATGTCAGCTACGTGCCCAACGCTGTTCCCCTCAACTCCAGGCAAAAGTTCAGGCTTGCCTTGAAAACGAGCTTCGATCCGGTCACTTTCGGTTTGAATGGAGCTTCTGCCGGAATCCAGCAGGCGACAAATTCCTTCAGCGGGTATGGGCAAGGCGTCCAGGGCTACGCCAAACGCTATGGCGCCTCGTACGCTGACTTTGTGACCGGCACCTTCATCGGGAGCGCCATACTGCCATCGCTGCTGAAACAGGACCCGCGCTATTTTTACAAGGGAACGGGCAGCAAGCGATCCAGAATCCTCTACGCAATCGCCAACGCGGTCATCTGCAAAGGCGACAATGGAAATTGGCAACCGAATTACTCCAGCATGCTCGGGAGCGTAGCCTCAGCGGGTATCTCAAATTCCTACTACCCCGCTGGAAATCGTGGGGTGGCGTTAACGTTCGAAAACGCGCTCATGGAAACCGGCGAAAACGCCGCCGGCAATCTCCTTCAAGAATTCCTCATCCGCAAATTGACACCGAACCTCCCAAACCATCAGCACGATAAGTCTTAGAAGCCTGTCAGGGAAATCGGGATTCCGCGTGATCTAGTCGACCACGTTGACTGGCCGGCCCTCGAGGAAGGCTCGTAGATTCGCCACGACCGTTTCAATCAAGCGCGTGCGTGCCTCTTTTGTCGCCCAGGCGATGTGGGGCGTGACAATGCAGGCTTTCGTGTGCAGCAAAGGATTATCGGGCGATGGAGGCTCGCTCGAAAGAACATCGACAGCCGCGCCCGCCAAGTGCCCACTGTTGAGTGCGTCTGCGAGGTCCTGCTCGATAACGAGGGGTCCTCGCGAGGTGTTGATGAGAAATGAGCCCGGTTTCATCTTGGACAAAGATGCGGCATTGATCATTCCGCGAGTTTCCGGCAACAACGGACAGTGCAAGCTAACCACATCGGCGGCCGACATCAGCTCATCGACGTCGCACCAACGGAACCCCGGCCAGGTCGGAGCGTCTCTTCTGCCGGCGTCGGCAGCAATCACGTGCATCCCCATAGCGACGGCGATCTCAGCGACGTGACGCCCTATCCGACCGAAGCCAACGATGCCCATGGTCTTACCCTGCAATTCGACTAAGGGCGTTTTCCAGAAGCTGAAGTCCGGGGATCGCGACCACTCTCCCGCATGAGTCGCCGCGCTATGAACCGCGACGTGATGACAGAGTTCTAAAAGTAGCGCAAAAACCAGTTGGGCCACCGAGGCGGTTCCATAGATTGGGACATTGGTGACAAGAACATTGCGCTCTCGCGCAGCTTTCAGATCAATCGCGTCGTAACCGGTGAACATTACGCCTACATAACGGAGCTGCGTAAGCTGCATCAGCGTTTGCGCCGAAAGAGGTGTTCTGGTGGTTAGCAGGACCTCGGCCTCTCGCGCGCGGGGCACGATTGCATTTTCGGAAGTCCGGTCAAAGACCTCCAGACTGCCGAGGCTTCGCAGGGCATCCCAGCTGAGGTCGCCAGGATTTATTGCGTGGCCATCAAGAATGACAATCTTCATGAAACCTCCTCATGAGGGAGCGATGCGACCCATCAGCGCCGTTTCCTCGCTGAGCCTACCACAAGGGGCAGAGCACTTAACGCAACGCGATGTTTTACCGATTCTTGCGCTCCAGGGACTGCGAGTGTTTAATAAGCGCTGGGGCCTCATGCTAAGAAGAGAAAGAAATGCCAAAGGGCGTTCGCGTAAATCGAAAGCTCCGAGATCCCAGACCGCATTGTCACTGTTCATTCGAGATATGATCCATGGCACAAAGACGCCGTAACATCGAACTCACTCAGGTGACCGAGTGGGAGAACGGTAAGGCCGCGCGTGTCGAAGACTGCCTGGCGGCCGAAGAGCCGTTGGAGATGCGGGCCGGACGGTATTCCCTCGGTGTCACTCTCCGCACGCCGGGCGACGATGAGGACCTTGTGGCTGGCTTTCTCTTTACCGAGGGCATCCTCTCCCGGCGAGAGGACCTGGCGGCCCTCCGGATGCCGGACGATACCGCCCGAAACAGAAACCTCGTGCGGGTAACTCTCGACGCCAGCGTGCGCCTGTCGGCGAATAACGCGGCGCGCAGATTCTCCGCTGGGTCGGCCTGCGGCGTGTGTGGGAAGGCGTCCATCACCCAACTCCGCCGGCGAGGCCTGCGTCGTCCCGAAGCTGCATCGCTGTTCGATCCCGAGATTCTGTGTCAGTTGCCGCCTAGATTGCGCGCTGCGCAGGCTGTCTTTGGCCGAACCGGCGGGCTGCACGCGGCGGCGCTTTTCACGCCCGGCGGCGAGTTGGTCGTCTTGCGCGAAGACATCGGCAGGCACAACGCCGTGGACAAGGTTATCGGCTGGGCTCTGCTCAACGGCCGCGTTCCGCTCAGCGATCACGTGCTGATGGTCAGCGGCCGTGGTGGCTTCGAGATCGTGCAAAAGGCGCTTACCGCGGGCATTCCGCTGCTGGCGTCGGTATCCGCGCCGTCGAGTCTCGCGGTACAACTGGCGCGCGAACTGGGATTGACTCTGGTCGGTTTCCTGCGAGGGCGGCGCTTCGTCATCTACGCCGGCGAGGAGCGGATCGCGGTTTCCGCTTCGGCTTCCGCCGACGCGCCGTGACATCCTCGTTTGCGGGCGGGCGGTTGGCCGCCCACCATTTCTGCGCCTCTTCATAATCCCCGGGTGAGTTCATGTTTCTCAAAATGAGCCCGCTCGGATCGACCCCGCACCACTCGCGCGGGTAGACAAGATCCACGCGACAATGCTTGATGGCGTCGGAAGCCTTCCGTACGCCGCCCGCCAGTGCAGCCGCTAAGGGCGCACCGCATTCGCGGCGATATACGGCCGCCAGCGGTTCCATCCCGCGCTCGGTTTGCGGAACGACAGCCTCGCCGCGCGAACGCACGGCTCGGGAAAGCAGCCAGTCGATCCATTCTGCGGAAAGGTAGGGCAGGTCGCAGGCGACAATCAAATTCCAGCGTGAGTTCGTTGCAGCCAGAGCGGTGGCGATGCCCGCCAGAGGCCCACTCCTGGATTTGTCTCGCCCTTCGGCGTATGCGTCATCCGGTATCGCGGACAGCCCGAGGGCCGCGTATCGGCGGGGCGACCCGACAATCGTTACAGCGGAGACAAAAGGTTCGAGCAATCGTGCTGTACGGAGGATCAGAGGGACGCCTCCGAGTTCAAGAAGGCCCTTGTCGCGGCCCATGCGCGAGCTGGCGCCGCCTGCAAGAATAAAACCGGCGATTGCGCGACGGCGCTTCAGGTCCATCCAGCGGTTCCCAGGCAGCGCCTCGTAGTATTTTTCATTCTGGCGGATCAGGTTCCCAAGAGGTTCATTTGCAGTTTCTGGTAGCCGTGCTCGCGCGCCCACAAGTCGAGAGGGATTGTCGCCAGCTCATCGACAACGGGAATGGCCAGCCCGGTCTTCGCCAAGTCGATGCACTTCAGATAGGTGTGGCATGTGTCGCAAACGTCCGCGCGGACATGCGCAATTTCAGGCGCCGAGTAGAAAGCCATCTGAGGCTCGCGCTCTTCGCCGCACGCCGGGCAGTAAATTCTTCGAAAAGCCCATTCGTGCGCGCAGAGCATGCAAATGAGCGATTTTTTCGCGCCGTCGCCCTCGCGCCGCAATACCCCGACAATCGGCCTGGCGCCGCAAAGCGGGCAGGTTGACGGAGTCCCATCCAGGGTTTCTATTTCGCGGTGAGCGGCAAGATATTCGGCGTACGGCTGAAGAAAAATCCACGCAAGCAGCCGATCGAAACCGTGCGAATCCGCCGTCTGGGCCTGCTCCGCGTCGCCCACCGGAGCAACCAGTTCGAGCTCGCCATGCCAGAAATCCTCAAGCGCATTTTGCCATCCTGCAGGCCCTTGCCGCGCCACTCCTGCGGCAGCCTGGGCAAGCGGCGCCGGAGCAATCTGCTGAATCACCGATAGAAATGGGGAAAAGTGCGGCAGCAGGAGGAAAAGATCGAATTCATCTCGCAGAGGGCGGTCCGCGGAAATCTTCGGCGAATCCGCCAGGGCCTTCTGCACTTCCGCGTAGAGGCTCTTCTGAAATGTTGCGACCCGCGTATAGAATCGCAATCCTTCAGCGGCGAACGGATAGACCGATGTCAGCTCGGAGGCGCGGCGGATTCGGCGATCCCACTCCGCGAGAGTCATTGTTTCGGTTGGGATTTGCCGGTTACCTCGTAATACCAGGTGCGATGAAACGTCCAGGCCCAGGCGCGCGTGACAGTTCCGTGAATCATAGATCCGAAGCTGCCTTCCTCGAGGATCGCGCTCATATACACGTGAATCAAAAACAGCCCGATAGTAATAAGCGCAACGCTGGCATGGAGAAGGACCGCAGTGTAGCGCACATACCGCAGGCTCCATGGAAGTGTTTCCGTGTACCACAAGACAATGCCGGACAGCAGCAGCAGAATCACGCCATAAAACATTCCCCAGAAGAAGAGTTTCTGGCCAAAGTTGAACCGGCCGACCGGAGGCAGCTTGTCGTCCTCATTCTGGATGTAGTCGGGAATGGCTTTCCCCCAGGCGCGATCGCTATCGTCGATTTTCATATCACGGCGCCACTCTTTAAATGTCCAGCAAAGCGACGCCGTGAAAACCAGGCCGAACCAGGGATGCCAGGATCGCGCAACGGGGCCGCCGCCTGCGACCGCAGCCATCCAATATAAATATGGCGACCAGAACGCGAGGCCGGTGATCAAGAGATATATGTAAGCGAGCGCTCCCAGCCAGTGATTTGCGCGTTCTCCCAACGAGTAGCGCGGGATCAATTGGCCGCTTTGGCTAGCAGCGCCGGGTTGGGGAATGGCTTCGCTGCTCATGGGCGCCTCTCATCGGGCGGAATAGGTTCCTCTTTCTTCGGACCGTATCGCATGTAATGCCAGGCTAGGCCCACAAGGCCGCCGATCATCGCCACATTCCCCAGCCATTTCAGAGGCCCTTTCCACAAGCGGACCGAGTAAGGAATATGCGGGTCTTTCGGGAGCCCGCCATACAACTCGGGATTCTTGGCATCGTGCAGAACATATATCACGTGCGTGCCGCCCACTCCGGGAGGATCGTACACTCCCGCGTCTGCGAATCCGGAATTGTCACGAAGTTGCTCCGCGCGCGTCTCCGCCAGCTCCTTCATTTCCGACTTCGTTCCAAAATGCAGGCATCCCGTGGGACACGCCTTGATGCAAGCCGGCTCGAGCCCCTGCGATACGCGGTCGTTGCAGAGGGTGCACTTGAAAACCTTGCGCGCCGCCGGACTGAATTTCGGAATGTTGAACGGGCAGCCCGTTATGCAATAGCCGCAGCCGATGCAGTTCGCCTCCTGAAAATCCACGATTCCGTTGGCATACTGAACGATGGCCGCATCCGCAGGGCACGCCGCCAGGCAGCCGGGGTCTTCGCAGTGCATGCACTGGTCTTTGCGCATCAACAGCATCAGGCTGCCGTCGTCGCGCTCGTGTTCGTTGAACTTGATCAGGTTCCAGTAGTTCCACGCCGTCTCCGGCATGGTCTGGTACGTGTTATCGAACTTCGTCTCGCTGAACGTATAACCGTTCCACTCCAGGCAGGCCACCTCGCATGCCTTGCATCCGATGCAGGTGGTGGTATCCACGAGCTTGCAGACCTGGAATTCCCGGTTCAATCCGGCGCCTGGAACCGTTCCGGCGTGTCCTGAAATTCTGATGATTTCCGTGGACGCCTGGCTCATGGTCCGCTCCCTACGCCTTCTCGATTTTCACGAGGAAGCCCTTGGATTCCGGTGTGTGGGCATTCGGATCGGTCACCGCGGGCGTCAGCAAATTCGCCGGGGTCCGCGCATTTCTTCCTTCGTCCTCGTCAATGCCGCGGAAGCCTTGGTGAATCGGCAACCCGATCTGATAGACCTTCTTTCCGTCGATCATCATCGGCTTCAGGCGGCGCGTCACGAACGCCTTGGCGGTGTAGGTTCCCCGCGCGCTGATCACGTGGATCAAATCCGTACCGCGAATTCCCTTCTCGTCCGCCAGCTCCACCGGAATTTCCACGAACGGTTCCGGGATCAACTGGACGTTCATCGGATTATTTTTCGTCCAGTAGTGATACTGCTCGGTCAGCCGGTAGGTGGTGCAGACGATGCTGTATTCCTCCGGCGATCCAAATTTGTCGTACGGCGTGTTGAACTTCTTGACGAGCGGGTTATTGGACTGACCGGGATGCAACGGATTTTTAATGGGACTTTCGATCGGTTCGTAATGTTCGGGAAACGGCCCGTCCGCGAGCACTCCGATCGGAGCGAACAATCGCCCGATGCCTTCTGGATTCATGATGAACGGCCCCATGTGATCTTTGGGATGAGAATCGGGCTTGAAGTCCGGAACATCGTTGCCAACCCATTTTCCCGACGCTTCGTTCCACCAGATCTGCTTGCGATCGGGATCCCACGGAGTTCCGGCCGTGTTGCAGGACGCGCGATTGTAGAGCACGCGCCGGTTGGCCGGCCAGCTCCACGCCCAGTTGGGATAAACGCCCATGCCCGAAGGATCTTCGGTGCCGCGGCGCTGGATCTGCGCGCCGGCTTCGGTCCACATACCGGAATAAATCCAGTTGCCGCACGTCGTAGTGCCGTCATCCTTGAGCCATGCAAATCCCGGGAGCTGCTGGCCGGCTTTGATCACCTGGCCCGTGGCATCGTCTTTCAGGTCGGCAAGAGCTCTTCCGTTAAGCTCCATGGCCACTTGCGAAAGCGGCGGATGGGCTGCATCCGCGTACGCCCAGCTCAGGTTCAGAATCGGATCGGGAAATTTGCCGCCGTTTTTCCTGTAGAGATCGCGCACGCGCAGGAAAATCTCCGCGATGATGTCCTGATCGAGGCGCGCTTGTCCGGGAGGCGGCACCGCCGCATATTTCCAGGTGACCCAGCGGGCCGAGTTGGTCATGCTGCCGTCTTTTTCGGCAAAGCCCGCGCAGGGCAGGCGGTAAACGGTGGTGTTGATGTTTTTCTGCTCGTCGGCCGTGATTCCCGGCGCTCGCCAGAACTCGCTGGTCTCATCCTGATAAATTTCGCCCACCACGAGCCAGTCGGCTTTCTTTAGCGCATTAATATTTTTGCTGGTGTCCGGGCCGATCATCACTCCGTTCATTCCGAAAGCCATCATGCCCTTGATTTTGCCGTTGTACATGTCGTCCCAAATGTGAGTCCAGGAGCAATCCTGGCCGGGTTTGGGCAAGTAATCGAACGCAAATCCGTTTTCCTTTGTCGCCGCGTCGCCATAGAACGACTTGAGCAGCGACACCATGAATTTCGGAGTGTTCGCATAGTAGTTCATCGAATCCCACGGCGAGGGCTTCGAGGACGTCGGAGTGGTGCGCTTCAAATAAACAGCCAAGTCCGTGTCGTCAGGAACCAGCCCTTTCAAATAACCAGGAAGAGAGTCGTAGAGCCCGGCCATGTCCGTGGCGCCCTGAATATTCGAATGGCCGCGCAGCGCGTTCACGCCTCCGCCTGCTCTTCCGACATTACCCAAGAGAAGTTGAATCATCGCTGCCGTGCGAATGATTTGCGTTCCGAAGGTATGCTGCGTCCAGCCGACCGCGTAGATGATCGTTGCGACCTTCTTCATGTCGCCGTCTTTGCGGACTGAAGTAAACAGATCGACGGCCTTCAGATATTGTTCTTTGGGGATTCCCGTGATCCGCTCGACCACCTCGGGCGTATATCGGGAATACTGCTGCTTCATCAGTTGGAAGACACAGCGCGGGTGCTGAAGCGTGAGGTCGTAGGCCACGTTGGGCGGCAGTGTCGGAGGCGGCGCTGGACCTCCCGGCTTACCCGGCACGGGTTCGGGTGCGTGACCCGACGCCGCTGCCGCGCCCGACTGGCCGCCGGCAGCCCCGCCTCCTTCGTAATTCCAGGTGGTTTTGTCGTACGCGCTCAACGCAGCGTCAAACCCGGAGTACAAACCATCCTCAGGAAGTTTGAAACCCTCTTTCACAATGAACGCGGCGTTCGTGTAGTTGACGAGATATTCCTTGGCAACGCGATTGTTCTCGATGGCGTAGCGGATCAAGCCGCCCAGGAATGCGATATCGGTGCCAGCGCGAATTTGCAGGAAAAGATCGGCGGTTGAGGACGTGCGCGTGAATCGAGGGTCTACGGAAATCAGCTTGGCGTTGCGGTTGCGCTTGGCCTCCATCGCCCACTTGAATCCGCAGGGATGGTTCTCGGCGGGATTTCCGCCCATGATCAACATCATGTCGGTGTTCTTGATGTCGATCCAGCCATTGGTCATCGCCCCGCGTCCGAACGTTGGTCCCAAACTTGAGACCGTGGGGCCGTGTCAAACACGGGCTTGGTTTTCTAAATAAACCAAGCCTAGGCTCCTCATCGTCTTTACGACCAGGTAATTGAACTCATTGGTGTCGGTGCAGCCGCCGATGAACGATATGCCTTCGCACCGGTTTACGGTGCGGCCGTTCGCATCCTTCTCCACAAAGCTGGCGTCGCGGGTCTTTTGGGTCCACTGCGCAATCTCACCAAGCGCGTCGTCCCAGGAAATATCCTGCCACTCGGTCGCACCGGGGCGCCGGACTTGCGGCTTCGTGAGCCGCCGGGGATTGAGCATATCCTGCTCGAGCGAGGAGCCTTTCGGGCACAGTGTTCCACGGTTGGTGGGATGATCCGGGTCGCCTTCGACGTGGATCACTTGCGGCGTGACGTTCTTCGCCCCGTCGCCGATCGTGTAAATGAGAACGCCGCATCCGACCGCGCAATAGGGGCATGTGGACCGCGTCTCCCGAGCGCGAGCGATCTTCAGTTCTTTGAGCTGAGCGTATGCGGGCCTGAGGTCGAAGCCGAAAAAGGTGGCGGCCACGCCCCCAACCGCGGCTACCCTGAAGAAATCTCTGCGCGACGTCTGCATCGGAGAGCACCTCCGCTTCCTTACGAACCACCGATCGCTATTTCATAGGCTTCAGCGATTGTTTGTCAAGAGCTTTATAAGCCGCCAGCCGACGCGGGCGTGCACAGAACGAAGTCCGCCCGTACCACTGATCCTCCACTTGGTCCGCGACCAACTTCGCCCTATGAACGCTCGAGCAAGCGACACTGGCGAATCCTTACGAATGATCCGATCAACGCGCAGCCGCAGCTGCGGAGCCCGTGAAGAAGGCCAACAGGTCGGCGTTAATTTGATCGGCGTTGGTCGCCGGCATTCCATGCGGAAAGCCGGGATAGACTTTCAGCGTTGCATTTTTTAGTATTTTCGCGGAGAGGAGCCCGGCGGCGACGATCGGTACGATCTGATCGTCGTCACCATGCATCACCAGCACGGGGATGTCGATTTTTTTCAGGTCTTCGGTGAAGTCGGTTTCCGAGAACGCCTTTATGCAATCGTAGTGCGCCTTCATCCCGCCCATCATACCCTGCAGCCACCAGTGTTCGCGGATGCCTTCTGAAATCTTTGCGCCGGGGCGGTTGTAGCCGTAAAACGGAAGAGTGATGTCCCGATAGAATTGCGGCCGGTTGGCGGCCAGCGCCGCTCGGAGCCCATCGAAAACCGAAAGGGGCAGGCCCAACGGGTTCTTATCAGTTTTCAGCATCAGTGGTGGCACGGAACTGATGAGGACTGCCTTCGAGACGCGTTTGGAACCGTGCCGGCCGAGATAGCGGGCCACCTCGCCGCCACCGGTGGAGTGACCAACCATGATGGCGTCCTTCAGGTCGAGCGCTTCGAACAGCGCTGCCAGATCGTCCGCGTAGGTGTTCATCTCGTTGCCGTCCCAAGTCTGCGCGGAGCGGCCATGACCCCGGCGGTCGTGGGCTATAACGCGATAGCCGCGCTGGCCAAAGAAGAGCATTTGCCCGTCCCAGTCGTCGGCGCTGAGCGGCCAACCGTGACTGAAGACCACCGGCTGCCCCTTGCCCCAATCCTTGTAGAAAATCTGTGTTCCGTCATTGGTCGTTATCGTTGGCATTGGTGGTTCTCCTTTCGAGTCGTGCTCGGTTCCGAGTTCCGGAGTTCAATTTGAAAACTTGGGCCTAGAGGTCCCGCGTGATTTCCGACAGGAACCAGGTGCGACGTTCGGTCTGGTCGATCCAGTTCTCGATCAGGCTGGCGGTGGCAACGTCATTGTATTTTTCGCACACCTCATGGGTGATGCGCAAGAAACGCGTGAGCTCGCGATTGTCGGTTCGAAGATCGGCGAGCATTTCGCCGGGGCCTACGGATTCCTTGTTGTTGTCTTTGAGGCGTTGATGCCGGGAAATATCGCCGATGGAGCGGAGAGTTGTGCCGCCGATCTTGCGGGCGCGTTCGGCGATATCGTCGGTCATGGCGAAAATCTGGTCAGCGTGCTCGTCGAGCAAGAGATGATAGTCGCGGAAATTCCGGCCGCTCATGTGCCAGTGGAAATTCTTGGTCTTCATGTAGAGCGCAAATGCGTCGCCAAGCAAGTGACGGAGCTCTTTCGATATTTCCACAACGCCGTCATGCTCGATATCCGAGGTGGGCTCGATGGTTCTCGTTTCGCGTGTTTCGGCCAAAGTCTCGCCATTTTTTCCCATAACTTTCTCCCCCTCAAGTTTTGAACTGATGCCCTGCCGACCGGAAACAGTGCACCTGGCGTGCCACAGTACGGTTGTTGTGAGGACCGACAACTTCCTGAATACAGGCAGGATGGCGTAATCAGAAATCGGCAAGCGTCAGGAGTGTCCAAGAATCCGACACGCGAATCCAGGAATCCAACAGCGCTCGACTATCCCCCTCGCGACGAGCAACGGTGGCGATGCGACTGCTTCGAGGCGGGCTGCGTTGCAGAAGGGCGTGTCGGTTGGTTGGCAAAAGGTCAGCCTGTTGGCACGGTGACGCTGTGGCGTAGCCTTCATCGAGTTTTGCTTTTCCGGCTTTCTCCTTTCCTCTCATGGTGTTTCGGCGCCAAGGCGGCAGGCCGGCCCATCGGCGCAGGAATTGCACTACAGAGAACTGTCTTGGTATTTCCAATCGAGGGAGGGTCGTATTTATGGCCGTGCTTCAAACGTCCTTGGCGAGTTTCGGGAATGCAGTCGGGCCGCGACAGCCTCGCCCAATCGCCGGTAATAGGCTGCGACACGGATTTGCCAGCGCTTCCGTTCCCCCCCACGCCGTGAGCGCCGGCGATTCGTCCGCCAGCCCCGAATGGATCTTGATACAGCAGGCGCTGGCGGGAAAGTCCGACTCGCAGAACGCGCTCTTCGCCGCCTATAGCTCGCGACTCTACCGCACCGCGTTCGCGGTGCTTCGCAACAAAGAGGACGCCGAGGATGCCCTGCAGGACGCCTTGTGCAGCGCGCACATTCATCTGCAATCGTTTCAGGGACGTTCGTCGTTCGTTACGTGGTTGACCCGCATTGTGCTGAACTCGGCGCTGATGATCCGGCGCAGGCAGAACTCCCGGGCCGCGCTTTCGCTGCATGAAGTTATGGAGGATCAGGAAGGGGGAGCGTGCCGCGAATTCGCGGACATCGGGCCCAACCCCGAAGAGATCTGCCGTGCGGCCGAACTCGAAGGGTTCCTGGCGGCCGAGGTTGAAAGGCTGCCCTCGAAACTCCAGACCGCTTTACAACTCCGCGAGGTCGAGGGGCTTTCGATTGAGGAATCGAGCCGCAAGCTGGGGCTCGGCAAAAACGCCTTCAAATCGCGCTTGTTGCGCGCGCGCCGGCGGGTAATCGACTCACTCAATAATTCCCTGAACACAGCACCGAATAGCCCCCGATTGAGGCATTCAAATTTTCACCGGACGCCGGGCCGCCCGATCCAACGAGCAAGTGCCGCAGGACCAAACCTCCGTTGAACTCCCACCCCTGACAACCAAGGACACGCCGGAAGCGCGACAGCTGTCGTCGCGGTTCCGGCCGCGCCTCCAGGCGCTCTTTCTGCAAAGGGCGATGACTGCTTGATCGTGGAGGCCGTCGCGGTGATGCGCCCATTTGCTACACCGGAACCGGCAGGTTCTTCCCCTCGCCGTTTGCTTTGCACTTCACCATCAGGGAGACTTTCTGAGTCTCGGCCACGCCGCTTCTTCCTTAGTGACAAATACTGAGCGGCAGGAAAAGTCAGCGAGAAATGACGAAAAAAGTGTGACAGCCTGTGTGACAAGCGCACGAAGTCCTGTAGGTTGAATGGTTGGCGGAGAGGGTGGGATTCAAATATTAACGGTTCCTACCGTTCCCCACAGTTCCCCACAGTTCCCTGATGAGCCTGTAAGTGACTATAAATGAATAGGTTCTTTTATACATTCCCGTAAGTGCAGCCGCGTGGCCTAACTTGGCTGTGCCTAATTACCGCCGAAAGTGGTAGCAACTGGAACCATAAATATGCTATGATTTACCTGTACTTAGGAGGTAGGCGAGTATGGCAAAAGTCTACAGGCGCGAGAAGGACGAAGCCGGGCAGTGGAAGTATGTGCGGGTCAACCTCGGGGCCGGGCGGCGAGCGGCGGCTGCTCCGCCGTATTACCTTCGGTACATGGAAGACGGTCGCCGAAAGCTCAGCCAGCCGTATCCCACTTTTGAGGCAGTCCGCGAGGCGTATCTGGCGTTCCAGAAACGGGCGCAGCTGCCCAAGCAACGGGACGCCGCAGAGCGGATATCGATCCGGGACGCCGTTGATGTCTACCTTGAGCAGAAGGCGAACAAAAGACCGCGCACCGTGCGGGCGTATCACCAGTACTTGAACCAGTTCGCAGAACTGTGCGGCGTCCACTACCTCGACGAAATCTCAGTGGAAATCATGCGAGCTTACAAGGTCGCACTGGAAAAGCTTCCACAGCGCGGCGGCAGAATCGGACTGGCACCCGCGACCATCGACACCCGCGTCAACATCGTAAACTTCATGTTGAAGAAAAACAAAATTGAGGCGCGGGTGCCTGCTGACGAAATGCCCACCGTCGCCGCAGAGAAAGCAAACCCGTTCACCGAGCCGGAAATCAAAAAGCTTTTGGCAGCGATGGATTCGGAGGACAAGTTGCTGTATAGCTTCTTCCTCGGTACGGGGTGCAGAGACCAGGAAGTCAGATTTGCAGCATGGAAGGATATCGACTTCGAGAAGGAGACTTTCAGAGTCACACGCAAACCGGATGCGGGCTTCGTACCAAAGAACCACGAGGAGCGCACAATGCGGCTACCGCACAGCGTCATCGCATTGTTGAAGCAGGCTTCCAAGAGCAAGAAGAGCGAGCGATGGATATTCGCAGACGAACACGGCCAACCAAAAGATCACTTCCTGCGCAACCTGAAGTACATTGCCCTGCGAGCGGGTATGAACTGCGGGCACTGTAAGACGACGCTAACCATCGGTCACGGCAAGTATAAGAAGCAAGTCGCGGTGACTTGCGCCACGCACCCGGTGTGCGAGCACTTCTATTTGCACAGACTTCGCGCAACTTGCGCAACCCGATGGAGCACGCCACACGGGAAGGTGCAAGCCGTACCCGTTCGCACGATTCAGGATTGGCTGGGTCACAAAAATCTTGAGACCACTATGATATATCTGGGCGTTATCAGCACAGACGCGCTAAGCGCATCAGTCAACGCGGCATATGGAGACTGACGCACACCGATGTAACTCGCAAAAGCACTCCCGATGACTTCTGCCTCTTTAGCCGTTCCTCGCCAGTGCCTGCGAAGTCATCCGGTGAAATCCCGACATAATCTGTTGAGACGACGCCCGGAAGCTGTCCATGTCTTGTACGCCGTGGATGTGAATCTGTTGGATGATCGGCGGGCGACCGTTCTTGTCGTTGCCGATGGTCGGAACGATCTTTCCCTGCGCTCCAGGAATGAACAGCTCGGGATGATCTTCACCGACAACGTAAGCCTTGCCCGGTGTCACGTCGCCGCCGTCAGCCATGAAGCCGCCGAACAAGCCGCCGAGCTTTGAGAATATCGTGCCAAATATGCTCGGGGCCGTCCCGAGTGCCTCTTGACCGATGATCTGGCCGCCCGCGCCGATGCGCGGCAAATGCATTCCAAATACTTGAAACATCCGTAAACGCCGAGGTCGCCGCCGTGGAAAGCTTCAGCACGTCACCAGGATTGACGCCAGAGCCACCGCCAGCCGCGCCAGCGGACGCAGCACCCGCTCCGCCTAGCAGTGGTGCCAGTGCACTGAAATCGCTGCTGGCGGCGTTTGCGTCTGTCAGGAAGCTGAAGTCACCAGCACCCGGCGCGGCTGCAAAAGTCTTTCCAGCTCCGCTACCGCCAAGCTGCCCGGCGAAGCGCACCCCATAGCGCCGTGGTTTCGGAAGCGGGTGGTCGAGTACTGGGCCGGTATTTGTCCGGTAATCCGACTAACCAGATGGGATGAGAAGGCCGGTCTCCAGCGGGATGCGATACGCTCCCAATGATCGACGCGCTCGAAGCGCAAGATAAAGGAGACCGGCTATGAGCAAGAGTAGCACCGTGGTGAGCAACCGAG
>Ga0265325_10001177_pt1 | contig 18664 bp, 21 predicted proteins | sample 41420metaG_FD_202090 | JGI IMG/M metagenome (GOLD analysis project Ga0265325, IMG submission 202090) | Rhizosphere microbial communities from Carex aquatilis grown in University of Washington, Seatle, WA, United States - 4-14-20 metaG | ecosystem: Host-associated > Plants > Roots > Rhizosphere...
AATGGCCGATCCACAGCCGGGCGTTGACGAACATCAGCAGCGCCGCCACGTCGGCGCGCCGCGTGTCGCCATTGATGCGCATGTCGAAGGCGCTGGACAGATGCAGCGACTGCAAATCCTCGCGCCAGGTAAAGCTGAAATGATGGTCCGACCAGCGCCCGGCGACTGAGAGATTCAGTTCGTCGGTGTTCGAACGCTCGAACGCCCAGCCGTTCTCTTCCACCGTCCGCTCCAGCATGTCGAGCGGGTGGACACGGCTGACGGACTCGGCCTGGTGGATAAAAGTCATGCCTGACTCCCGGAACGGACGCGCGGCGCAAAACGAAGCAGTTGGGAGCCAACCTGACACAAGATTTTGTGGGGTGACAAGAGTCTCGCCCATATGCCCGTTGGACACATGGAGCAACCCACAGATTTCATCCCTCGCGAATCTGTGGCCGCCCGGCGAGCGCTTCCAGCGCCGCGATGCGCGCTTCAAGTCGTTCGTTCTCGCTGCGCGCTTTGGCGGCCATCGCCTTCACCGCCTCGAATTCCTCGCGGGGTACGAAGTCCATGTCGGCTACCAGCTTCTCCAGGCGCTGCTTCACAAACGTGTCGATTTCGGCGCGCACGCTCTGCGCTGCCCCTGCGGCGTTGGTGAACGCTTTCGCCAGCCCGTCGAGGAACGGATTCTCAGTCTGCATGGTGATCGTCCTAGTTGTCGGTCCTTATAGGACAGGCGGATAGCGGATGGCGAGTACCGGCCCTTTTACTACCCACTATTCCTCCGTTCGCCATTTTTCTTGACACAGCCGGCCGAAGCAGAGCGTTTTACCCCCGATGATCGAAGCAGTCCTACCTTATCCCCAGATCGATCCGGTCCTGATTCATCTGGGGCCGATTGCCGTGCGCTGGTATGCAATTTCCTACATCAGCGGGCTTGTGCTCGGCTGGTGGCTCATTCTGAAAACACTGCGTCGGGCGAGCCTGTGGAAAAACACGCCTTTCAACGGCAAGGCGCCCGCCACGGCGGACGATATCGGCGACCTGTTCGTCTGGGTGGTGCTCGGCGTCATCATCGGCGGGCGGCTGGGCTACGACCTGTTCTACAGCACCATCTTCTGCAGCCTGTGGACGGGGCCGGCCTGCCAAGGTCTGCCGATGGCGTTCCTGTACAATCCGCTGCGCCTGATCGCCGACTGGGACGGCTGGGTGCCGCGGCTTTATGGGATGTCGTTCCATGGCGGGCTGATCGGCGTGGCGGTGGCAATCTTCCTGTTTTGCCGCAAGCGCAAGCTCGATGTCCTGCAGGTCGGCGATCTGATCGCCACCGTCGCGTCCATCGGATTGTTCTTTGGGCGCATCGCGAATTTCATCAATGGCGAGTTGTGGGGGAAAGTCACGACCTCGCCGCTCGGCATGGTGTTCTGCAACGACACGATCGTCCAGACCTACGGAAGATGCCCGGCGGGGGCCGAGCCGCGGTATCCCAGTCAGCTCTTTGAAGCGGCGCTGGAAGGGTTACTGCTGTTCGCCATTATGCAGATCTGTCTGCGCAAGTTCCGTCTGCATGAGCGGCCCGGCTTGTTGACGGCGATCTTCTTCACCGGCTACGGCGCGGCGCGCTTCTTCGTGGAGTTCTTCCGCGATTCCGAATCGAAGATCGCGGACTGGTTCACCATGGGTATGGCGCTCAGCCTGCCGATGTGGGCTGCGGCCGCATTCTTCTTCTGGTATGCGCTCAAATCCCCTCGGGCCAAGACGTGAACCCGCTGGCAGAGCGCATCGCAGAGCTCATCGCGGCAGAGGGTCCGCTCTCGATCGCCCAGTACATGACGCTGTGCCTGCACGATCCCGAGCACGGCGCCTATGCGGCGCACGATCCGATCGGCCACAACGGCCATTTCGTCACCGCGCCGGAAATCAGCCAGGCCTTCGGCGAGCTCTGCGGGCTGTGGGCGGTCCAGGCATGGCACGATCAGGGGCGCCCGTCGCATCCGCGCCTGGTCGAACTGGGACCAGGCCGCGGTACGCTGATGGCCGACGCTTTGCGCGCCATTCAGGCCGCCGCGCCGGATTTTCTCGACGACGCGGAGATCGCGTTGGTGGAATCGAGTCCGGTGTTGCAGGCCGCGCAAAAGGAAAAGCTGAAGACGTCCGCCGCCGATATTTCCTGGTGCACGCGTTTCGACGAATCGCTCGGCGACCGGCCGCTGTTCCTGCTCGCCAACGAGTTCTTCGATTGCCTGCCGGTGCGACAGTTCGCGAAGACCGACCACGGCTGGCACGAACGGGTGGTGACGGCGAACGACGGCACACTTGCTTTTGCGCTGGCCCCGGTGCCGACCTCGCCATCTCTGGTGCCCGAAGGCCGCGAAGCCGCGCCGCCGGGCGGCGTCTTTGAAATCGCGCCGTCCGCGCTGGCGCTTGCCGAAGAGATTGCCGGCATCATCGCTGCCAAGGGCGGCGCGGCTTTGATTGTGGATTATGGCTACGATACGCCGGGGTTCGGCGAGACGTTGCAGGCGGTTTCCGGCCATGCCTTCGCGGACGTGCTTGCCAATCCCGGCGAATGCGATCTGTCGGCGCACGTGGATTTCCTGGCGCTGGCCGCGGCGGCACGGCGCGGCGGCGCGGCGGCGTACGGGCCGATCTCCCAGTGCAACCTGCTGGCGGACCTCGGAATCGGCCCTCGCGCGGAACGGCTGATGATCGCCAATCCGACAAAGGCGCGCGCCATTTCCGCTGCCATCGACAGGCTGGTCAGTCCGAAGGACATGGGAGCGCTGTTCAAGGCGCTGGCGATCGTCCCGAACAGCGCGCCGTCGCCGCCGGGATTCTGAACGATGCTCGTTCTCAAGGCCAAGACTCTTTGCCTGCCGCGCATCGTCCACGGCTTTTTCGGCCGGCAGGGCGGCGTGTCGGAAGGGATTTACGCCTCGCTCAATTGCGGACCAGGCTCGAGCGACGACCGCGCCAAGGTGATGGAGAACCGGTGCCGCGTGACGGAAACATTCGGCGCGAGCATGCGGCTGCTCACCCTGTATCAAATCCACAGCCCCAACACCGTCACCGTCACGACACCGTGGGAGGTTGGCGAAAGCCCGCAAGCCGACGCCATGGTGACGGATGTACCGGGCCTGGCACTGGGCATGCTCACCGCCGACTGCGCACCGGTGTTGCTGGCAGATGCCGAAGCCGGTGTGATCGGCGCGGCGCATGCCGGATGGAAAGGCGCACTTACCGGCGTCATCGCCGCGACCGTCGCGGCGATGGAGAAGCTCGGTGCAGTGCGCGCACGCCTCGCTGCCGCGATCGGACCATGCATCTCGCAGACCAGCTACGAAGTGGACGGCGCATTTCGCACGGGATTCACCGACGCCGATTCCGCCAACGTGCACTTCTTTGTGCCGGGCGATCGCGCGGGCTATTTCCGGTTCGATCTTGAAAGTTACGTGGCACAAAGACTCGCGGACGCGGGCGTCGTTAACATTGAAAAGCTCTCGGCTTGCACCTACGCGCGACCGGCCGATTTCTTCAGCTTCCGCCGTGCGACTCACCAGGGCGAGAAGGATTACGGGCGGGAAGTCTCGGCAATTGCGCTACTGCCGTCAGGACAATGATCCGATAGGGCACTGCCCGCACCATCGCACCGTGGCACGTGACGAATTCGCGTGTGAAAACAACGTCCAATTTATCCGCAAGGCTTTTCGCAGGTTGCGCTGATAAAGCGGTTTACCCACCCTCATGCCCTTGCTAAAAGCCGGTCATCAATTCGTCATATGCAGCAGGGTGAGCGCGGGCCATGGGAGAGACAAAGACAACCCGGGGCATGAAGCTGCTCGCCGGCAATTCCAACCGCCCGCTGGCTGAAGCAATCGCCCAATATTTGAAGCTGCCCCTGACCAAGGCCGTCGTGCGGCGCTTCGCCGACATGGAAATCTTCGTCGAAATCAACGAGAACGTCCGCGGCGAGGACATTTTCGTCGTCCAGTCGACGAGCTTTCCCGCCAACGACAATCTGATGGAACTCCTGATCATCATCGACGCGCTGAGAAGGGCCAGTGCGCGGCGCATCACGGCGGTGATTCCGTATTTCGGCTACGCGCGGCAGGACCGCAAAGTCGGCCCGCGCACGCCGATCTCGGCCAAGCTGGTGGCAAACCTCATCACCCAGGCGGGCGCCCACCGCGTACTCACCGTCGATCTGCATGCCGGCCAGATCCAGGGATTCTTCGACATCCCCACCGACAATCTCTACGCCATGCCGGCGATCGCCAAGGACATCAAGGATTATCTGGGAGTCGGCGACCATTTGATGGTGGTTTCGCCCGATGTCGGCGGCGTGGTGCGGGCGCGGGCGTTGGCGAAACGGCTGGGTGGCGATCTCGCCATCGTGGACAAGCGGCGCGAGCGCGCCGGCGATTCCGAGGTGATGAACATCATCGGCGACGTGGAAGGACGCTCCTGTGTTCTGGTGGACGATATCGTCGATTCCGGCGGCACGATCTGCAACGCCGCGGAGGCCTTGATGAAGGCTGGCGCCAAAGAGGTTTGCGCCTATGCCAGCCATGGCGTGCTGTCGGGCGGCGCGGTGGCGCGCGTTCAAGCCTCGGCATTGAAGTCGATGGTGGTCACCGATTCGATTCAGGGAACCACCGACGTGCTCAAATGCCCCAACATCCGGCGCATCTCCATCGCGCCGCTGATCGGCGAAGCCATGCGCCGCATCAACAACGAAGAGAGTGTGTCGAGCCTGTTCGACTGATGAAAGCGGGCATACGATCACGCTCCTAAGCTCTGTTCGATTCTTTTGAGTTATAGACCTTCAGGGCTTCCACTATTGCGTCAACAAATTGACTCCTGATTTTTCCTTCTAGTTGCTCCGAAACATTCCGCTCGCCCTTTTTGAGTACAAAGTTTCGCTCAGTATTTGCAAGGCGTTCAATTGCGACACGCAATAATCCGTGGTCCTCCGATCCTATAGCGGCATAACCCGCAGCTATTTTGGATTCCAAATTAGTAATTTCGTTTTGGAAAAACTTAACTTCCCCCAATCCCGAGCGATACAAATTCAAAAAGAAATAGGAGAACGCTTCTATAACGATAACAAACGTCAGCTTTGGAATATACCAGACGGCGAACCTCTCCAGATTGCCGTTTAGCGTACTATCCATATACCCAAAGACCGTGAGCCACCCGAGTGCCCCAAACCCGAGTGCAGCAACTAGAGCGCCAGCTATCAAGTTAAAGTCGGCCCTGTTGCTTTGTGACTTGAGTTGCACCGATAGCGTTGCAGACAGAGCCTCCAGACGATCTTTCATAGGGATATAGGACGCTTTTTCAACTAGGAATTTGCGATACTTTTCGTCAACAGAAGTGAGAATTTCACGTACAAGGTTTTCTTGAACAAATGCACGCACCTCATTTGTGATCTGCGGAATGTCTATCGACGCCTGTTTGCCCAAACGAATTTCGGCGATTTCTCTTTGTAGACGTTCAAGACGGTGACCAAGATTATCGTTTCCTTCATTTCTTCGAGACTGTTGGCTTATTGTTTCATACCTATCCCGCGTCTGCAGGAAATAATTCAGTACAGTTCCGACGAGATAAAGGAAGAACGCCCCTGCGGTAATTGCGGTCAATAGGTAAGCATTTTCTTGGTACCACCTAACTAAAAGGGCCACACGAGGGTCACCTGGCACAAAAATAAGGAACAATGCTAACTCTAGAATTAAAGCTAGGAGAACTGTTGCACTGAAAAAAATTCTCCTTGGGTAGTACTGGCGCGAAAAGATGCGGCGAAATAGGTAGTCAAACATTGTGATCCCCGTATTCGACAACTAAGATTTTTCGGATAACACAAGCTAAATGGTACAACTATGGTTGTAGACTGTGAATAGCGCCTCCGACGTCCGCCGCATCGCGCTCGCCCTTCCCGGCGCGACCGAGGTCAATCACTGGGGCAGGCCCGCCTTCCGCACCAGGAAGCGCATCTTCGCGGTGAACCGGCCTGATGGCCTCTACCTGCACCTGCCCCCCGAACGGAAAGCGTTTCTGTTCGAGGCCGATCCCGAAACCTTCGTCCGGTTCATGTGGGGGAAGACCGCGGAAGTGATCGTCCAGCTCAAGCGCATTTCCGGCAAAGAGCTGGCCGCGCTGCTTCGCGAGGCCTGGGAATCCGCCGGCCCACCCCCTGTTAAATCCAAGCCGCCGCGGGCCAAAAAACGTGTATCCTCGCGCTAGATTCGCGAGTACCGCCATGCCGATCCCCGACGATCTTTACGCCCCGCACGGACATGTCCCTCACGGACACACGCCATCGGCGGAAGCCGTGTTTGTGCGCCGCGTGCTGATCGCCGCGCTGATCCTCATACTGCTGCTCATACTGTGGCGCGTGTCGCTGGTGATCATATTAGCCTTCGGCGGCATCGTCGTCGCGGTGGCGCTGCACAACCTTTCGGCCCCGCTCAAGCGCTACCTGCGCCTGCCAGGACGCGTTTCCCTGCTCTTCACCGTGGCGCTGCTGACGACCATCGTCATCGGCTTCTTCTATTTCTTCGGCACTTTGGCGTCGCAACAGTTTTCCGCGCTGATCGACATGATTCCGGGCGCCGTGGAGACCACGCGCACCTGGTTGAGCGGAAGCGCCATCGGGCGCCAGGCGCTGAGCGCAATGGAAAATTCCAGTGACGCGGCCGTGCGCCTGCTGAGTGCTCTGCCGCTAGCCGGCGGCATTCTGGGCGGCATCGGCGAGGTGATCCTGGTCATCTTCGTGGGCATCTATTTCGCCGCCGATCCTCCGACCTACATCGCCGGCGTCGTCAGGCTGGTGCCGGCACGTCGCCGCGCACGGGCAAGTGAGATTCTCGACGCCATGGGCGAGGCCCTGCGCAAATGGCTGATCGGCATGACGCTCGATATGCTGCTGCTCAGCGTCATGACGGGCATCGGCATGTGGATGATCGGCGTGCCGCTACCTCTGGCGCTGGCGGTGCTCTCCGGCGTCGCCGTGTTCGTGCCCTATATCGGCCCTTTGGTTGCGACCATTCCGGGATTGCTGCTGGCGCTCAGCGTCAGGCCGATGCTCGCCCTCTATGCGGCCATCGTTTACCTGATCGTGCTGACGATCGAAGGCAATATCAGCCAGCCTCTGCTGCAGCGCTGGACGGTTTCGCTGCCGCCCATCGTGAACCTCCTGGCGATCCTCGTCTTCGCGCCGCTGTTCGGCATCTGGGGCGCGGTGCTGGCCACCCCGCTCGCCGTGGTCCTATGGGTGCTCACCCGGATGGTCTATGTCGAGGACTTGCTGGAGGACAGCGCGCACTGAGGTTCGCGAGCGGCGGCGGAATCCCCGGCCCGGTTGCGCCAAGCGCTCCCATCCGCTACAAGCCTGCGCTTTCCGGCACCTTCAGGGGCCCACCATTCCGTCAAAACGGATGGAAATTCAAGGACTTGCTACCATGCGCCAAATCCAGGAACTCAGCGTCGAGCCGCGGCAAGGCACGGGCAAGGGCCCGGCCTATCAGATCCGCCTGAGCGGCAAGGTCCCAGGCGTCGTTTATGGCGGTGAAGGCAAGCCGGAAAATGTGGCGGTGGACGCCAAGGTGCTGGAACGCCACGTGGAAACGGGCTCGTTCCTGACCACGCTGTTCATGCTCGAGGTGAGCGGCAAGAAGACGCGCGTGATTCCGCGCGCCTTGCAGCTCGACCCGGTCACCGACCGGCCGGTGCATGTGGATTTCATGCGGCTGACCGAAGGCGCCAGCGTCCGGCTCGCCATCCCCGTGCGGTTCCGCGGCCAGGAAGGCTCCCCCGGCCTGAAGCGCGGCGGCGTGCTCAATCTGGTGCAACACGAGGTCGAACTGATCTGTCCGGTCGACAACATTCCCGACTACATCGAAGGCGATCTGACGGGCCTGGACGTCCACGACACCTTGCACATCTCCGATTTCAAGCTGCCTGAGGGCGTCAAGCCGACGCAGCAGCGGAACTTCACCGTGGCCTCGATCGTTGCGCCGACGCACGTGATCGAAGAGCAGAAAGCCGCCGCAGCTGCCGCTGCTGCTGCTGCCGCCGCCCCGGTGGTCGAAGAAGAGGCCGCACCCGTCGCAGGTGCCGTGCCCGGCGCGGCCCCCGCCGCCGGTGCCGCACCCGCCGCAGGCGCTGCCCCCGCCGCAGGCGCTGCCGCCGCACCTGCCGCCGGCGCCAAGGCTCCGGCGAAAAAGTAACCCGGCGCCGCTTTGCGCGCGTAAGCTTACAGAATGTCGGACTCGCCGCTCCTCATCGCCGGCCTGGGCAATCCCGGCGCGCAATATGCGCGCAACCGCCACAATGCGGGCTTCATGGCGGTGGACACGATCCACGAGAGCTACGATTTCGGGCCTTGGCGCGCGAAGTATCAGGGCATGATCTCGGAAGGCAAACTGGCGCGCCGCAAGACCTATCTGCTCAAGCCCATGACCTACATGAACGACAGCGGACATTCGGTGGGTGCGGCGGCGCGCTTTCTGAAGCTGTTGCCGTCCGCCGTCGTGGTGATGCACGACGAGATCGATCTTGCGGCCTCCAAGCTGAAGGCCAAGACCGGCGGCGGCGACGCGGGGCACAACGGATTGCGCTCGATCACCGCCGCGCTCGGTCCCGATTACCGCCGCGTGCGCATCGGCGTCGGTCATCCCGGCGGCAAGGATCGCGTGCACGGTCATGTGCTGCAGAATTTTTCCAAGGCCGACGAGGAATGGCTGGTGCCGGTGCTGACGGCGATTGCCAAAGCTGCGCCACTCCTTGCGGAAAACGATCTGATCGGCTTCATGAACAAAGCGGCGCTGAGCCTCCACCCGCCCGAGAAAAAACCGAAGCCGGATACCGAGAAAGACCAAAACTGATGGGTTTCAAATGCGGCATCGTGGGCCTGCCCAACGTCGGCAAATCGACGCTTTTCAACGCGCTGACTCAGACGGCTGCGGCGCAGGCCGCGAATTATCCCTTCTGCACCATCGAGCCGAATGTCGGCGACGTGGCGGTACCGGATGCGCGGCTCGACAAGCTGACGGCCATCGCCCATTCCGCCCAGACCGTCCCGACGCGCATCACCTTTGTGGACATTGCGGGCCTGGTGCGCGGCGCCTCCAAGGGCGAAGGACTGGGCAACCAATTTCTCGCCAACATCCGCGAAGTGGACGCCATCGCCCATGTGCTGCGCTGTTTCGAGGACGGCGATGTCGTACATGTGGAGAACCGCATCGATCCGGTGAGCGATGCCGATACGGTCGAAACCGAACTGATGCTGGCAGACCTTGAGAGTTTGGAAAAACGCATCAAGCCGATTGAAAAAAAGGCGCATGCCGGCGAGAAAGAAGCCAAGGAACAGCTGGCGCTGATGACGAAGGCGCTGGATCTGTTGCGCGAAGGCAAGCCGGCGCGCCAGGCCGAGCTGTCGCACGAACAACAGGAGCCTTTCCGTCTGCTCGGCCTGCTGACGCAGAAGCCGGTGCTCTATGTCTGCAACGTCGACGAGGCCGCGGCGGCGACCGGCAACAAATTCTCCATGCGGGTCGAGGAAAAGGCCAAGCGTGAAGGCGCGGGCGTCGTCGTGATCTCGGCACGCATCGAGGAAGAAGTCGCCCAACTGGCGCCCGCCGAACGCGCGGAATTTCTCGCCAGCCTCGGCCTCGAAGAACCCGGCCTGAACAAGCTGATCCGCACGGGCTACAACCTGCTCGGACTCATCACATTTTTTACCGCTGGGCCGAAGGAATCGAAGGCCTGGACGGTGGTGAAAGGCGCGCGAGCACCGCAGGCGGCCGGCGTCATCCATACCGATTTCGAACACGGTTTCATCCGCGCTGAAACCTTCGCCTATGACGATTACGTTGCGTACAACGGCGAGGCCGGGGCCCGCGAAGCGGGGAAGTTTCGCCTGGAAGGCAAGGAATACGTCGTCCAGGACGGCGACGTGATGCACTTTAGGTTCAATACATAGCGTTCCGTGCCCGATTTTCGCCTTGAAGGCGGCGCAGGCTTTCCCGAAATACTTTGGGGGAGGGCTTATGATCCGGAAAATCGCGATTTGTGCGGTGGCATTGCTGCTGGCCGCCTGCGGACGGTCCAACGAAAAAGAGACGACGATGTGGATGCCGCAATCCAACGCGGCCTCGCCAGCCGACATGCGAGCTCCGCCGCCGCCCTACGTACCTCCTCCCGATATCATCGTCGGCGGTAGAGGCCCAAACGTCCTGTTCAGCGTGCAGCACGAACTCACGCTGAGAATGCCGCACGCAAGCGTCGCAACACGGTTTGAGGCGGCGCGCGATGCGTGCCTGAAGGATAAGAGCCTCGATTGCACACTGACCTCGGCTTCGTTCAGCACAAACGGCACGACCGTCGGCGCGCAGCTGTCGGTCGCCATGCCGCATGACAAGGTGGCGATGTTCGAGAACCGATTGCTCAAACCACTGGCGCAAGACGGTGGCGGCAAGGTCGAAGTCACCTCCCGCAGCACCACCGCCGAGAATCAAACAGAGGCTGCGGCAGATATCGAGCGGGTGCTTGCACAGGCGATTGCCTATCGCGACCAGCTCGAGAAACTGGCCAAACGACCCAACCTCACGGTCGATGAGGTCATAAAAATCCACTCAGAGCTTGGAGAAGCCCAAACTGCCGTCGAGAACGCCATGGCCGCCAAGCGAGCTTCCGATTCAAGCGTCCAGCTGGAACGGCTGAACGTATCGCTTGAAGAAACCATCGCCCCGCTGCCGGTGAACTCCGCGTTTGACGGATTCTGGAAGAACGCACTTGAAGTTTTTTGGGACAGCACTGCCAACATGCTGTTTTCCGTCGTGAACGCTCTACCCTGGCTGCCGATTATCGTGTTGGTGGTCGTGCTGGGGGCGCGATTGACCGGTCGGTTCCGCCGCAAGAAGCCAGTGGCATCGGCGTAGCGACGCTGTACGCAAAGTAACCCTACGATACGTTGGGGGACTGCATTCTCCTGGAAAGGATTGCGGGCCGCGCCGATTGCCGGTAGGGGAGCGCGATGCCGCTGCTCCACTTCGAAGATTTTTCCGCCGGGCAGAAGCTTGCGCTCGACGGCCGCTATACCGTAACGGCGGAAGAGATCGTCGCGTTCGCGCGGCAATTCGATCCCCAGCCCCATCATCTGGACGACGAGGCGGCGAAGAAGACCGTGCTGGGCGGACTCGCCGCTTCGGGCTGGCACGTTTGCGCCATGGCGATGCGGTTGATCGTGGACGGGCTGGTGGGCAAAGCCGCATCGCAAGGCGCTGCGGGCGTGGAGGAATGCCGCTGGCTGAAGCCTGTGCGTCCCGGCGACGTGCTGCGCCTGGAGCTCGAAGTGCTGGAAACGCGCGCGCCGTCCAGTCGGAGCGACATCGGTTTCGTCAAGATCCGCTGGGATCTGTTCAACCAGAGAGAACAGGTGGCGATGATGATCTCCGCGCCCATGTTCCTGCGGCGGACCTAGGCCATGTGGTTCGAGGACATCGAGATCGGCACCAAGCATACGCTCGGCGAATACCGCTTCGTCGAGGACGAGATGATCGCATTTGCCAAGAAATACGATCCGCAGACCTTTCATGTCGATCCCCAAGCCGCCAAGCAATCGATCTTCGGCGGGCTGATCGCTTCGGGGTGGATGACGGTGGCCGTGTGGATGAAGCTGATGACAGCCAAGCTCACGCCGGAATCGGCGGGCGCTTCCGTCTCGCCGGGCTTCGAGGATTTGCGCTGGTACAAGCCTGTGCGGCCGGGCACGGCGCTGACCTATTCCACCGAAGTCGTGGAAAAGCGGGAGCTGAAATCGCGCCCACACTTCGGACTGGTGCTGAACCGCAATGAAGCGCGCGACCAGGACGGCACGTTGTATATGAGCATCGTCACGAAAGTCTTGAGAGAAAGAAGATCGGCATCATAACCATTCTCCTCATTCTGAGGAGCCCTTTCGCCTCACCCTTCGAGACGGCCGCTCTGCGGCCTCCTCAGGATGGGGCGAAAGGGCGTCTCGAAGGATGAGGCCATTGAAACAAGATATGCAGAAAAGGAACCGCAGCATGACCGGCAAGATGATTTCGATGAAGATGTCGGACGGAAAAACCATCGGCGTCTATCACGTGGAACCGCAAGGCGCGCGGCGCGGCGGCCTGGTGCTGATCCAGGAAATCTTCGGAATCACCGAGCACATCAAGGCGTGCTGCGACGGTTATGCCGCGGACGGCTACGAAGTGCTGGCACCCGCTCTGTTCGACCGCGAAGCACCGGGCTTCGTCTCGGGCTATACGCCGGACGATATGCAGAAGGGCGCGGCGCTGGCTTACGGTAGCCCGCTCGAGCAGCGGGTCGCCGACGCGCAGAGCTGCATCGACGCGCTTAAGGGCCCGGTGTTCGTCACCGGCTATTGCTTCGGCGGATCGGTGACATGGGCGGCGGCCTGCCGCTGCGCAGGGATTGCCGCGGCCTCCAGCTATTACGGCAAGCTGGTGCCCGAGTTGGCGAACGAGACGCCCAAATGCCCGACGATCTGCCATTTCGGCACCCAGGACACGAGCATTCCGATGGACGGCGTGGAGAAATTGATCACGGCGCGTCCCGAGGTGCCGGTCTACATCTACGAGGCGGGGCACGGCTTCAACTCCAGCCGCCCGACGCATCACAACGAAGCCACCGCCAAACTGGCGCGGCAGCGGACGCTGGAGCTGTTCCGGGCAAACGAAAAATAGCACTCCATTGTCATTCCCGGCCGAGCGATCCGTCAGGATCGCGAGGGAAAGGGAATCCAGGTATCGGTATCGCGCTCGTTTTTGACACCTGGGTCCCCTTCCCTCGCGTCGCTGCGCGACGCTCGCCGGGGATGACAAACGAGTTTATTGGGGGAACAAATTGCGCAACCCCTCTTCGCACGCTGCGCACACCCCGCGCTCGGTGATGAAGGCGGTGACGAGGCGCGCCGGCGTCACGTCGAAGCCGGGATTGGCGGCGGGCGAACCGGGCGCGGCGATCTCCACCGTTGCCACTTCGCCTGACGGCAGACGCCCCGTCATCTTCAATACTTCGTCGGCGGAGCGCTCTTCAATGGGAATGTCGGCGCCCGACGCCAGTGTCCAGTCGATGGTGGGGGACGGCAGCGCCACATAGAACGGCACGCCGTTGTCCTTTGCGGCGAGCGCCTTGAGGTAGGTGCCGATCTTGTTGGCGACGTCGCCGTTCTTCGTCACCCGATCGGTGCCGACGATGCAAAGGTCCACGCGGCCCGCCTGCATGTAATGCCCGCCGGCATTGTCGGCGATGATCGTGTGCTTCACACCATGCGCGCCAAGCTCGTAGGCCGTCAGCGAAGCGCCCTGATTGCGCGGCCGGGTTTCGTCCACCCAGACATGCACGGAAATGCCCGCGTCATGCGCCATATAGATCGGCGCCAGCGCGGTGCCCCAATCGACACAAGCGAGCCAGCCCGCGTTGCAGTGGGTGAGAATATTGAGCGGCGCGCCGTTCTTCTTCGCCGCCGCGTCACGGAGAATTTTCAGTCCGTGTTCGCCGATGGAATGGCAGACCGCCACGTCTTCGTCGCAGATCGCCGCCGCTTCGTTCCAGGCAAGCACGAAGCGGTCGCCATGGGAATGGGCGTGCAGAACATCGTGCATGCGCCTGAGCGCCCAGCGCAAATTGACCGCGGTCGGGCGCGTCGCCAGTAGCATGTCGTGCGCCGCAACCAGGGCCTTGCTCGACGGCTCCTGGCGCATCGCGAAAGCAATGCCATAAGCCGCCGTGGCGCCGATGAGTGGCGCGCCGCGTACCACCATCGTCTTGATCGCCTGCGCGCAATCCTCCGCGCTGCGCAGAACCGCCGTGGCGAATTCGTGCGGCAGCTTGGTCTGATCGATCACTTCCACGGTCTCGTCGGGCCGTGTCCAGATCGTGCGGTAAGGCTTGCCGTGGATTTTCACGTCAGATTCGCCGGCGAGGTTGCGACGACGGAGGGATATTTGGCGAACTTCTCGTACCAGGCGGCGAGGTTCGGCCGCGTCTCGCGCCAGCCCGGAACGACGTCGCGGAAATCGAGATAGCCGATGGCGCAGCCGACCGCGATCTCTCCGATGGCGGGGGTTTCGGAGAAGCGCGCGCGCTCCAGCGCATCGAGCGCGGTGTTGACCGGCTTCATGTAGCGGGTGATGGCGTCCTTGTTCTGTTGCTCCTCTGGCCGGCGGCGTTCATATATTGATGCCACGGCCGCATCGGCGATGCCGTCGCCCAGCGCCTGCAACGCCAGCGCCCGCCAGCGCCCGCCCGACGACTGGCTCCACAAGCCTGGCGTCGGAAAGAACTTGCCGCCACCCAAATCGTTCAGATATTCGCAGATCACCCGCGAGTCGACGAGCGCGGAGCCATCGTCGAGCACCAGCGCCGGAATTTTCCCCAGCGGATTGACTTTGCGCAGCTCTTCGCTGGTCGCGGGATTGGTCGGGATTTCTTCCACCAGCCCCGTCAGGTCGAGTTCGCGCACGATAATGCGCGCCTTGCGGGCAAACGGCGAAGCGGGAGACATGTAGAGCTTCATTTGTACCTCTCCACCCTCCCCTTGAGGGAGGGTCGAAATCTGACTTGAGCGAAGCGAGAGGAAGATTTCGGGGAGGGGTACCTGCTGAAACGACCAACCCCTCCCCGAAGCGCTACGCGCTTCGACCCTCCCTCAAGGGGAGGGTGAAAAACTTAGTGTCCTTCAAACGATACCAAAGTCGTGACTTCCTTGCCCAGGGCGCGGATTTTGTCGGCGCCGCCGAGTTCGGGAAGATCGATGACGAAGCAGCAGCCAATCACCTTGGCGCCGGCGCGCTCCAAGAGCTTGATGCTGGCAAACGCCGTGCCGCCGGTGGCGATCAGATCGTCCACCAGCACGACATAATCGCCCTTCTTCACGGCATCGGTATGAATTTCCACCCGGTCCTTGCCGTATTCGAGATCGTAATCTTCGCCAAACACCTTGAACGGCAGTTTGCCTTTCTTGCGGATCGGCACGAAGCCGGTGGAAAGCTGATGCGCCACCGCGCCGCCCATGATGAAGCCGCGCGCCTCGATCCCCGCCACCTTGTCGATGCGCACCCCGGCATAGGGCTGCACCAAAGCGTCCACCGCGGCGCGGAAGGCGTGCGGATTGCCGAGCAGCGTGGTGATGTCGCGGAACAGGATTCCCTTCTTGGGATGGTCCGGAATCGTGCGGATGGTCGATGCGAAGTCCATTGGTTCTTCTTTCGCGTTGCCCTCACCCTTCGACAAGCTCAGGGTGAGGGTAATAGCTAATCCCTCATGCTGAGCTTGTCGAAGCATGAGGGTGCAATACCCTGCCTGCCACAACATCGAGCTTGGCGGCAAGCAGCGGATCGCGTTTGTCGGGCGCGGTGATAAGCGCCGTGTCGAGCACATGTTCGATGCCGAGCGGCGATGGCGTGCGCTCCGGCCCCAGTTTGGTCGCCATACTGCAAACGAGCTTGCGCGCATTGGTGGAATTGGCGTGCAGCACCTTGATCACCGCATCCACCGTCACATGGTCGTGATCGGGATGCCAGCAATCGTAATCGGTGACCATGGCCACGGTCGCGTAAGGCAGCTCGGCTTCGCGCGCCAGCTTGGCTTCGGGCATCGCCGTCATGCCGATCACCGAACAGCCCCAGGAGCGATAGAGATTCGATTCCGCCAGTGTGGAGAATTGCGGCCCTTCCATGCAGATATAGGTGCCGCCCTTGGCGTGATGGATGCCTTCCTCGCGTGCGGCTTCGCTCAGCGCGTCGGCGAGCCTGGGACAGACCGGATGGGCCATCGAGACATGCGCCACGACCCCGGGACCGAAGAAACTCTTCTCGCGCGCAAAAGTTCGGTCGATGAACTGGTCCACGATCACGAAGGTGCCGGGCGGCAGCTCTTCCTTGAGCGAGCCGCAGGCCGACACCGAGATCAGATCGGTCGCACCGGCCCGCTTCAAAGCGTCGATGTTGGCGCGATAGTTGATCGAGCTCGGCGTCTGAATGTGGCCGCGGCCGTGGCGCGGCAGAAAGATCATGTCGACACCGCTATAAGTGCCGAACAGCAGCGCGTCGGACGGCTCTCCCCAGGGACTTTTCACCCGTTCCCAGACGGGATTTTCCAGGCCCGCGATATCGTAGACGCCACTGCCGCCGATGATTGCCAACACGCGCTTGGCCATGGTCTTTTCTCCCAAGGGGCTCTTCTAGCATGCTGCACCGGAGCGGCAACCGGTGACGCATGCTATTATGTCAGACATGAAAACCACACTCCGATTCGCCCTGGCGCTTGCGGCAGGACTTGCCACATCCGCCGCCGCCCAAGATATCGCCGCCACGCCGCCGATGGGCTGGAACAGCTGGGACGCCTATGGTCTCACCATCACCGAGGCCGATTTCCGCGCCAACGTGGCGGTGCTGGCGACGCTGAAGCCTTTCGGCTGGAGCTATGCGGTGATCGACGAAGGCTGGTACATGGACAACCCGTTCGGCGCGAAACTCGCCGACCGCAAATACCAGCTCGACGCCAACGGACTGCTGATTCCGTCGCTCGGCCGGTTCCCCTCGGCGGCGAGCGGTGCCGGCCTCAAGCCGTTGGGCGATCTGGTGCACGCGCAAGGTCTCAAGTTCGGCGTGCATGTGGTGCGCGGCATCCCCAAGGATGCGGTGGAGGCCAACCTGCCGATTGCCGGATCGGATTTTCGCGCCGGCGACGCCGCCGACAAGAGCGACCTTTGCTCTTGGGACGACGGTAATTACGGCGTTCGCGATAACGCCGCTGGGCAAGCCTATTACGACTCCATGGTGAAGCAGTACGCCGGCTGGGGTGTGGACTATATCAAGATCGACTGCATCGCGGATCATCCCTACAAGCCGACCGAAATCCGCCAGGTGTCGGAAGCCATCAAGAACAGCGGCCGGCCAATGGTGCTCAGCCTGTCGCCGGGACCGACCGACATCAGCCGGGCGCTAGAGGTGGCGAAACTGTCGAACATGTGGCGCATCTCCAACGACATCTGGGACGCCTGGAGCTTCAAAGACCACACGCCGGACGGCTATCCGAGCGGGGTGGAAACGGCCTTTGACAACTTGGCCAAATGGAACGGCTGGGCCGGAGCGGGCCACTGGCCGGACGCCGACATGCTGCCGTTAGGTTCTCTGACTCCACATCCGGGCATGGGAGAGCCGCGGCCGTCGCGCCTCACCAAAGACGAAGAGAAGACTCAGTTTACCCTCTGGGCCGTTGCCCGCTCGCCGCTGATCCTGGGCGCCAATCTGACCAAGCTCGACGAATTCACGCGCAGCCTGCTCACCAACAAGGCCGTAATTGCCGTCAATCAGACGGCATGGGAGAGCCACCCCATAAGCGACCTGCCGCCGAGCTTCGCGCAGACGCGGGTGTGGCATGCACTCGCGGGGCCGCGCACCAAGCCGGTGCAGTACGTCGCCTTCTTCAATCTCGACGACAAACCAGCGACGCTCGGAGCGACATGGATGCAGCTCGGTCTGCGCGGCAGGCATGCGGCGCGCGAACTGTGGAGCGGCGCGAAGCGGCCGGCCTCAGCACGGATCAGTGTCACCTTGCCGGCACATGGCAGCGCGATCTACCGCCTGCAATAGGCTCAGTGCTCGTCTTTCCAGATCTGACGGTAGGAGAGGAACAACAGTCCTGCCAGCAGAATCAGAAATGCCATGACCTCGAACCCGACCCGATGGCGCTCCTCCAGATTGGGTTCGGACGCCCAGGCGAGATAGGTGACGACGGCCGTAGACTCGTTGGCGACCGTCGACGGTGTGCCGTCGGCGAAGCTGACCGAGCCGCGCATCAGCGGCGGCGGCATGGAGATGTTCCGCCCCGCAAAATACGGGTTGTAGTACTTGCCTTCCTGCACCGCGAAACCGTGCGGCGGCTTCTGGCCGAAGCCGGTGAGGAGCGAATAGACATAGTTCGGCCCGCCCTGACGCGCCTTGACGATTAGCGAGAGGTCGGGCGGCAAGGCACCGCCGTTGGCCATCCGCGCGGCTTCTTCGTTGGGGAACGGCGGCGGGAAGTGATCGGCGAGAATGCCTGGCCGCGTCAACCGGTTGCCTTTGTCGTCGAAGATCTCGCCCTTGTCGTTGGGCTCGGCCGGCATCTTGTAGCCCGCCGCGATCGCCTTGGCCTGGGCCTCGGTGAAACCGGGGCCGCCAGGCGCCGCCAGATCGTGGAACGCCACGAGATTCATGCTGTGACAGGCCGAGCAGACTTCCTTGTAAACCTGGAAGCCGCGCTGCAGCGTGCCGCGGTCATAGGTCCCGAACGGGCCGTTGAACGGCCAGGAAACATCCTTGGGCGGGAGCGCCGCGCCATTGTCCGCGGCTGCGGCTGCCGTGCCGAGCGAAAGGCCGAGCGCCAGAGCGTAAATCGGAAGAGCGAGCTTCATGTCCGTTCTCCCTTTGCGGTGAGGACTGGCTTGGCGATGCTCTCGGGCAAGGCTTTCGGTTTCTCGATCCAGCCGACCACCGGCATGATGACCCAGAAGAAGGCAAAGTAATAAGCCGTTCCCAGGCGCGCCAGCCACACCAGCGGCAACTGCATGCTGCCGAGATTGAGCGCCGCATCGGTGGTCTGCGAACCGACATAACCAAGCAGCACGCAATCCAGCGCCAGAACC
>Ga0265325_10001180_pt1 | contig 18623 bp, 17 predicted proteins | sample 41420metaG_FD_202090 | JGI IMG/M metagenome (GOLD analysis project Ga0265325, IMG submission 202090) | Rhizosphere microbial communities from Carex aquatilis grown in University of Washington, Seatle, WA, United States - 4-14-20 metaG | ecosystem: Host-associated > Plants > Roots > Rhizosphere...
CAGCTCAGCGGCAGGCAGATCACCATCGTGGTGCCGATCGGCGCCGGCGGCGGCGTCGACGCCACTGGCCGGCTGATGGCGGAGAAATTGCAGGAGCGGCTGAAGCAGCCGGTGATCGTCGAGAACCGCCCGGCCGGCGGCGGCATGGTCGGGACCGATTCCGTCGCCAAAGCCGAACCGGACGGCCACACCTTGCTGCTGATGGAAAGCTCGTCGGTGCTGCACAAGTGGCTGCACAAGAACGTGCCCTACGACGTGACCAGGGATTTCGCGCCGATTGCGCGGGTTGCGACGTCGCCGCTGCTGCTGTTCGCCAATCCCTCGTTCGGCCCCAACAATGCCAAGGAGCTGATCGCGCTCGCCAGGACGCAGCCCGGCAAGCTCTCCGCCGGTATCCCCGGTATCGGCACGCCGCACCATCTCGGTCTGCTAATGCTCAACGCGCTCGCCAAGATCGAGATCGTCAGCGTGCCTTATCGCGGCGCCGCTCTCGTGGTGAACGACGTACTGGCCGACCAGATCCCGATGGGCTGGGGCGCGCCGACCGCGGTACTGCCGCACGTCGACTCCGGCAAGCTCAAGCTTCTCGGCGTCGCCTCCGGCCATCGCGTGCCGTCGCTGCCGAACGTGCCGACGATCGCGGAAAGCGGCGTTCCCGGCTTCGACCTCGAGATCTGGTTCGGCATGGCCGCGCCGGCAAAGACGCCGCCCGAGGTGGTGGCGCGGCTCAATCAGCAGCTCGCGGAAATCCTGGCACTGCCGGACGTTAAGGATCGCATCCAGAAGATCGGGCTGACGCCGGCCTATCTCGACGGCAGCAAGTTCAAGGCGGAAATCGTTGCCGACCACGAGCGCTTCGGCAAGATCATCCGCGACGCCGGCATCGTGCCGAACTAAGGGCGCCGCGGCCGTGCAAGTCATCATCATCGGCGGCGGTATCTCCGGCCTGTCGCTGGCGTTGAGCCTGCATCAGGTCGGCATTGCCTGCCGGGTCTATGACGCGGTGCCGACGCTTAGCCCCCTGGGCTACGGCATCAACCTTCAGCCCAACGCCGTGCGCGAGTTGTTCGCGCTCGGTCTCGGCGGAGAGTTGGCCGCGGCCGGCATCCTCACGCAGGAACTCGCCTTCTACAACAAGCACGGCCAGCTGATCTGGACCGAGCCGCGCGGACGCGCCGCCGGCTACCGCTGGCCGCAGATCTCGATCTCGCGCGGCGAGTTGCACCGCATTCTGCTTGGCGCGATCCGCGAGCGGCTCGGCGGCGAAGCCGTCGTTACCGGCCATCGTCTCATGTCGTTCGAACAGCGTGGCGACACCGTCCTTGCGCGCTTTGTTGATTCAGCGGGAAAGCCGGTTGGCGAGGCGACTGGCGACATCCTGATCGGTGCCGACGGCATCCACTCAGCCGTGCGCCAGCATTTCTATCCCGGCGAGAAGGCGGTGTTCGACGGCTACTTGCATTACCGCGGCATCGTCGAGGCCGACCCCTATCTCACCGGCGCCTCGATGGCGGTGGTGGGCCACCGGCATCATCGCGCCATCCTCTATCCGATCCAGCGCCGGCCTGGCGGCAAGGTGACAATCAACTGGCTGGCCTACACCAAAATCCCGCCGGGCTCGCCGCCGCTGGAGGCCTGGGACACCGCGGCCGACAAGCAGGCCTGCGTCGCCCGATTCGAAGGCTGGACCTACCCGTGGCTCGATGTATGCGGCCTGTTCGCCGCGACGCCGGCCGAGCACGTGCTGCAACTGCCGAATGTCGATCGCGATCCGATCCCGCGCTGGAGTTTCGGCCGCGTCACGCTGATCGGCGATGCTGCCCATCCGATGCAACCGGTCGGCGCCCAGGCGGGTTCGCAGGCCGTTGTCGATGGCCGCGTGCTGGCGGCGGCGCTGGTCGGGCACCGCGATCCGGTCGAGGCGCTGACGGCGTACCAGGACCAGCGCATCGCCGCGATGAACGACCTGATCATCCGCAACCGCAATCTCGGCCTCGAAGCAATCCTCCAGATTGCCGAGGAGCGTGCGCCGGACGGCTTCAGACAGATCAACGACGTGCTGTCGCAGGAGGAGCTCGAAAGCACGGCGATCAACTTCAAGAAAGCCGCAGGCTTCGACGTCGAGACCGTCAACAGCCGCGAGTCCGTGCTCGACCTGGGCGCTGTGGCGCGATAGCCGCACCGATCCGCCACAGCGAACCAATCGCGGTTCCAGTGGTTATGCAGGAGCAACGCCGGCCGATTCATGAGCCTCAGAGACAAACTCGACGCGCCGCGGCTGTTCAAGGGCGCGCTGCTGCTCGGAGCCATTGCGCTCGCCTGGAAGTTTGAGAAACCCGGCGCGGTCAATGGTTCAGAACCCGCGCCCTATCCGGGCGGGTGGTTTGCCGATCCTCCACCCGTTGGCCGGCCGGCCGGGGCCTGGCGGATGTCATGGCCGTGGTGGCGCGGCGTCCTCGTCGAGACCTATGAGGCCATGAGCCAGGATCGCCTGCTGGCGGTCGCGGCGGGCGTCGTGTTCTACGCGCTGCTTGCGATTGTGCCGGCGATCACGGCTTTCGTTTCATTCTACGGCTTGTTCGCCAATGCCGCGGCCGTGCGGGATGAACTTTCGCTGCTGTCGAACGTGCTGCCGGCCGGCGGTATCTCCATTATCCAGGACCAGGTGGCACGGATCGCCGACAAACCAAGCGGGCTGAGCGCCGGTTTTGCCATCGGCCTCATTATCGCGCTGTGGAGCGCGAACTCCGGCGTCAAGGCGATGATCGACGCGCTGAACGTCATCGAGGGGCGCGTCGAGCAGCGGAGCTTCGTCAGGCTCAATGCGCTGTCGCTTGCCATGACATTCGGAGCCATCGTTTTTCTGCTGCTGGCGGTCGGCGCCGTGGTCGCATTCCCGCTGGTGATGTCCACCTTCGGCCTCAAGGCCTATGCCGCAACCACCACATGGCTGATCCGATGGCCGCTGCTGTTTGCCCTCGCCGTTGTCGCGATTGCCGCGTTCTACCGCTTCGGTCCGGGCCGGGGGGACGTGCAGCGCCGCTGGCTCTCACCGGGCGCCGTCGCGGCCGCGCTGCTCTGGCTCGCGGGCTCGGCGATCTTGTCGTTCTATCTGTCGAATTTCGCCGATTACAACGCCACCTATGGATCGCTCGGCGCCGCCATCGGTCTGATGATGTGGATGTGGCTCTCCACCATTGTCGTGCTGCTCGGTGCCCAGCTCGACACCGTCGTTGAAAAGCGGCTGGCTAACGCCCCGCGGGCTTCGAGTTCGGCAGCGCCAGCGTGACCGGGTCGCTTTCGCCCACACCGGCGGCGGCCATCTCGCCCGCCGCCTCCAGCACCGGATAAGCGGCTGAGCAGATGTGGGAGTGGATCCGCTTGAGATCGCGCAATACGTCGAGATGGATCGACGTCGTTTCCAACGTTTCGGTCCGCGCCTCCCGCAGCCGCTCGAAATGGCGCTCCGCGGCGATGATCTCGGCGCTGCGCAGGGCAGCCTTTTCCTGGATCAGCTTGCGCGCATCCTCGACGTTGCCGGCCATGAACACGCCGAATGCGACCCGCAGATTATCCAGGATGCGGCGGTGAAAAGCCTCAAGCTCGGCCGCGCCCTCGGCCGAGAATTGCAGCTTGCGTTTGGCCTTCTTGTCGGCGAGTTCGCTGAGATTCTTGTCGATGATGTCGCCGACGTGTTCGAGATTGATCGAGAACGACACGATTTCCATGGCGCGCGCCGCCTCGCGTTCGTCGAGGGCGTTGCCGGTGAGCTTGGCGATGTAAAGCTTGATCGCCTCGTCGAGCCGGTCGACGGCATTGTCCATGCGTGACACTTCGGCGGCCATCGCCCGGTCGTTGGTCATCAGCGCCTTCATCACCTGGCGCAGCATGATTTCGACGAGGTCGCCCATGTGCAGAACCTCGCGCGCGGCCCCGGTGAGCGCCAGCGGCGGGGTATCGAGCGCCGTCGGGTCGAGATGCCGCGGCGCGTTTGGATCGGCCGTCGCCGCGCGCTTGGGAAATGCTTTCTCAAGAAGTCGCGCGAGCGGATCGAGCAGGCCGATAAAGATCAGAGCCGTCAGCACATTGAAGGCGATGTGAAATTCCGCCGCCATTTTGGCGAGATCGGGCTGAAGCGCCATGGCATAACCGGTCAGCGGCCCGAGGAACGGAGCGACCAATAATATGCCGACAATTCGATTGACCAGATTGCCGACCGGCAGGCGATAACTCATCGGGTCGCCGCGACGGGCGCCCTCGAACAGCGGGTTGATGGCGCTGCCGAGGTTGGCGCCGAGCACGAGCGCGAGCGCGGCCTGCGGGGTGATGAAATTCGAATAGGCGAGCGACATGATCAGCAGCACGGTCGCGACGCTGGAATGTGCTGCCCAGGTCAGCAATGCAGCAAGAACGATGCACAGCAGCGGATCGCCGGTCACCGCGCCAAGGACGGTGCGCACCACCGGCGCCTGTTCGGCCGGCGCCAGCGTGTCGATCAGGATGTGCAGCGCGAGCAGCATCAGGCCGAGCCCGATGGCGACGCGGCCGACATCCTTGAGGCGGCTGCGCCCGCCGCTGCGGAACGCAACAAGGCCAAGCACGAACAGGATCGGCGCCGCCCCGGCCACATTGAACGACAGGACCTGAACGATCAGCGTCGTGCCGACATTGGCGCCGAGCATGATCGCGAGAGCCGCCGTCAGCCCGACCAGGCCTTCGGCGGTGAACGAGGCCGTCATCAGTCCGGTCGCGGTGCTGCTTTGAAGCAGCGCGGTCAGGCCCACTCCGGCACTCAACGCGGCAAAGCGATTGCTCAATGCACGCGATAGAAACCGGCGTAGATCGGCGCCGAACGCCCGCAGGATGCCGGTGTGGACCATATGCAGGCCCCACAGCAACAGCGCGACACCCCCCATCAGATCAAGAAGAACAAGCGTGCCCATGGCCTCCGGTTCGCCGCGCACGAGGACTCAATGCCGTGGCCTAGACTAGGTGCGGAACCGCCGAAATAAAAGCGGCCGTCGGCCTGGGCGATCGGTCGGTCGGTGCTCAATAGACCGCGTGCCGGTCGGGAACGCGGTATTGCCAGTGTCCGCGGCTGTGACTCTCGGGGGCCGGTTCGCCCAAATCAGACCAGGCATCGTCCGCGCTTCGGACGCCAACCTCTGCCCGCGCCTGGGCACGGGCCGTTTCGGCGTTGTGCGTGGGTCCTGCGTCGTCGAAGACCGGCGTCGGCGTGCGATAGGCGAACGGGTCGGGGCGCTTGAGCATCGCCTCGAATGACAGCACCTCGGATTTGGCTGGGGCCTGTTTCGCCGGATCGCTGCCCGAGGTCATCGCCGGACCGATCACCCAGCAGCCGATGAACATGCCGACCGCAACCGCAGCCATGGCTCGCATCAGCGGCTCGGGCGGCAGCTTTCGGGTCGATATGCGCAGCGAAGGCATTGCCATGGCGTCGACATTCCCGGATTGGTCCGGGAAGCAAACGCATGGCCGGCCGCGGTGTTCCCGCGTGCTCCGGTTTCAACAGGAGGTTTCGGCGGTCAGATTTGCGAGGCGACCTGCTCGAGGCCGATGATGCGCGCGAGCTTGCGCACCTCGCTCTTCTGGTCCTCGCGCAGCCGCATCAAGAGCGGCACCGCGGCCCAGATCAGCTTTTGCACTTCCGGGCTGTTGACATCGATGACGGGCTTGCCGCCACGCAGCGCGTGGTGGCCGCGCAGTTGTGTGCGCACCGTCCGCAACGCCTCTTCCACAGCCGGCCAATACCCGACCTGGTCCTCCGTCAGCCGCAGCCGCCCCTTCAATCCGGCGATCTGGCCGTCGTCGAGAATCTCGCCGCTCGCCGCGGGCTTTGGCTTTGCATGCGGCGCCGGGGGCGGCGGTGGCAGTGCGGCGTGCTTCGGTGCAGACGGTGCCGTCGCGTGCGGCGTTTCTTTCTCGGCGTCCATCGCCGGCACGGCCGGAGCCATGGCTTCGATCGCCGGGGCAGGCTGCGCGACATCGCTGGCCGGCGGCACCGCGGCCAAGGCGTAACGCGCTTCGTTGTCAGGCTGGGCCGCGGTCAACGAAACCGGGACAATCGCGGCCAAGCGGTCGGTCTTCACCACGCTGTTTGAAATCTGGGGCTGCCATTCGCGTGCGTCGGCCGCTTGGGCTTCGAGCGAACGCCGGGCATGCAGGGTGTATCCGGCAAGCGCGACACCCACCGCGCTCAAGACGATAAAGCGAGTACCAAAGCGGACCGACTTGCGTTTCGACAAGTGCTACTCCCCACGCGATTGAACTGGCACGCCGCCTTGTCGCAAAGCCTGCTTAATATCGGCTTAACCATACCGGACCGGGAGTTCCGTCACCTCCGCCGGTCAGCGCGCCCTCGCCAGAAAGGTCATTCGCTTGGCAATGTGGCCGATGTTTGAGCGCGCTCGCTCGGGCGCAAAGCCTGCCTTGTCGAGCCTGGCGATCATTTCCTCGGCGTCGTAGTGGGCAATGCCGAGGTTTTTGCGAAGCTGCCGATAATCGGAGAAGTATGTCAGTACCAGCCCGCGCAACGCTGCGAAGAAGAATCCCTCCTCGCGGCCGAATCTCAGCAGTGCAAGGACATCGGCGAGCGCACCGTGCTTGCGGGGGATGACATCGCCGACCACCAAGAGCCCGCCCGGCTTCAGCAGCCTGCGGAAACGGCCGAGCATCGTTTCGAATTCTCGCTCGCCCCAATATTGCGCGACCGAATGCAGCACGATGCAGTCGAACGACCGATCGGGCATCGACGCAACATCCTCGGGGCGGCGCACCATGATCTTGCCGTTGCCGGCAAAGCGCACGGCGAGCCGCAGCCGTTTGTTGGCGGCGGACTCGCAGAGGAACAAGCGGTCGACCGGTTCGGCGACCAGATCCGCGCAAAGCGCCTCGCCGCATCCATAGTCGAGCATGGTGCCGCCGGCCGGTGCGTATTCTCGGATGCCGAGCGCCGTGCGGCGGCAATGCGCTGCCTCGTGCCGCGCGTTGACGTAGATGAGATGCTCGGCATCCCAGAATTCAAGCCAATCTGATGCGGGCATGGCGCGCTTGCTTCAACTCTGCCAGAGCCGGATGAGCGGCCCCCGCTTGCCGAACACCGGATCGCTGTCGGGTAGCGGCACGCGCGGAATACTTTTCAGCGCCTTGATGTGCTCGCCCTTGCTGCCGCGGCAGAGGTCGTACTTGCCGGTCTTCGGATAGGCGCCAATGACGATGAGGTCGGGGCTGGTCCACAGGCATTGATGGCCGGTGCCCGCCGGCAGCACACACACGTCGCCTTGCGCGATCTCGACCTCGGCGCCTTTGTTGCCGCCGAAGCGCACCTTCGCGCGGCCGCGCGCCACGCCCATGCCTTCATGGATCATCGAGTGATAGTGCACGTAGGGATAGATGCCGTTGCGCCACATATCGCCCCAGCCGTTGCTGCGAAACACCTTCTCGATCACCGGCTCGGGGTCGGGCGCGCCGATCAGGTCGATGACGTGGCGATAGACCACGAACGGCAGACGGGAATTGTTGGGCACCGAGCCGTCGTCGGCGAACATGTAGGTTTCAGGATCGGCAGTCTTGGGTGGCGACATGGAACAACCAGGGAGCGCGATGAAACTCTATCGCAATCCTCGCGACATTCAAACTATGCGGCGCGCGCCTTGCGCGCCCGCATCAATTCCACGAAGCGCGTGAACAGGTAGTGGCTGTCGCGCGGTCCGGGCGACGCCTCCGGGTGATACTGCACAGAGAATACCGGCCGGTCCTTGAGCGCGATGCCGCAGTTGGAACCGTCGAACAGCGACACGTGGGTCTGCTCGACGTTTTTCGGCAGGCTGTCCTTGTCCACCGCAAAGCCGTGATTCATCGAGGTGATCTCGACCTTGCCGGTGGTCATGTCCTTCACCGGATGGTTCGCGCCGTGATGGCCCTGGTGCATCTTCATGGTGGTGCCGCCGACCGCAATGCCGAGCATCTGGTGGCCGAGGCAGATGCCGAACGTCGGCGTGCCGCTGTCGATCAGTTTCTTGATCACGGGAACCGCATATTTCCCGGTCGCCGCCGGATCGCCCGGTCCGTTGGACAGGAACACGCCGTCGGGCTTGAGCGCGAAAATGTCCTCGGCCGGCGTCTTGGCGGGCACCACGGTAACCTTGCAGCCGACGCTCGCGAGCAGCCGCAGGATGTTGCGTTTGATGCCGTAGTCGATCGCGACCACATGGAACTCGGACTTGGTCTGGTGGCCGTAGCCCTTGCCCCATTGCCAGGGCAACTCGTCCCAGGAGAACCGCTGGCCGCTGGTCACCATCGGCACGAGGTCCATGCCGACCAGTCCCGGCCACTCGCGGGCGTCCTTCTTCAGCGCGTCGAGATCGAATTTTCCTTGCGCGTCATGGGCAATCACCGCGTTCGGCATGCCCTTGGTGCGGATCAACGTGGTCAGCGCGCGGGTGTCGATGCCGCAGAGCCCGACGACGCCGCGCGCCTTGAGCCATTGGTCGAGATGTCGCGTGGCGCGGAAGTTCGACGGGCTGGTGATGTCGGTGCGCAGGATGACGCCGCGCGCGCCGGTCGCAGCCGCCATGTTGACGGTTTCGATGTCTTCCTCGTTGGTGCCGACGTTGCCGATGTGGGGAAACGTGAAGGTGATGATCTGCCCGGCATAGGACGGGTCGGTCAGAATTTCCTCGTATCCCGTCATCGCCGTGTTGAAGCAGACCTCGCCGACAGCGTGCCCGGTGGCGCCGACGCCATGGCCTTCCAGCACGGTGCCGTCGGCCAACACCAAAAGTGCGGTCGGTTTCCGCTCGGTCCAGCCGGAATCGTCTTGTTTGGGGCTCATATGCGGCCTAGATAGGCCGCCGGGCCGCCGCCGTCAAAGGTTGCCGGCCGCATGTGAACAGCCGGTTTTCTGCTTCGGAATGAGGTGCCCCGTGCTGCGCGACAACATCAACACCGCCATGAAGGACGCCATGAAGGCGCGCGACGAGCGCCGCGTCGGGACGCTGCGCATGATGAACGCCGCGATCCAGAACGCCGACCTGGCCGCGCAGGGCGAGGGCAAGGCCGTGCTCAACGAGGCCGACCTGATGTCGCTGTTCCAGAAGATGATCAAGCAGCGCCAGGAATCCGCCGAGCTTTACGAAAAAGGTGGTCGCCCTGAGCTCGCGGAAAAGGAGAAGGCCGAGGTCGAGATCATCGCGGCCTATCTGCCCAAGCAGATGTCGGATGCCGAGGCCGGTCACGCCATTTCGGTGCTGCTCCAGGAGATCAACGCCGAGACCATGAAGGACATGGGCCGCGCCATGGCGACCCTGCGGGAGCGCTTCGCCGGCAAGATGGATTTCGGCAAGGCCAGCGGCAAGATCAAGGAACTGCTGAGCAAGAAGTGACCTCTGACGGCCCCGGCCGTTCGCGCTTAACGCAAAAATCAGGCTGTCCTCAAGGCGCGCTCCGCCGTCACCCCGGGCTTGGCCCGAGGCATCCGCCCGCCCGATCAGGCTACGAACGCTTCAACAAAATGCCGGCCAGCCATTCCGGCTGGTCGATCATCACGTCGTGATGCGTGTTCTCGGCGATGTAGGTCGTCCAGCTCGGGTCGGCCTTGCACTCCGCAAGCGCGCGGTCGAACATCTTCTGCGGATATTTCGGCGCGCGGATGAACGTCTTCTTCGCTACCTTTTGCAGCGCGCCGGTGAGCTTGATCTTCTGCGGCACCGGCCCGTTCGGCTGCGCGGTCAGCTTCGAGTTCATCCAGTCATAATCTTTGGTGCTGAGCGAATACTGATCGGCCTTCGGCGGCTGGCGGCCGGCCTCGCCCTTGGCCAGCGCCTCGTCCAGCGCTTTTTTGCTGAACGGGGAAATCTGGTCGCTGCTGGATTCGCCATCCTTGGGGATGAACGCATCGAGCCAGACCACCGACGACACCTGGCCGCCGATCTGTTCGAGCGCGCCGGACGCCGGCCAGCCGCCGTAGGAATGCGGCACCAGGCAGGCGTTGCTGATGTCTTCCCATTTGAACAGGTTGACGATGTCGGTGATGTGGGTGTCGAGATTGACGCTGGTCGACAAGAGGTGCGAGCGATCGGCAAGCCCGGTCAGCGAGGGCGCATAGACCTTGTGCCCCTCCTTCTCCAGGATGGCGATGACTTTGTGCCAGCACCAGCCGCCATGATAGGCGCCGTGAATAAGCACGAAGGTCTTGCGCGGGCTCGCTTGCGCCATCGCCTCGCCGCTGCCGAGCGCGGCCGTTGCGCCGAGCGCCGCGATCGCGCCGCGGCGAGTTATCCGATCGATCTCCGCCATGAACCCCTCCCGTGCTTTTTGTCGACGCATTATAGCGTGCGGCGCACCGCCCCGACGCACGAAAACGCGATGGGCGGCTGCCCGCGCAATTGCTAGAATTGTGCTGCGAAGCCACGCGGTGAGGGAGGCGACAAATGCGTATAGCAATACGATGGGTGTGGGCCTTGGCGCTTGTGGTTGGAGTCGTTGCCACGCTGGCCGGCGGCCGCCCCGCGCTCGCCGGAGCCGACACCGAGGAATTGGCGCAGGCGTTGCTGCAGTTCGAGCAGAATGTCCGCTGGCGGGCCGTTTCGGATCAATGGCGCGGCGCGCGCGATGGCTGGGTCGGGGAGGTGCAGAGCGCTTCGTCGCCGGCGGTGCTGTCGCGGCAGGTGATGGTGCTGGAGGATGCCATGGGCTGGGATTCGGTCGAGGCGTCCTGGCGCCAGCAGCGCCCCGGCTGGGTGGCCATGATGCAGTCGGCGCGCACCGATGGCGTGGTCGCGCGCGGCATGCTCGAGCTGGAAGAAGCGACGCTGTGGTCCGCGGTCCGACAGGAGTGGCGCGGTCTCCGCGATGATTGGGTCGCGCGCGTCAAGGCAGTTCGATAACCGCCGCGCCGTTCAGTTCGGCTCGATGCCCACCTGCTTCGCCAGCCGCGACAGTTCGTCGTAATAGCGATGCATCAGGCGCTCCATGTCGGCAGCGGTGCTGCCGATCGGCACAATGCCGACCTGTTCGAGCTTTTCCACGATGTCCTTGTCTTGAAGCGCGACGCGGACCTCCTTCTCCAGCCGCTCGACGATCGGAGCCGGCAGGCCGGCCGGTCCCATGAAGCCGAACCAGGACGGTACCGTGATCAGCCCCGGCACCGCCTCCTTCACGGTCAGCAGGTCGGGTCTCTGTTTGACGCGTTCATCGTAGAACACACCGAGCAGTTTGATCTTGCCGCTTGGCAGCGCAGCAAGCGTTGCGGGATAGGCAGGGAAATAGACCTGCACCCGGTTCGCCAGCAGATCTCCGATGATGTTTGCGTTGTTCGCGCCGGTGTAGGGCACGTGAAGCATGTCGATGCCTGCCGCGGCGTTGAGCGCCTCGCCCTGGAAATGAAACACCGAGCCGCGGCCGACGCTGCCGTAGTTGAGCTGGCCCTTGTGCGCCTTGGCGTAGGCGATCAGCTCCTGCGTGGTGTTGACGCCGAGCGCGGAGTTGGCGACGAGATAAAGCGGTGCACCGACCGCGAGGCTGACCGGGGTGAAGTCCTTGAAGGTGTCGAAGCCCACGCTCTTGCTCATCAGCGGGCCGGTGATGACGGTGCTCGATGCGACGTAAAGAATGCTGGTGCCGTCGGGCGGGAGTGTCTTCACGTAGTTTGCCGCGATCTGGCCATTGGCGCCGGGGCGATTCTCGAACACCACGGTCTGTCCGATCTGCGTCTGAAGCTTCTGCGCCAGCAATCGTCCCGCGAGATCGCCGCTGGTGCCGGTCTGCGTGCCAGTGATGATGTGGACCGTCTTGTCCGGATAGCCCTGCGCCTCAGCGCGGCACGTTGTCGCCATAACCGCGAACGCAACCAACAACAGCTTGATCTTCATCGCGCCGTCTCCTTGCCTTGCAGTATGATGCCACAAAAGGAATGGGAGGAAACCGAGCCGTGCTCCGCCTTGTCTTCGGCCTGATGCTGCTTGCGATCGGTTGCGGGTCCGCTGTGGCCGACGATTATCCGTCGCGGCCGGTGCGTATCATCATTCCGCTCGGACCGGGCGGCGGCGGCGACGTGTTCGCCCGCCTGATGGCGGAGGAGCTGCACAAGCGACTCGGCCAGCCGTTCATCGTCGAGAACCGGCCCGGCGGCGGCCTCAACATCGGCACTCGCGCCTGCGCCGAGGCTGCGCCCGACGGCTACACCATCTGCGTGTTGTCGGGTGAGCCGGTGGTCTACAACCAGTTCACCTTCAAGAGCCTGCCGTACAATCCGGAAAAGGACCTTGAGCCGATCGTCAACCTGTTCATCAATTCCAACGCGCTGGTGGTCAATGCAAAGCTCAACGTCAAGACGGTGCCCGAGCTTGTCGCGCTCGCGCGAACCAAGCCGCTGAGCTACGGCACGTTCTCGTTCATGCTCGCCTATTTCATGGACGAGCTGAACAAGAAGAACGGCATCGACATCGTGCGCGTGCCATTCCGCAGCGGCAACGAGATGGTGACCTCGGTGGTGTCGGGCCAGACCCAGATCGCGTTCCTTGGCCTCTCCAACATGATCGGACAGGTCAAAAGCGGGCAGCTCACCGGCCTTGCGCTCAACGCGCTGCAGCGCTCGCCGCTGTTCCCCGACATTCCGACGCTGAAGGAGGCAGTCGGCGAGGATTACCCGCCGCCGTGGTTCGGCCTGTTCGCGCCGGCCGGCACGCCGCTGTCGATCGTCAACCGTCTGCACGACGAGGTGGCGAAGATCGGCAGCGAGCCCGGCTTTCGCCAGCGCAATTTCATCGACCGCGCGATCGATCCGGTGCTCGGGCCGCGTGACGAGTTCATCAAGTTCATCGCCGACAACCGCGCCTTCGCCGCCCGCGTGGCCAAGGACGCGCATATCCAACCGCAGTGAAGCTGACCGAGGTCTGGAGCGCAGATGAAGCGCCGAGAATTCACCGCTCTGCTGGCCGCTGCCGCGGCGTGGCCGACGATAGCTCTGGGCCAGCCAGGCGGGCTCACGAAATCCCAGTTGGATGCGCTCACCACCTACGAGAAAGCGGTCGACGAATTTCGGTCGATCCTGCGTGAACGGCGCACCCAGGCGGACGCAAAGCAACTGCCTGATATACCGGGACAGGCGCTTTATCTTGCCCGCAACAAGATGATCAGCGCGTACAAGGATCTTACCGACGCGGTCCCGGCACGAATCGGAAAGCCGAACAAGTTCGGGCTGCCGCCGGCTTACTTTGATGCAGGCAATGAGCCTCTGCTCGACGAATACTACGCGCTCATCGCAATCATGGACGCCCCGCCAACCAATGAACAGCGCTCGGAAACACCGTTCGAAGATATCTTTGACCTGGCGAGGGCTATAGGCCGCGCCAAGGGCCTCGACGCGGCGAACGCCGATGTGGCGGCCCGCATCTGCCTCGGCATCTTTTTCGCCGAGACCAGCGGCCAGCAGAATTCTGGGAATGCGCGCTCGAACGCTTACAAAGGAAGCTTTCAGACGGGCGTGTCGGAGGACCAAATTGGTCAGAAGAAATGGGCTGCGATCAAGAAGTCGATCGCGGCGTTTGATCCTGCGCTGAGCGCACGCGATGACCGGGAAGAATTGCGCGTCGGCAAGGGGGATCAGCGATTCAATCACTGGACGGCCGTCAGAAACGGCTTGATGAACGCCCACGCCGATCTGTTCCCGCAGATACCGGAGATCGTCCGAACACTGCCGGACCCGATCGATCAGATGAAGCTCTTCGAGTTGATTCAGATCATTCCGAGCCCGACCAAGTCTGCTCTTAAATCCGGGGCGTTCGCCAAATACCAGATTTCCGAACCGAGGATCATGGGCTATCTGCGCAACAACAGCGTCTTCACCTTTGGACAGGCCGACAGATCAAGGACCTCGGCGACCTTCCGCGAAATCCTCGACGCCATGTGGCTGTTCAACGACAAATTTGAGCGGGCGTTGTCCAGGTTCAATGAGATCAAGGTGCGGCGAAAAGGGTGACTGTGCGCCACCGTCGGACATGCTCTAAGCTCTCCGCTCACGAGGTTTCCGAACATGACGCGCGTCCTGTTGATCGTCGTTCTCGCCGGGCTCGGCTTCACCGCTGCGTCCGCGCAGGACTACCCGACCCGCCCGGTGCGCATCGTGTTTCCGCTCGCGGCGGGCGGGGGCGGTGACGTCTACACCCGCGCGCTCGCCGACGAATTGCAGAAGGCCTGGCATCAGCCGGTTGTGGTCGAGAACCGTCCCGGCGGCGGCCAGAACATCGGCGCGCGCGCCTGCGCCGAGGCGACGCCCGATGGCTATACCATCTGCGTGATGTCGAGCGAGCCTGCCGTCTACAACCAGTTCATGTACAAGACCATTCCGTACAATCCCGAGAAGGATTTCCAGCCGATCACCAACCTGTTCTTCAACACGCTCTCCGTCGTGGTGAATCCCGAGCTCAAGGTGAAAACGCTCGCCGAGCTCATTGCGCTTGCTAAGAAAGAGCCGGGCAAGCTCAGCTACGCGACCTTTGCGTTTCCTGCGCAGGTGTTCATGGACAAGCTGAACAAGGCGGAGGGCATCGATATCGTCCGCGTGCCCTACAAGGGCGGCGGCGAAGTGGTGAATGCGCTGCTCGGCGGCAATACGCCGGTCGCCGTGCTGGCGCTGTCCAACATGATTGCGCAGTTGCAGAGCGGGCGCATCACGCCGCTCGCGGTGGTGGCCAACGGCCGCTCGCCGCTATTTCCGGATGTGCCGACGCTCGACGAAGCCCGCCCCGGCGCTGCATTCCGCACCACGTGGTTCGGCCTGTTCACCCAGACCGGCGTTCCGCGTCCGATCGTCGAGAAGATCGCCCACGATGCCGACCGCATCATGGCCGAGCCGTCCTTCCGAAAGCGCATCTACACCGATCGCGGCGTCGAGCCTGCGATGGAGCGGCTCGACGAGTTCGCTCGCTTCGTTGCCGAGGAGCGCAAGATTGCCGAGCAGATCGTGAAGGACAGCGGCGTGCAGCCGCGGTGATCAAGCCACCCGGACAAAATCAAAAGGGAATGCCATCCATGTTTTGCAATCGTGTTTCCACGCTGTTCGCTGCTCTGCTCGGCTGCAGCATTATGGCAGCGCCAGTCTCCGCCCAGTCCCAGTCCGGCCATTCGTTGAAGATCGTGGTGCCGCTCGCCGCCGGCGGCGGCGCCGACATCCTCGCCCGCATCCTCGCCGAGCAGATCAGCCAGGGCCAGAACGTCAACACCATCGTCGAGAACCGCCCGGGCGCCGGCACCGTGATCGGCACCGAAGCGGTGGCGCGCGCGGCGCCCGATGGCGAAACAGTGCTGCTCACCAATCCGGCGTTCCTCATCAACCCGCACATCAAGAAGGTTTCGTACGATCCGCTGACCAGCTTCGATCCGGTCTGCAACATGGTGGACTTCCCGTTGGTGTTCGTGGTGGCGGCCAATTCGCCGCTGAAGTCGATGGCCGACATGCTGGCGATGGCGAAGGCCAAGCCCGGCTCGGTCACGGTGGCGAGCGCCGGCACCGGCAATCCGACCCACATCGGCTTCGAGGTGCTGAAGAAGGCGACGGGGCTGGACATGACCTATGTGCCATTCGCCGGTGCCGCGCCTGCGGTCAACGCGCTGCTCGGCGGCCATATCACCGCGGTGTATTCCGACTACGGCACCATCTCCGGGCAGCTCAAGAGCGGCGCGCTGCGGCCGATTGCGGTCGGCGCCAAGAAGCGTTTCTCCGGCCTGCCGGATGTGCCGACCATCCCTGAACTCGGCTACACCGATTACGAGGCGGAAAGCTGGAACGGCATCCTCGCGCCAGCCAAGACGCCGAAGGAGACCTTGGCGCAGCTCATCAAGACGTTCAGCGCGGCGGGAAACTCCACCCAGGTCAAGGATAAGCTCGCCGCCTTGGGCCTGGGGCCGACGGTGCTCTGCGGCGCGGAATACGGTGCAAGCCTCAAGCGGCAGTACGACCGCTTCGGCAAGGCCATTCGCGAATCGAATATCAAGGTGGAGTAGGGCGCGCTTCTAGCCCCGCACCGGCAGCATCAGGCACGACGCGTGCGCCGCGTCGTGGTGGACCGTGTCGGTGCCCATCTGCGTCGGATGATACGGATGGCTGAACACGCCGTCGGTCGCCGGTGAATCGCTGTTGGCGAGCTCCAGCCGGATGCGGTGGCCCTTCTTGAAGACATACGAGATCGGCAGCACCTCGATGTCGAACTGATAGATTTTTCCCGGCTCGAGCGGCCGCGGATTCATGTGGGTGTAGAACGGCCGCGTCTCGGTGGAGCGTTTCTCGTCCTTCTCGCGGTGCGAGGCCTTGAGCCAGCCCTTGGCCACCGGCGTGAAGCCCGGCTGTGTGCCGGCCTTGCGCGCCGCCTCGTCCTGCGGATGCTGGTCGGTCAGCTTGACGATGAACTGGGTGTCGATCGCAGTCGACGAGGCAAACAGCTTCAGCACAATCGGTCCGGTGACATCGAGGTCGGCTTCCAGCGGCGGCGTGACAAAGGTCAGCACGCGCTTGACCGGATCGACGCGTCCGTCCGGCCCGATGACGGCGACGCCGTTGACCCACTCCCAGTCCGGATAGGTGTAGCTCGTCGCCGGCTCGCCGGCCGGCGGCTTCTCGGTGGACATGCCGCCGTCGTTCATCGAGGTGACGCTGCCCGACGGCCCCCTGCGCAGATAGAACGGCGTGTATGTCGCCTTCGGCGGCCACGCTTCCTCGGCGCGCCAGGCGTTGGCGCCGCGCACATAGAGCCGCACCGGCTCCGCTTCCATGAAGCCGTTGTTCTTGCCCTTCAGGTGCAGGTCGTAGAACGGCAGCAGCTCCTTCTCGTGGAATTCGACCTGGTCGAACATTTTGTGCGCGTCGAAGGTGTTGCGCGCCCCGGTGACCACGAGCTTCTTCGGCGCCTTGACCTCCTCGTAGCCGAGGATGTTGCCGCGCAGGTGCAGGCCCATCTTGCCCCAATGCCCGATCGACAGCACCGGGCACTTGATCTGGCCGAGCCGCCAGTACGGCGAGCGCACCTTCCAGAACTCGTCGTCGAGGTCGTGATTGATGATCTCGCCGACCAGATCGAACTTCATCGGCGGCCGGCCGTGCTTGCCCGCCGGGCGATGCTGGTTGTCTGCGCGCAGGCTCGTGTACCAGACCGAACGGTACGAGCAGTAGATGCCGCCGTGGTAGTTCGAGCCGCGGTACTGGTCGACCAGGCCGTCGTACGGCGCGATGCAGGCAAGCCCCGGCGGGTTGTAGGTCGCCATCAGCCACTGCGCCATGGCGTAGTACGACTGCCCGATGCCGCCGATGCGGCCGTTGCACCATGGCTGCTTGACGATCCAGGTGACCAGCTCGAGGTAGTCCTGCTGCTCGTTTGGTCCCATGAACTCGAACTCGCCTTCGGACCGGCCGGCGCCGCGCACGTCGGCGTGCACATAGGCGTAGCCCTGCTCGATGTACCATTCGACCGGTCCGGTCTCGCGCCACAGGAACAGCGGATAGGCCGGCACCTCGTCCATCTCGTATTGATAGGGCGATGCGGCAAACAGCGTCGGATACTGCCCGGGCGCGTCCGGCCGATAGACGCAGAGCGAAATCTTGATTCCGTCGCGCATCGTGACGGTGATGCCTTTTTCCACCTTCATCGCGATATTCCTTCCCGGCCAAAGTGACGCAGCCATGCGGCCCGCGCCTTGCCGCCCTGTTCATGCTGCGGCAAGGTGGCGATCAAACAAGAAAAGTCACAACGGAGGAAGCCCATGCGTCATCTGTTCCGCGGCCTCGCGCTGATCGCGTTGCTTGCACCGGCAACATCCGCTTTTGCGCAGGACTACCCGACCCGGCCGGTTCGCGTGATCGCTTCCCAAGGCCCTGGCGGTTTGAGCGATGTCTGGATGCGCGCGGTCGCCGACGAAATGGGTCCGGTGATCGGCGGCACGGTTGTGGTCGAGGATCGCACGGGTGCCGGCGGCTCGATCGGCGCGCGCGCCTGCGCCGAGTCGCCGCCTGACGGCTACACCTTCTGCATCCTGCCGGCCGAGGCCGTTGCCATCAATCCGATCATCTCGCCGATCGCGGGCTTCGATCCGAAGACCAAACTCGCTCCCGTCACCAAGGCGTTCTACCTGACGCAGACCTTTGCGGTGAACGCCTCGACCGGTGCCAAGAATTTCGCCGAGCTGATCGCGCTCGCCAAGGCCAAGCCGAAGACACTGAACTACATGGCGGCATCGCTCGGCAAGGTCGCCTTCGTCGAGGACCTCAACCGCAAGAACGGCATCGATTTGCAGCGCGTGCCGTTCAAGGGCGGCGGCGATGCCGTCAACAGCATGCTCACCGGCACGACGCAGATTGCGATCTTCGGCATCGGCAATCTGGTGCAGTTCATCCGCAACAAACAGATCATCGGCTTTGCCGTCGACGGCGAGAAGCGCTCGCCGCTCGCGCCCGACATCCCGACCTTTGCCGAGCTAGGCTACAAGGAGCTGGTTGCTCCGACCTTCTTCGGCATCTACGCGCCCGCCGGCACGCCCAAGCCGATGATCGACAAGATCAACGCCGCCGTCGTCAAGGTGGGATCGAAGCCGGAGTTCCAGCAACGGCATATGAC
>Ga0265325_10001182_pt1 | contig 18613 bp, 20 predicted proteins | sample 41420metaG_FD_202090 | JGI IMG/M metagenome (GOLD analysis project Ga0265325, IMG submission 202090) | Rhizosphere microbial communities from Carex aquatilis grown in University of Washington, Seatle, WA, United States - 4-14-20 metaG | ecosystem: Host-associated > Plants > Roots > Rhizosphere...
GCGGCTTGCACACTGACGTGGAACGATCAGTGGGTGACCAAGGTCGAAAACAAAATGTCGATCTGCTCCGGCAAGAACAAAGCTGCGGATGGCAAAGAGTACACAATCATGGATGGCACGGGTGGCCTGGAGGCCGGCCCGATCTGGAACAACGAAGACGCAAAGACGAAATGCCCAAGCGCATTGAAAACGGTCAAATGGATCCCGGGCAACTGGGTCACGACCGAATGGGGCAAGATGTCGGTATGCGGTTGCACCGGTACCGTCGTGCCGTGGAAACCGAACAATATCGACAAGTAAGACACTATTCGGCAACGGTCGACAGCCGTGCGGCGCAAATGCGGGTTCCGCAGGGCGACTTGAATTTTGGCTTCCGAGGCGTCGATGCGAGCATCGGCGTCTCGGATCAGCCGACGCTGGGTCGGCTAGCCGCCGCAGCCTGAGGCGAACGCGGTTGGGTGCATGTGCGGCCCATTCCGGCGTGAATCCGCCTGGGACACGACAACACGCCTCAAGCCGAAGTGACTGGAGGATGGGAGCGACGTGCCCTATGGTTTAGGCTATGAAACAGGCTTCCAGAGCGGCCGCCCTCGCCATTGCCGTGCTTGCAGGCGCCACGGTGAGTGCCGACGCCGGCGGGTCGCGCCCGATTGTGGTTGAGCTCTATACCAGCCAGGGCTGCAGCTCCTGCCCGCCGGCCGACGCCATTCTCGGCAAGTTGGCCAAGCGCCCTGGGCTGATCGCCCTGAGCCTGCCGGTCACCTATTGGGACATGCTGGGCTGGAAGGACACGCTGGCCAGCGATGCGAGCACGCGCCGACAAAAAGCCTATGCGGCTGCGTTGGGACGTGGCGGCGTCTATACCCCCCAGATGATCGTGGACGGGACGGGCGACGTGGTCGGCAGTCACGAGGAAGAGGTCAACGCGGCGATCGACTCGGCCGTCGTAGCACGCAATATCTCCGACGAGGCGGTAAAGCACGGTGGACCATCCGTCGCGCACACTGCCTGGTCGATCGATGTCGGACTTTCGCAAACGCCGAAAAATCTGCACGTCGCCGTCGCGGCGGCACCTAACGGGATCAGGAAGTCGAAGCCCAACGCCACGATTTGGATGTACCGCGTTCGCTCAAGCGTCACGGTCCACATCGCAGGCGGCGAGAATAACGGCCGCACGGCGACCTATAGCAATGTCGTGGCAGACTTGAAATCTGTCGGCCGGTGGACCGGCGAACCCGTCTCGCTCGATGTTCCGCGGGCCGGGGCCCCGGCGCATGACGGCGTGGTCGTGCTCGTGCAGCAGGGTGGCTACGGCCGCGTGATCGGCGCCGCCTATCTCGGACGTACCGACTACTACGCCGAATGGTGACCGCCATGCTTCTATTTATCGACGAGAGGCGCCGGTGATCGCGTTTGCGGCCGTCCTGGCGCTTAGCGCGGCGGCAGGGTGGATCGCCGCAGGCGGCGTGCGGCGAGGCGCGCAAGTCTATCTGCGCTTTGCTTGTATGCTTTATGGAACGCTGGCGGCAAGCGCGGCATTTTCCATTGCACCGGATGCCGTGGCACCGATTGCGACGACGCTGGCGGTTGCGCTTCTGACGATGGCTTCATTCATTGGCTTTCGCCGTGCACCCGTTGCCGCGATCGCCGCAATCATCCTCGCGCTCGCGTGCCTCACGGGCATCTGGTCCGCTGCGACCGGCGTCCGGGCACTTGCGGTAATACCCCAGCTGCTGTGTCTGATCGCGGTGTTGGCCGTCGCCAGACGCGGACCGGCGAATCTGCGCGGTCCGGGCCTGTATCTCGTGCTCGGCTGCGTTGCACTGCTGGCCGCTTCCTGTTCGTTGCTGGCGCTGGATGCGCGCGCAAGTATGGCGTTGTTGTTGTTTTCCGCCGCGGGATTGCTGGGGGTCGCCTATGCGCTGGCGCGCACTTCACACGTCTTGGTCGAGGAGCGTGGTGGTGCAAACGGCTCCTTTGCGATACGCCGCGAGCGCTGAAGCGCTCGGCGCGCCCGATTTTTTGATGACTTGGCCAAGCACCTGCGCCGCGAACGCGGGGCGTAGCCGCGGCCCGTTCCAGAAAGAGGCAGCGCATTCTGTCCCGAATTGACACGGCGCACGCTGCGGCGATGCGCAAGGCGCCGAGTGCGGAGCATCGCGCCCCATCGGACATTCACCATGGAAACGCTGACGGGTACTGGCCTTTTCGACCCGGCGCACGGCCTCTCCGCTGCGATTTACGCAGGGACCGACAAGAAGAGGATAGGCCGAGATCGCCGTCATAACCCGTTCTTAAGGCAAAGTGCGGGCCGCGTGCGGTTTCTGGCATTTCTGCCCCAAGAGTTACGAGATTTTTAAGGCGAGATCGTCATCATCGTCACACAAGGGCGAAGAAACGGCCCAGGGTTGGTGGACGGTGCTGAATCCTACGCTTCATACGAAGCCTGCAGAACGCGTGGCGCCGTTGCGCGCTGCGCAGGATGCCAAGCGCTTGCAGCTCGCCATCGGCGGTGCTGGGATCGTCACGTTCAGCTGGACGCTCGGCGACGACAAGATCGTGTGGGACGGCGCCTGCGATATACTTCCCCAGCAGATCGCCGACGGAGCCGTCAGCCGCGGCCAGGCGCTGCTCAGTTCGATGAGTCCCGAGGGGCGCAACAGGCTGTCGGCAATCCTGGAAAGCCGCGCCCGTCAGAACGTCCATTTCGACATCGACGTCGAACTCGCTACCGCGCTTGGCTCGGTGTGGTTCGCCATGGTCGGTGAGCGCATCGCCGATGCGGACGGCGCGACCGAGCGCGTAACGGGCGTGATGCGCGAAATCACCGAACGCAAGCGCGAAAGCCAGAGACTGAACTATCTCGCCACCCGGGACGAACTGACCGGTCATCTCAACCGCAACTCGCTGCGCGCCGAACTGACCGAAGCGATCGAAGCCGCCAAGAAGGAGGAGCGTCACTGCGCATTCCTCGTCGCTTCCATCGACCGGCTGGCGATGATCAACGATTCCTATGGGTTCGACGCCGCCGACGAACTGATTGTGGCGGTCGGCGAGCGGCTGTCGCGATCGCTGCGGTCCAGCGACGTGATCGGACGCACTGCGGGCAACAAGTTTGGCGTTATCCTGAAGAATTGCACCGACCACGAAATCGTCATCGTTGCGGACCGCTTGCGTGCGGCGGTACGCGGCACCGTGATTGAAACCCGCGCCGGCCAAGTTGCAGCCACCTCGTCGGTGGGCGCGGTATGGCTGCCGTCGGGCGCCTCCTCGAGTCAGGAAGCGATGTTGCGCGCCGAAGAGGCGCTGGAACGCGCCCGCAGCGGCGGCCGCGATGGGTTCCACCTGAATCAACGCTCGCCGCAACGCGAAGGCGCTCGGCTGCGTCTGATGGCCGTGGCCGACGAAGTCGTCGCCGCGCTGAAAGACAAGCGCTTGGTCTTCGCCTATCAGCCCATCATCGATTCCCGTACGCGCAAAGTCACCGAATATGAGTGTCTGCTGCGCATGATCCGCGAGGACGGCAGCGTCGTTGCGGCCGGCCAGTTCATCCCCGCCGCGGAACAGTTGGGCCTGGTGCGCCTGGTTGATCGTCTGGCGCTGGAAATGGCCGTCGCCCAGTTGCGCGCGCACAAGGACATCAACTTGAGCGTCAACGTCTCGGGGACGACGTCGTGCGACATCGCCTGGCTGCAGTCCTTCGTCGATTATGTGCAGGCGAACGCCGAAATCGCGGACCGGCTGGTGGTCGAACTGACCGAAACCGCGGCGCTGAACCATTTCGAGGAGAACGCGCAGTTCGTCTCGCAACTGCGCCAGATGGGCTGCCGCATCGCGATCGACGATTTCGGCGCCGGCTACACCTCGTTCCGCAATTTGCAGATGTTGCGCGTCGATTTGGTCAAGATCGACGGTTCATTTGTGGAGGGACTGGTGAACTCGCCGGAGAATCAGATCTTCGTTCGCACGCTGGTCGGCCTGGCTAAGAGTTTCAACCTCAAGACCACGGCCGAATGGGTCGGAACCGAAGAAGACGCCGCCCTGCTCGAAAGCTTCGGCGTTGATTATTTCCAGGGCTTCCATTTCGGCGAGCCGGTTCTAGAGCCGGAGTGGATGAAAGAGTAGCGGGTTACTTCCGCTGCTGGCTCAGCTCGGCGAGTTGCTTGCGCATCGCCTCGATCTCGCCTTTCAGCTCGCTGATCTCATCCGAGGGTTTGGCTTCGCTTGCACCGTTGGATTTGGGCTCGCTCTCTTCGGGGCGGCGTCCGGACGCGAACGGCGAGAACATCTGCATGGCGCGTTCGAACATGGCGAAGTTCTGGCGTGTTAAATTCTCCAGCGTCTGACCGCCGCCGCCGAAAGCTTCGGCGATTCGCGTGCGCATGGCTTCCTGGTTCTTGGTGAAGCTCTGCATCGAGAGGTCTAGGTAGCCCGGCACGAAGGCCTGCATGCTGTCGCCGTAGAGCCGGATGAGCTGGCGCAGGAAGTGGATGGGCAGAAGGCTCTGTCCCTTGGCCTCTTCCTCGAAAATGATCTGGGTCAGCACCGAGCGGGTAATGTCTTCGCCCGAGCGCGCATCGTGCACTTCGAACTCGGTGCCCGCTTTGACCATCTCGCACAGATGATCGAGCGTCACGTAGCTTGAAGTCTGAGTGTTGTAGAGCCGCCGGTTCGCATACTTCTTTATGACGACCGGGCTTTGGGTTTTGGATGTGTCTTCCGCCACGCGAACTACCGTTGAAAGGTTGACTGGGACGCGCCTCTCGTGAGCGCCTTGGCGCCCAACAACAACATTACAAATTCTACCCTGTCCAGCGGATTTGCGCACCTGCAACAAGCACTGGCGCCGAAGATATCATCTAACAATCTGAAAATACACAGAAATTCGTAATCGCTGTTCTACACTCGCAGGCGCGGCATTTTGGGAGCGCATGCAGCAATGGCCGGCGCGAAGGGAGTTCGGACCGACGAAGTCGTGCGCGGCAACTGATTGGTCTACGGCTTCGGAGGTTCACTTGGCGCGTCGCGCTGCTTGGTGCGTGATACAGCAGACATGACCCCAAGACCGACCATCACGAGCGCGCCGACGATAATCCAGGTATGCGGGACGTGGAGCAAAAAAGCCCCATAGACCAGGCCGCCTAGCAAGACGATGAAACCGGCGACGTAAAGGACAAAAGCCGACATGACGGACTCCAAAAAAGAACAACGGACACTTACCCCATAAAGTTCCGCTCCGATGCTTCGGAATCTACTCAGTTCGATGATAGTGGCATTTGACGGTCCGCCCTCCGCTAATGCAGTGCAGCAAAGGCCTTCCGTCCCTCCATCTCGACATGTCCAGCGTCTGCGCGCTACCAGTTAGCCAAGCAGAAAAAACGCACTGGGAGCGGAACATGTCACGGGTGGCGATCGTCACGGGGGGGACGCGCGGTATCGGAGAGGCAATCTCGGTCGCGCTCAAGGCCGCCGGCTACAAGGTGGCCGCGAACTATGCGGGCAACGACGGCCGCGCGCAGGAGTTCAGCGCGCGCACCGGCATTGCCGCCTACAAATGGGACGTGGCGGATTTCGACCAATGCACCGCTGGCGCCGCGAAGGTCGCGGCAGATCTCGGTCCAGTGGACGTGGTCGTCAACAATGCCGGTATCACCCACGACGGCACGATGCGCCGTATGGAACGCGCAGGCTGGGACCATGTGCTCGACGTTAATCTCGGCGGCTGCTTCAACATGTGCAAGGTCGTGTGGGAGGGCATGCTGGCGCGCGGCTTCGGCCGCATCGTCAACATCGGCTCGATCAACGGTCAGGCCGGCCAGTATGGGCAGGTGAACTATGCCGCCGCCAAATCCGGCATCCACGGCTTCACCAAGGCCTTGGCGCAGGAAGGCGCCCCCAAGGGCATCACCGTCAACGCGATCGCGCCCGGCTATATCGATACCGACATGGTGGCCGCGGTCCCCAAGCACGTGCTAGAGAAGATCGAGGCGCGCATCCCCGTCGGCCGGCTCGGCAAGGCCGAGGAGATCGCGCGCGGCGTTCTGTTCCTCGTCGCCGACGACGCGGGGTTCATCACCGGCTCGACCATGTCGATCAATGGCGGCCAGCATATGTACTAGAGGTCGCGAGGACATTACCTTCCAAGGCGGATATCCTCATGCTTCGACAGGCTCAGCATGAGGGATAGCCAATCTTCCCTCACCCTGAGCTTGTCGAAGGGTGAGTAATCATGACACGCCGCCGATGATCCTTTCCCTCGATATTGAAAACCTGACCTGCATCCGCGGGCAGCGGGTGCTGTTCCGCGGCCTCGGCTTTACCGTTGCCGCGGGCCTGTTGCTGTGCGTGGAGGGACCGAACGGCGTAGGCAAGACCTCGCTGTTGCGGCTCATTGCGGGGTTTCTCAGGCCGGCCTCGGGAACGATCCGCCTCAAGACCGACAGCGGCGACATCGTTGACACCGAAGAGCGCGGCAAGTTCATCGGCTGGGTCAGCCATCAGGATGCCGTCAAGCCGCAGATGACCGTCCGCGAGCAGCTCGATTTTGCAGCGCGCCTATATGGGCGCGACAGTGCCGCCGATACGGTGATGGAAACCTTCGGAATCTTGAACCTCGCCGATCTGCCGGGCCAATATCTTTCCGCTGGGCAGAAGCGGCGTCTCGCGCTCGCCCGCCTGAAACTGTGCGCGCGTCCCTTATGGTTGCTTGACGAACCATTGGCGGCGCTCGACACGGCAGGCAAGAAGCTGGTGGCGGATACCGTCGCGGCGCATTGCGCATCCGGCGGTATCGTCGTGGCTTCGACGCACGAAGCAATCGGTTTGGAATGCGAGACGCTGAGGTTGGCGCGATGACCCCATTCCTCGCACTGCTCTCCCGTGATATCCGCCTCGCCGTGCGCGCCGGGGGCGGGGCGGCGCTGGCGCTCGCCTTCTTCGCGTGTGTCGTCACCCTGGTGCCGCTAGGCGTCGGCGCGGATCTGCGCCTGCTGACGCGCATCGCCGGCGGCGTCCTGTGGGTGGCGGCAGTGCTGGCGGCGCTGCTTTCGCTCGATCGTTTGTTCCAGGCCGATTTCGAGGACGGCAGCCTCGACTTGATCGCGCTGTCGCCTTTGCCGCTGGAAGTCACGGCATTCGCCAAGATCGCCGCGCATTGGCTGGCTACCGGTCTGCCGCTCACGGCCCTATCGGCGTTGCTGGCGGTCCTGTTCGATTTGCCGCCAACGGCAATCGGTGCCCTAGTACTTTCCCTGATTGTCGGTACGCCGGCGGTGAGTTCCATTGGCGCGGTGGGTGCAGCGCTGACCCTTTCCATACGCCGTGGCGGATTGATCCTTCCGCTGATCGTGTTGCCGTTGCTGGCCCCGGTCGTGATCTTCGGCAGCGGCGCGGTGCTGGGCGTACTCGACGGGCTTTCGAGCGGCGCGCTTTACTTGTTGGCGGCGTTTTCTCTCGCCTCGGTGGTCCTGTCGCCAGTCGCAGCGGCAGCGTCTGTGCGGCTCAATCTCGGAGGATGAGAACGGCGATGGCAGGAATATTCGAACTCGCCAACCCCAAGCGCTTTATGGATTTCAGCGCGCGCTTTCTGCCTTGGCTGGGCGTGGCGGCCGGCGCCTGCCTGCTGGCGGGCCTGTTGCTGGGTTTCAGCACGCCGCCCGATTACCAGCAGGGCGACACGGTGCGGATCATGTTCCTGCACGTACCCGCCGCCTGGACGGCTATGATGGCGTACGGGCTGATGGCGTTCGCGTCGGCCATCGGCCTGATCAATCGTCATCCGCTCGCCGATGTGGCGGCGAGGACGGCGGCGCCGCTCGGCGCCGTGTTCACCGCGCTCGGCCTGATCACCGGTTCCTTGTGGGGCAAACCGATGTGGGGTGCATGGTGGGTGTGGGACGGGCGGCTGACCTCGTTCCTGCTGCTTCTGCTTCTCTACCTCGGTTATATCGCGCTCGGCAGCGCCATCGAGGACGAAACCCGTTCGGCGCGCGCCTGTGCGATCCTGGCGATCGTCGGAGCGGTGAACCTGCCGATCATCGAATTCTCGGTCGATTGGTGGACGACGCTGCATCAGGGCGACAGCATCCTGCGCAAGGGCGGACCGTCGATTTCGCCTGTGTTCCTGTGGCCGCTGTTCCTGATGGGTTTGGGCTACACGTTGCTGTTCGCAAACTTGTGGATAATTCGCATACGGACGGAAATCCTAAACCGCCGGGTACGCACATTGATGTTGTCGGGGGGCGTATGAGCGATTTTCTGTACGAAGGCGGCTACGCCTTTTATGTGTGGTCCGCGACGGGCATCAGCATCGTGGCCTTGGGGCTAATGGTGGCGTACACGCTGAGAGCCTACCGCAAGGCCAAGCGCACGCTGGCCAGGCTGGAAAACAAGCCCTGACGCCGACGATCTTCAGACTCCGGAAACCATAATCTGTAATCTTCGGTGCCGATGCAGCTCAGCGCCGCAAACCTTTTGATCGCCGCACAGCAGGCCGCCAAGGCCTCGCCTGCGCCGCGCCCCGACGGCAGCGCGTTCGCCGCAGCCCTTGCCAAAGAAGCGACGCCGTTCGAGCCGCTGCCTTTCAAGACTGCACCTGCGGCCGAGCAGCCGTCGCAACCGTCTTCGGCGCCTGCGCCGACTGCCGCTGCCCCCATGGGCTCGCAGGTGGATATCCGCGTTTAGAGAAGAGCTTAGCCCCTACGGCGGCGCGCCTTGTGCCGCGCTTTTCCCGCGCCGTTGGCCGCAAAGGCTTCGGCGGCCGTAGCAATTGTCGACAGCGACTTGATGAACTTCGCGCGCTCGGACGGCGGCAGGACCTCGAGCAAGGCCTTCTCGGCCCGGTCGGCGGCCAAGCGCCCGGCGCGCAACGACTTGCGCCCGTTGCCCGTGATGGCGACCGAATTGGCGCGGGCATCCGTCTCGGTGCGTTCGCGCGACAGAAGTCCGCGCTCCAGCATGCGACGGACCATTTCGGCCAACGTCGAACGGTCGATACCGGTCATCTCGACCAGCGCCGTCTGGCTCACGCCCTCGTTGTTTTCGAGCGCCGCGAGCAAAGTGAATTGCTGCTTGGTCAATTCGCAGGCACCCGCCTCACGCGCGTAGAGATCGCCATAATACTGCTGGCAACGCTTGATCAGATGCGACGGCGCTTCGGCGAGATCGAAGCTGCCGTTCGTTCTGCGCTGACCTTTCATGAGACACCCCTGCTTGTATGAAACGAATCCGGCGACCTTTACGCGGCCGCTCGATTTTGGAAATACAATTCCCTCAAACACGGGACATACGCGCATCCGGCGGATGGTGCGCATGCGGAAGAATAATCGGATGCGCGGCCGTCCACAACAATCTCTATCGCGTTTGCGTGTGTGATGGCAATGCGGGAATTTCGAAAAATGCAGCGCAGTGTTGCGGCTGCGTCTAGTCGGCGCGCGGCGTTTCTGGTTCGATCTGATGTTTTATCAGGAAGGGCGCTTGACTCATTGCGAACAGGAAGGTCAGCCCTATGGCGCCGAACACATGGTAATTGACCCATATGTCGTTGGAAAAGTTTCGCCAGATCAATTCGTTGATAATCGCCATGCCGAAAAAGAACAAACCGAAACGCAAAGTGAGGCCGCGCCAGCCCGCCTCGCTCAGCACCATCGCCATGCCAAGAACGTATTTCGCGGCCGGCTGCTTGAAGCGAAGGCTGCCCAGCAAAATCGAGCCCAGAAGCGCATAGATCAGCGTGGGCTTCATCTTGATGAACATGTCGTTTTGAAAATACAGCGTAAGGCCGCCGAACACCACCACGATGACGGCTGTGACCAGGGGTATGGGGTGGAGTTTACGATCGAGCCAGTAACCGGCGCACAACGCGACAACGGCCGCGACCATGACGGTCGCGGTCGCGACATAAAGACCGAAGAGTTTATACGCCGCAAAGAACGACAGCAAAGGTCCGAAGTCGAGGAGGGAGCGTTTCAGTTGCGGATTCATGGCGCCCCCGTAAGTGCGCGGGCAAAAGCGTCCGCCGCAAAAGGCTGAAGATCGTCCTCGCCTTCGCCCACGCCGATAAAATGGACGGGCAGGGCGAATTTCGCGGCGAGCGCGACCAGGATGCCGCCTTTCGCGCTACCGTCGAGCTTGGTCATGACGAGCCCGGTCACTGGTACGGCGGCGGCAAAGGCCTGCACCTGCGCAACTGCGTTCTGTCCCGTAGTTGCATCGAGCACAAGCAGCACCGCATGTGGTGCGCCGGGGTCGAGTTTCTTTATGACGCGCGCGATTTTTTCCAGTTCGGCCATCAGCCCCGCCTTGTTCTGCAGGCGCCCGGCGGTGTCGATCAGCAGGACATCCGCCGCGATCGCGTGAGCGCGGGCCAGCGCGTCGAAGGCAAGCCCTGCCGCATCGGCGCCGGGCGCGCGGGCATAGACTTCGGCGCCGGCGCGCTGGCCCCAGATCTGAAGCTGCTCGATGGCTGCAGCGCGGAAGGTGTCACCGGCGGCCAGTACGACTTTGTTCCCATCGCGCACCAGCTTGGCGGCGACCTTGCCGATGGTTGTCGTCTTGCCTGTTCCGTTGACGCCGGCAACCAGGATGACAAAAGGCTTTTTTGCGCGGTCGATCACCAGAGGCTTCTCGGCCGGGCGCAGGACACTGGCGATTTCGACGGCAAGAACCTTGCGCAACTCTGCGGTAGAGATGTCCTCGTCGTAGCGCCCCTTGGCGACGGCCTGCGCCACGTCGCGGGCCGCTACCGTGCCCAGGTCGGCGCGGATCAGCGCTTCTTCCAGCGCGGCCACCGTGTCGGCATCGAGCTTCTTCTTGACGAGGATGTCCGCCAAGCCGAGCGAGCCCGCGCTTTTCGCCAGACCCTCCTTCAGCTTCTCGAAGAACGTAAGCGGCGGAGGCGCTTCGCCGAATTGTCTCATGCCAGGGGTTCCGCCATCAGATGGTCGCGCGCCGCGCCCGAGATATGCACGCGCGCTAAGGCGGCGGGCAACCCTGTGCCTGCAAAGCGGACCGGCGCGAAGCAGGGCGTGCGCCCCAGCCCGGGCTTTTCGATCAGCACGGTCTGCTCGCTACCCACCAGCCCGGCAAAGTGTTTTGCCAACGCCTCGTCGCCTTTGGCACGCAGCCGTCCGGCGCGTTCCTTGGCGACAGCGCGCGGCACTTGCGGCATGCGCGCCGCGGGCGTGCCCTTACGCGGGCTGAAGGGAAAGACGTGCAGCATCGAAAGCCCCGCATCGTCCACCAGCTTCAGCGTGTTCTCGAACATCTCTTCGGTCTCGGTCGGGAAACCGGCGATCAGGTCCGCGCCGAACGCGGCGTCGGGACGCAGGCGGCGAACTTCCTCGCAGAATTTGACGGTGTGGCCCCTGTCATGGCGGCGCTTCATGCGCTTGAGGATCATGTCGTCGCCCGATTGTGCCGAGAGGTGGAAATGCGGCATCAGCCGCTCTTCCTCGGCGATTGTCTTCATCAATTCCGCGTCGGCCTCGATGGAATCGATCGAGGAAAGTCTCAGGCGCTTCAACTCGGGAACCAGTTTCAGGATCTTGCGCACCAGTGCGCCGAGTGTCGGCTTGCCGGGCAGATCGGCGCCGTACGACGTAAGGTCGACGCCCGTCAGCACGATTTCGCCGAAGCCCTTTTCACTCAGCTTGCGCGCTTCCTCGACTACCGCACCCACGCCGACGCTGCGGGAATTGCCGCGCCCATACGGGATGATGCAGAAGGTGCAGCGATGGTCGCAGCCGTTCTGCACCTGCAGGAAGGCGCGGCTGCGCCCGTCGAAACTCTCCACGAATTGCGAGGCGGTCTCCGTCACGCTCATGATGTCGTTGACGCGCACGCGCTCGTTGATGCCGAATGCGTAGCTTTCCGTCTCGAGTTTTTCGCGATTGCCCAGCACCAGATCGACCTCGTGCATCGCGGCATAGATATCCGGTTCGGTCTGTGCCGCGCAGCCGGTGACGATGATGCGCGCGGCGGGGCGTTCGCGGCGCAGCTTGCGGATGGTCTGGCGCGACTGGCGTACGGCTTCGGCCGTCACGGCGCAGGTGTTGACGATGACGGCGTCGTTCAGACCCGCCTCGGCGGCACGCGCGCGGATCGCCTCGGATTCATAGGCGTTCAGGCGGCAGCCGAAGGTGATGACGTCCGCTCCGCTCACGATGTCAGCCTCGCCGGATCCACTTCGCCTCGGAATGACAGCGTCGCCGGACCGGTCATCAGGATGTGGCCGTCGTTTTCGCGCAGTTCGATGGTCAGCACGCCGCCATCAAGTTCGATCTCGACCTTGGCATCGGTCAATCCGCGCCGGTGCGCCGCCACCGCCGTGGCGCAGGCGCCCGTGCCGCAGGCCTGCGTGATGCCCGCGCCGCGCTCCCACACCCGCATGCGCAGATGGGTGCGGTCTCGCACCGCGGCGAATTCGACATTCGTGCGGTTGGGAAACATCGGATGGGTTTCGATCCGTGGGCCAAGGTTCGCCACGGGGGCCGCTTCGGCGTCGTCCACGAACAGCACGCAGTGCGGATTGCCGACCGAGACGGCGGCCGCCACGTGCGAAACGCCATCGACGTTCAGCGCAAAGCGATTGGTGTCGACCGGGCTTGCGAGCGGCACCTTGTCCCAGATCAAAATGGGAGCGCCCATGTCGACCGTCACCAGGCCGCTGCCCGCGTCGCTGCAGACCAGAAGCCCGCCCGGCGTGTCGATCCGCACCATATCGCGATCGGTTTCTTCCATCAGCAGGCGCGCCACACAGCGCGCGGCGTTGCCGCAGGATTCCACCTCACCCCCGTCGGCGTTGCGGATACGCATGACGGCGTCGGCCCCGCTGGCAGCCGGTTCGATCACAATCACCTGATCGCAACCGATGCCCCGGCGGCGGTCGGCGATGGCGCGGGCACTGGCTGTGTCCAGCGCAAAGTGCCGCTTTCGCGCGTCAAAGACGGCGAAATCGTTGCCAAGACCGTGCATTTTGAGAAACGGGATCATCTCGGGCCTATATAGGCTGTGACGTCTTCGCCGACCAGTGCCGGGTTGACGATTCAGGGTTCAGCCCCTCACCCTCACCCTGAGCTTGTCGAAGGGTGAGGGGTATTGTCCGCATGTTTCGACGGGCTCAGCATGACGGGAAATATTGGTTGGGGAGGATCGGATGCGCCGTTTCGCCGTATTGCTGATCGGACTGGTTGCCGCCACCGCCGCTTATGCCGCCGACAAAGGAAAGACCGTGCAGGACCCCTACATCTGGCTGGAAGACGTTCACGGCGAGAAGCCGCTCGCCTGGGTCAACGAGCAGAATGCGCGCTCGCGCGCCGTGCTCAAATCCGATCCGCGCTACCAGCACAACTACGACACCATCCTCAAGGTGATGGATGCGACGGACCGTATTCCCTACGGCAGCCTCGATCACCAATACGTCTTCAATTTCTGGCAGGACGCCGAACATCCCAAAGGCATCTGGCGGCGCACGACCATTGCCGATTACGCGAACGTCGCGCCTCACTGGGACATCCTGATCGACGTGGACAAGCTCGCCGCCGACGAGAAGGAAAACTGGGTGTGGAAGGGCGGGCAGTGCTCCACCACGCTCAAGACCTGCCTCGTGAACCTCTCGCGCGGCGGCGGCGACGCCGTGGTGGTACGCGAGTTCAATCTGCCGTCCAAATCCTTTGTGAAGGACGGGTTCAATCTCAACGAAGCGAAGTCCGACGTCGCTGTAGTTGACGACAACACTGTGATGTTCGGCACCGATTTCGGCCCCGACTCCATGACGACGTCCGGCTATCCGCGTATCGTCAAGATCTGGCATCGCGGTGAGAACATCGCGAACGCCAAGACCGTGATGGAAGGCAAGGCATCCGACGTGGCGGTCGGCTCGGTGATTCTGCACGACGGCGATCGCGGCGTGCCGGTTATGGTACGGTCGCCGAGCTTCTTTGAATCGGAATACTCCATCGTCGGCGCGGACAGTTCTCTGCAGAAACTTCCGCTGCCGCTCTCCGCCCAGTTGCAGGGGCTGCATCACGGACAGCTTCTATTCACCTTGCGCGACGATTGGACGCCTCCGGGCAGTACAAAGATCGCCAAGGGCGCGTTGATCGGCTTTGCGCTTATCGCCGACGTGAGGAAGCTGCCGCCCGTCACGGTGCTCTATGCGCCCGGTCCGCGCTCCTCCATCGACGCCATCGCGACAGGTCGCGATGCGGTGTACGCGTCGATCTATGACAATGTGGTCGGGTCGATTCACGCGTTCCGATTTGCCGACGGCAAATGGACCGACAAAAAGCTTGAACTTCCCTCCGGCGGCTCGGCGAGCATCATTTCCACCAACGATTACGGGCCTGAGGTCTATTTCGGTTTCGAGAGTTTCCTGAAACCGTCGACGCTCTATGCTGATGACGGCAGCGATAGTCCTAAAGAAATCAAGTCGCTGCCTGCGCGGTTCGATGCCTCGGGCCTCGTCACCGAGCAATTCGAAGCGACTTCGAAGGATGGCACGAAGGTCCCCTATTTCGTCGTGCGCGCGAGGGATGCGAAGGGGCCTCGCCCCACCATTCTTTACGGTTATGGCGGCTTCGAGATTTCGATGAACCCGGCCTATTCGGCGAATATGGGCATGCTGTGGCTGACCCAGGGCGGTACCTATGTGCTCGCCAACATCCGCGGCGGCGGCGAGTTCGGGCCGGGCTGGCACGAGGCGGCGCTCAAGACCCATCGCCAGCGCGCCTTCGACGATTTCGCGGCAGTCGCCGCCGATATCGTCAAGCGCAAGATCACCACGCCGTCGCAGCTCGGCATCATGGGCGGATCGAACGGCGGGCTGCTGGTCTCCACCGTGATGACGCAGCATCCCGAGCTGCTCGGCGCCGTGGTCTGCCAGGTGCCGCTGATCGACATGATCCGTTATACCAAGATCGGCGCGGGCGCCTCCTGGGAGGCCGAATATGGCGATCCCGCCGATCCCAAGATGGCGAAGTATATCCGCACGTACTCGCCGTATCAGAACGTCAGCGCGAAGAAGACTTATCCGCCGGTGCTGTTCGTCACCGCCACCAGCGACGACCGCGTTACCCCGGTGCACGCGCGCAAGATGGCGGCGCGGATGATGGAGCAGGGCCACAGCGTGCTGCTCTACGAGAACACCGATGGCGGCCACGCCGCCGCAGCCAACCATAAGCAGGCCGCCGAAATGTGGGCGCTATCGTTCGTCTACCTGGCGCGGGAACTGGGGTTGGAATAACAAGTCACCTCCCCCTTGTGGGGAGGTCGAAGCGCGAAGCGTTTCGGGTGGGGGGCGTTTAAACTTTGATGTTGAGCAGATAGCCCATCATCATCTTGTTTGTCGTCCTGAGCGTTTCGAGACTTGCCGTATATGCGACCTGCGAGTTGGTCATGTCGACCATCGCCTTGGCCCGATCCACGCCGGGAGCCGGGCCCGGTACCGCCGCTTTGACGGCCTTGGCGGCATTGACGTTGTAGCGCACGGCGCTGGACTGAACGCCCGCCGCCGCGACATTGATGACGTTGCTCATGGGAACATTGTACCGGCCATCTCTTGGCGCACGGTGAAAGTCATGCCGGAAATTTGATTCAAGTTTTCGAGAACGACGGCTTGACCCACAGGCTCTGCCTCGCCCACAAAACTTGGCCGACAAATGCGGGAGGCGGAATTGCGCAGACTGGTGGTGGCCGTTGTCGTGGCGGCCTGTGCTTGGCAGGCGGCGAACGCCGCGCCGGCCGATACCGATCCGTACCTGGAGTTGTCCGATATCCAGGGCGCCAAGGCGCTCGCCTGGGTGGCGCAGCAGAACGCCAAGAGTAACGCCGTCATCAAGTCAGATCCGGAGTATCAGAAGGATCGCGCGGCGATTCTCTCGGTACTGAATGCCGACGACCGCATTCCCGAAGGCACGCTGGATCATCAATGGGTGTTCAATTTCTGGCAGGACGCAGCTCATGTGCGCGGCCTCTGGCGTCGCACCACGATTGCCGATTATGCAAGCAAGGCCCCGCACTGGCAGACGCTGCTCGACGTCGACAAGCTCGACAAGGACACGCACCAGGTCTGGGTTTGGCAAGGCGCCGATTGCACGCCGAATTTCAACCGCTGCCTTGTCCGCCTCTCGCCAGGGGGCGGCGATGCGCTGGCGATCCGTGAATACGATCCCAAGACGGGAACGTTCCCCGCTGACGGCTTCGCGCTGCCGATCGCCAAATCCACGGCGCGGTATGTCGACGACAATACGATCCTGTTCGCCACGGATTTCGGCAAGGGCACGATGACGCCGTCGTCCTATCCGCGCGTCGTCAAGCTATGGCATCGCGGCACGCCGCTCGCCGCGGCAAAGACGGTGTTCGAAGGCGGGAAAAACGACATGTCAGCCAGCCCCGACGTGTACCGCGGGCCTTACGGCGCCGTGGCGTTGGTGGTACGGCGAGTCAGCTTCTTTGCTGCGGAATACTATGTCGTGCATCCCGACGGCACGACGGCGAAGCTGCCTTTGCCGCTTGGCGCTGAGCTCCGCGGCATCACGGATGGCCAATTGATCGCGACCTTGCAGGACGCATGGACGCCGCGTGGTGCTCGGAAACTCCCGCAAGGTGCGTTGATCACGTTTCCGGTCATGGAATTCGCCAAATTGGGCAAGCCGCAGCAGGTGTCGCTGCTCTTTGCACCCGGCCTACATGCGATGATCGACGAGGTCTCCGCCGGGCGTGATGCCGTCTACGCAGCAGTCTATCAGGACGTGAAAGGCGCCATCCATGCCTTCCGTCTAGTGCATGGCAGCTGGAGCGACACGAAACTCGCGCTGCCGCCAGGCGGCTCTACGACCATCGTTTCGACCAATGATTGGGGCCCCGAAGCTTATTTCAGCTTCCAGAGCTTCGTGACGCCGCCGACGCTGTATGCCTACGATGGCAAGGCCGCGCGGGCGATCAAGGCGCAAGCCGCTCGCTTCGACGCGAACCGCGTCACCGTGAGTCAGCTTTGGGCGGCGTCGAAAGACGGCACCAAGATTCCCTATTTTCTGATCCGCCCGAAGAGCGCCAAAGGTCCGGTCCCGACGATCCTTTACGGCTATGGCGGCTTTCAGCTTTCGCTCACGCCCTGGTACTGGAACGACGGACACCGGCCGCTGGCGCCTGGCCAGGCCTGGTTCGCCAAGGGCGGGGCTATCGCGGTCGCCAACATTCGCGGCGGCAACGAATTCGGTCCCGCTTGGCACCAGGCCGTGTTGAAATACCATCGCCAGCTTGCCTATGACGATTTCGCGGCCGTCGCGGCCGATATCGAACATCGCGGGCTTTCCACACCAAGACAGCTCGGCATCGTGGGGGCGTCCAACGGCGGGCTGCTGGTTTCCACGGTGATGGTGGAGCGGCCGGAGCTTATCGGCGCGGTGGTGTGCCAGCGCCCGCTGATCGACATGCTGCGCTATACGCGGTTCGGCGCCGGAGCCTCGTGGGTCGGCGAATACGGCGACCCTGCCGATCCCAAGATGGCCGCCTACATCCGCAGCTATTCTCCGTATCAGAACGTCAAGCCCAACGCGAAATACCCGCCCATCCTCTTCATCACGGAGACCAGCGACGACCGCGTCACGCCGGTGTTCGCGCGCATGATGGCGGCGAAGATGGAGGCGCAGGGCCACGATGTGCTGTTCAACGAGGCGGCCGAAGGCGGCCATGGCCCGGGCTCGACTCACGCCGAGGAGGCCGATTACTGGGCGATGTCGTTTACATTTTTTGCGCGACGGTTAGGTTTGGAGAAATAAATCCTCTCCTCTTGCGAGACGGTTGGGCGGTATACTGATCACATGTCGCGATCCTTTGCACTCATCGCCGCCGCCGTCCTTACGCTGCTCGTCCTCGGCGGCTTCGCCTATTGGGCCCTCGGGGGCTTGGTTCATCCGCGGGTCGCAGTGCCGTTGTCCGCGGTCAGGAGCCCCATTGCGGCAATCGAAGCGCCCGCGGATTGGCAGAAGATCGACACCAAACAGGGCTTCAGCTTCTACGCGCCGCCGGGAACGCACTTTCAGCCGCTTCAGGGGGAAGATTCCTTTGTCGGTGAAATCTCCTCCCCGACGTTCATGCTTCAGTACGATTTCGGCTTCTATTCGAACGATCTCAGCGACGCCAAAAACAATCCGGATTATTCCGAAGAGTCTGTTTCCATCTACGGGCACAACGGCTTGGTCCGCAGAGCGACGCTCCAATCCGAGGCCGGGCCTCACTATTTCGTCGGCCTCTATGTCCGCGAGGCGGTCTTCCATCCCGAATATCCGGGGCGCTGGGCCGCCCTGGAAATCCACGGCACGGCCGTAAGCGCGCAGGACCGCGCGACGATCGAGCGGATATTCAAGACGATCCAGTTCGGCACTGTGAAAAACGCCAAATAGCCGCCTCGATTTGACTTGACACCCGGCCGCGCCTAAAACCCGGCCGCTTCCGGAAAGACCTTAGGCCTTTCCGGTCCCGGGCCTTGCGCCTGGGATCGCCCCCAGGCAGCGCAGGTGCGCCCCCTGGGGCCGCACTGCTTTGGGTGTTTGGATGGTTCCAACGACTTCGTTTCTTTCGTCATGGCCGCCCTTGAGGCGGCCATCCATCACGT
>Ga0265325_10001187_pt1 | contig 18571 bp, 18 predicted proteins | sample 41420metaG_FD_202090 | JGI IMG/M metagenome (GOLD analysis project Ga0265325, IMG submission 202090) | Rhizosphere microbial communities from Carex aquatilis grown in University of Washington, Seatle, WA, United States - 4-14-20 metaG | ecosystem: Host-associated > Plants > Roots > Rhizosphere...
TACCATCTTTCTCTCCTGAACACGCGGCTGTCATGCCCGCGAAAGCGGGCATCCAGTACTCACAGCCGGCTCGATTTCCTCATGTCACTGCAACCTTGGTGTTTACTGGGTCCCCGCCGTCGCGGGGACGACGGCCTCAATTGCGTTTCACTTCTTCTTGCTCAGCGCGCTCTGCGGATTGAGGTTGCCGATGCGGCCGCTCTCGCTGCCGGCGGCCGGATCGAGCACCGCGTTGATCAGCGTCGGCTTGCCGGAATCCATTGCCTCGTTGACGGCGCGGCGAAGCTCGTCCGGCGAGGTCGCATTGACGCCGACCCCGCCGAACGCCTCCATCATCTTGTCGTAGCGCGCGCCCTTGACGAACACCGTCGTCGCCGGATCGGCGCCGGCACTGTTGACGTCGGTGCCGCGGTAGATGCCGTTGTTGTTGAAGATGACGATGCAGACCGGCAGGTCGTAGCGGCAGATGGTCTCGACCTCCATGCCGGAGAAGCCGAAGGCGCTGTCGCCCTCGACCGCAAGCACGGGCTTGCCGGTCTCGACCGCGGCGGCGATCGCATAACCCATGCCGATGCCCATGATGCCCCAGGTGCCGACGTCGATGCGCTTCCTCGGCTGATAGACGTCGATGATGCCGCGGGCGAGATCGAGCGTGTTGGCGCCCTCGTTGACCAGGATGGCGTCGGGCCGCTCCTTGACGACGTTCTTCAGCACGCCGAGCGCGCCGTGGTAATCCATCGGCACATTGTTGTTCATCAGCCGCGGCGCCATCTTGGCGACGTTCTCGTCACGTTTCGATGTCACGGTCTTGATCCAGTCGGCCGGCGGCGCGGGCCATTGGCCCATCGCGCCGAGCATCGCGCTCACGCAGGAGCCGATGTCGCCGACCACCGGCGCCACGATCTCGACGTTGGAGTCCATTTCCTTCGGCTCGATGTCCACCTGGATGAACTTCTTCGGCTCGGTGCCCCAGGTTTTGCCCTTGCCGTGCGAGAGCAGCCAGTTGAGCCGCGCGCCGATCAGCATCACCACGTCGGACTGCTGCAGAACGGTCGAGCGCGCCGCACCCGCGCATTGCGGATGCGTATCGGGCAGGAGGCCCTTGCCCATGCTCATCGGCAGGAACGGCACGCCGCTTTTTTCGACAAACGAACGGATGGCGTCATCGGCCTGCGCGTAGGCTGCGCCCTTGCCGAGAACGATCAGCGGCCGCTTGCCGCCCTTCAGCACATCGAGCGCCCGCTTGACCGATTCCTGCGAGGGAATCTGCGCGGGCGCTGCATCGATGACCTTGACCAGCGATTTTCGGCCCTTCTCCGCCTCGATGACCTGGCCGAACAGCTTGGCCGGCAGATCGACATAGACGCCGCCGGGGCGGCCCGAGACCGCCGCCCGGATCGCGCGGGCCAGGCCGATGCCGATGTCCTGCGCATGCAGGATGCGATACGCCGCCTTGCACAGCGGCTTGGCGATCGCGAGCTGGTCCATCTCCTCGTAGTCGCCCTGCTGCAGGTCGACGATCTCGCGCTCGGACGAGCCCGACATCAGGATCATCGGAAAGCAGTTGGTGGTGGCATGGGCGAGCGCGGTGAGGCCATTGAGGAAGCCCGGCGCCGACACGGTCAGGCAGACGCCCGGCTTCTTGGTCAGGAAGCCCGCGATCGAGGCGGCATAGCCGGCGTTCTGTTCGTGGCGGAACGACAGCACGCGAAGGCCCGCGGCCTGTGCCATGCGGCCGAAGTCGGTGATCGGGATGCCGGGCACGCCGTAGATGGTGGTGAGCCCGTTGAGCTTCAGCGCATCGATGATGAGGTGGAAGCCGTCGGTCAGCTCCTGCTCGGCTTCTGCCGCGGGCTTTTCCTTCACTGCTGCTTCAGCCATGTCACACTCCCAAGTCTCTCTGCTGGGTCCCCGCTTTCGCGGGGACGACGGCCGGCGATCGTTGCACCTTCAAACTCATCTCAATCCAGATAGTCGGCGTATTTCGCCACGTGATCGGCGAGGCCGAGCGCGTGATTGCGAACCAGCTCCTCGGCGCGTGCGGTGTCGCGCGCCTCCAGCGCCTCGATGATGTTCATGTGGTCGCGGATCGATTTCTCGACGCGATCCTTCTCGACGATGGTCTTCCTTCGGATCATGCGCATGTGGGTGAACAGGTTCTCGGCCAGCGAAATCAGCACGCTGTTGCCGCTCATGCGGATGATGGTCTGGTGGAATTCGATGTTGGCTTCGGAGTATTCGTCGAGGTGGGCGCGGATCTCGCCGTTCTCGAAGGTGGCGAACATCTTGCGAAGCGCGGCGATCTGTTCGGTGCCGGCGTTCTCCGTGATCAGGCGTGCCGCCATGCTTTCGAGCGCGGCCCATGCGGTGATCATCTCGATGACTTCGGTGCGAGTCTTGCGCACCACATAGACGCCGCGGCGCGGCACCGAACGCACAAAGCCCTCGCGCTCGAGCTGCGCCATCGCCTCGCGCACCGGCGTGCGGCTGACGCCGAAGTCCTGCGCGAGCTGGCGCTCGTCGAGGCGGATATCCTGGCGGCTGCGATAGACGTCCATCGAGACGATGACGGTCTTCAGCGCCGCATAGGCCTTGTTCTTGAAGCTGAATGAGGTGTCGATCGGCTCGATGGCGAGCCGCGGCGCGGCCTCATCCGGTGAAATCCGGGGCCCGGAACGACGTAAGGGAGGGGTCTCGCTCATATCCTGGAATACAATATTCCACACGCAATGCCGGAAGCAATCCCGGTTCTGCCATGGCGACCGATCAAGTGACCGGGCGCGGCGTCCGGAGCCTCGATAAAAGGTCCTGGATGGTCGGCCAGAACAGCGCGATCAGGCCAAGGATCATGATCGTGGCGACCAGGCCGTTGGAGAAAAACACGCCCAGGCTGCCCTGTGACGCCAAGAGCGACTGCCGGAACGCCTCCTCGGCCTTGTCCCCCAGCACGATCGCCAGCACCATCGGAGCCAGCGGGTAGTTGGTCTTCTTCAGCAGATAGCCGGCCACGCCGAACACCAGCATCATCACCACGTCGAAGGTGTTGTTGTGCACGGTGTAGGCGCCGATCGCGCACATCACCAGGATGATCGGGCCGATGATGCTGAACGGCACGCGCAGGATCGCGGCAAACAGCGGCACGCAGGTCAGCACGATGATGAGGCCGACGACGTTGCCGAGATACATCGAGGCGATCAGGCCCCAGACGAAGTCCTTCTGTTCGACGAAGAGCAGCGGACCGGGCTGCAAGCCCCAGATCAAGAGGCCGCCGAGCAGCACGGCCGCGGTCGGCGAACCGGGCACGCCGAGCGAAAGCATCGGCAGCAGCGCCGAGGTGCCGGCGGCGTGCGCCGCGGTCTCCGGCGCGACCACGCCTTCGATCACGCCGGTGCCGAACTTGTTGCCGTTCTTGGAGACCCGCTTGGCGATACCGTAGCTCATGAACGAGGCCGGCGTCGCACCGGCGGGGCTGATGCCCATCCAGCAGCCGATGATGCAGGAGCGCAGCGATGTGGTCCAATAGCGCGGCAGCTCGGCCCAGGTCTGCAGCACCACCTTGGGATTGATCTTGGCGGTGTTGCCGCGGAAATCGAGCCCTTCTTCCATGGTCAGCAAAATCTCGCCGATGCCGAACAGGCCGATGACGGCGATCAGGAAGTCGAAACCGCTCAGCAGCTCCGGCAGGCCGAACGTCAGCCGCAACTGCCCGGTCATCTGGTCGAGGCCGACCGCCCCGAGCGCAAAGCCGATCATCATCGAGGCGATGGTCTTGAACGGCGGCTCCTTGCTCAGGCCGACGAACGAGCAGAACGCCAGGAAGTATACCGAGAAGATTTCGGGCGGGCCGAATTGCAGCGCGAAGCTCGCCACCAGCGGCGCGACCAGCGTGATCATGATGACGGCGAACAGCGCGCCGACGAACGAGGAGGTGAAGGCCGCCGTCAGCGCCTCGCCGGCCTTGCCCTTCTGCGCCAACGGATAGCCGTCGAATGTCGTCGCCACCGACCACGGCTCGCCCGGTATGTTGAACAGGATCGAGGTGATGGCGCCGCCGAACAGCGCGCCCCAGTAGATGCACGACAGCATGATGATCGCCGAAGTCGGCGACATGCTGAACGTCAGCGGCAGCAGGATGGCGATGCCGTTGGCGCCGCCGAGACCCGGCAGCACGCCGATGACGACGCCGAGCACGATGCCGAGCACCATCAGCACGATGTTGAACGGCTGCATCACCACCGCGAAGCCGTGAAACAAGTTGCCGATGTCTTCGATCATCGCGTTGCTGCCGGCGCCCTAGAGACCAAGCCAGTCTTCGATCGGGCCCTTGGGCAAGGGCACCAGGAACCAGCGTTCGAACATGATGTAGGTGAGCACCGGCACGCCGACGGCGACGGCCAGCACCATGACCCAGCTATAGCGGCCGAGCCATTTCATGAACACGCCGATCAGCAGACCGGACGACACGTACATGCCAAGGACCGGCACCGCCAGCACGTAGACCGCGGTCGGAATGACGATCGACAGCACTTGGCGGAGCTGGCCCCACTCCGCGAACAGCGAGCCGTTGCGTTCGCGGAAGATGTTGAGGAAGTTGATCGCGCTGGAGACCAGCACGATCAGCGAGATGTAGAACGGAAAGAAGCCCGCCTTGGGCCCTTCGGCGGCCCAGCCGATGCCGACCTGAAGACTGCCGACGATGCCGATCACCGCAAGCAAGGCGGTCAACAGCGCTACGGCGATCTCCGCCGACTGTTGGGACGGACCCGCCCCACCAGTTCTATGTGACGATTCACTCATCGCGACCTTACGGCAGGGGCGTTTCGCCTATTTGGCGAGGAAACCCGCGGCTTTCATCAAATCCTCATGCCGCTTTTCTTCGCCCGCAACCCAGTTGACGTATTCCTTCCCCGTCATGAAGCTCTGGTTGAACGCACCGTCGCTCATGAGCTTTTTCCACTCTGGCGTTTCGCGCACCTTTTTGAACAGGTCAACATAAAAGTTCACCTGCTCGTCGGTCACCCCGGGCGGCATGAAGTAGCCGCGCAACATCAGGTATTCGACGTCAAGGCCAGCCGATTTGCAGGTCGGGATGCTGTCCCAGGCCAGGTCACCGGCGATCTTCTCGTGATAGTCGAGTTGCTTGCTGTCGAACACGCACAGCGGGCGCAGCTTGCCGGCGCGCCATTGCGCCACCGCCTCGATCGGGTTGTTGACGCTCGAATCGATGTGGTTGCCGACGAGCTGGACTGCAACCTCGCCGCCGCCCTTGTACGGAATGTAGGTGAACTTGGCGCCGGTCTGCTTCTGGATCGCCTCGGTGATGATCTGGTCTTCCTGCTTCGAGCCGGTGCCACCCATCTTCATCGAGCCGTTCGCGGCCTTCACCGCGTCGATGTACTCCTTGGCGGTCTTATAGGGCTTCTCGGCGTTGACCCAGAGCACGAACTCGTCCAGCGCCATCATCGCCACCGGCGTGATGTCGCGGTAGCTGAACGGGATTCCGGTCGCGAGCGGCGTGGTGAACAGGTTCGACAGCGTGATGACGAGCTTGTTCGCGTTGCCGCGCGAATTCTTCACGTCGAGGAAGCCTTCGCCGCCGGCGCCGCCCGACTTGTTGATGACCACCATCGACTGCTTCATCAGGCTGTGCTTGGCGATGATGCCTTGCATGGTGCGCGCCATCTGGTCGGCGCCGCCGCCAGGGCCGGCAGGCACGATGATCTCGACGGTGCGGTTGGGCTCCCATGCGGCGTTCGCGGCCGAGAACGGAACCGTAAGCACAAATGCCGCCGCCAGTGCGGCTCCGTGTCGTGACTTCAACATCAGCGTTTCCTCTTGTCTCGACCGTATAGGTCGATCGTTCTTGGGCGATCGCCGGTTCCCGGTCGGTCGTTGCCTTGGCCGCGAGTGGTTAACACCGCGGTCTGTTCTTGAAGTCCGTGCATGGGATGCGCCCCACGGTCCCACGCACAGACACCTACCACGTACCTCAATGTCCCTGGCAAGTGGAGCGATAGCGATCCTCGATCACGGCCGCTTTATGCCGCACCCCCAAATGTCGCGCGCGTCCATCGCCACCGCGGGCGGCCAAAAATCTTCTTGGTTTTACAATGGCATATGGGACATTCCAGCGCGACTGGACCGGCGTGAAATGGCGCCACATCCAATGATTGATTGTCGCACCCGCGCCTATCGGCACGGGCATTGGCGCGCGCACTCGTGCCCAACGCGGCAAGTCGTCCTATCATCGGCGACGAACGAGCAACGGATCAGATGGTAGGCCGCGTCCTGCAAAGGCAATGGTTGCACGCGCACCCATCGGACCATGCGCTGAAATGGGCCGCGGCAGCTCTGTACCTCGCAGCCTATGTCGTTCTCGAATGGGCGAGCTACATCCACGTCCACAAGGGCGTGCCGGTCACGCCCTGGGATCCCGGCCTCGGCGTCGTCTTCGCGATGATGGTGCGCGGCAACCCGCTCGGCGGCGTGATCCTGTTCTGCGGCATGATCGTCGCCGAAGCACTGGTGCTGCAGGATGACGTTGACTGGCCGATCATCATCGGCATCGGAGCCATCACCGCCTTGAGCTACGGGTCGGTGGCGGCGATCGCCCACCGGCGGCTGCGGATCGACATCGAGCTCATTCAGCTTCGCGACGTGCTGCTGCTGCTCGCCGCGGGGCTGGTCGGCGCCGCCATCGACACGGTGTTGCTGATCGCATTCCTGTTCGCCGCCGGGCAATTCGACACGCGCGATATCGTGCAGGTGTTCCGGCCGCTGCTGATCGGCGACATGATCGGCATTGCCGTGATCACGCCGCTGCTGCTGCGCTTTGGCGCGCGACAAAAGTTTGGCGTGCGCCGATTGCGGTCGATGGCGCCCGAAGCCGCGCTCTATCTCCTGGTGATCGGCCTCACGCTTTGGATCGCTCTCGGCAGCGGCGGCCAAGGATCGCGGCTGTTCTATCTGCTGTTCGTGCCGGTGGTGATCGCCGCCGTGCGGCATGGCCTCGATGGCGCCTGCCTGAGCCTTGCCGCGACCCAGTTCGGTCTGATCGGACTTCTGCATCTGTCCGGCTATGGCGCCGTGGAGTTCACCGAATACCAGACCTTGATGCTGGTGCTGACGGTGACCGGGCTGATCGTCGGCGTGGTCGTCAACGAGCGGAAGAATTCCGATCAGGTGGCGCGCGAGGCGCAGGCCCGTCTGCTGGAGCGACAGGCTGGCGCGGCGCAGGTCGCCCGCGTCAACCTGATCACCGGCATGGCCTCCGCGCTCGCCCACGAAATCAACCAGCCGATGACCGCGGCGCGCGCGCTCGGGCGCTCGGCGCAGCATCTCCTGCGCACGCCGGGCAGCGACCTGTCGCGGGCCGACAACAATCTCTCGACGATGCTCACGCACATCGACCACGCCGGCGACATCGTGCGCCGGATGCGCAACTTCATCCGGCGCGGCCATCCCCATGTCAGCACGATCAACACCCGCGCCATGATCGAGGAGGCGCTGACGCTGGCCTACGCGGAAGCCTCCGCCCGGCAGGTGCGGATCGAGCTCGATACGCCGCCCGATCTGCCTGACCTTTATGGCGACCGCGTCCAGCTCGAGCAGGTGGTGCTCAATCTCGTGCACAACGCGGTCGACGCCATCGCGACATCGGGGACGTCGCATGGACTGGTCCGCATTGTCGCCCGCCACCAGCCGGCGCCGCCGCAGATCGAGATCGGCGTCCTCGACAACGGCCCCGGCATCCAGGGCGACACCGCCGAGCAGCTGTTCGACCCCCTGATCACATCGAAGCAGGACGGGCTGGGGCTCGGCCTGTCCATCAGCGCGTCGATCGTCGAGGCGCACGGCGGCCGGGTCTGGCTGCACTCCGGCACGCCCGGCGCGACCGAATTCCGCTTTTCGCTGCCGCTCGATCGGCGGGAGCCCTGACCATGGCGGCTCCCACCATTTTCCTGATCGACGACCACGCCTCGGTCCGGCACGCGCTCAGCGAGATGCTGAGCGTGCTGGGCTACACGGTGAAGCCTTACGAATCGGCCGACGCCTTCCTTGAAACACACGACTGGCGCAGTCCCGGCTGCGTCGTCGCCGACGTCAGGATGCCGGGCACCGACGGCATCGGTCTGGTGCGCGAACTGGGAAAGCGCAGCATTGCGCTGCCGGTGGTGCTGATCTCCGGCCACGCCGACGTGCCGATGGCGGTGTCCGCGATCAAGGCCGGCGCACAGGACTTCATCGAGAAGCCGATCGATGACACCCAGCTCGTCGCGGCGATCAACCGGGCGCTGGCGCAGAACTTCGAGCAGCAGGATTCGCAGAAGGCGCAGGGCGGCCTCGACGCTCGCTTCGCCAGGCTGACGCCGCGACAGATCGAGATTTTCGATCTTGTGGTCGAGGGCTTCACCAGTCACGCCATCGCCGCCAAGCTCAAGATCAGCGTCCGCACGGTGGAAAGCTACCGCGCCGAGGTGATGGAGAAGATGCAGGCCGAGAGCGTCGCCGCGCTGGTGCGTCAGGCGATCCGGCTCAAGCGCATCGCCCCGTAAAACTACCACCCGATCGACCCGAATACCGTTCTCTCCCCGCACTCCTATCGTGTGCCAAAGCGGCGCACGCAAATCCGCGACGACAGCGGTTGGAAGCGGTGGGCTGTCACGCCCGCCCGATGGAGTATGCAATGGCACTTTGGCGCATCGAGCAAAACCGAAGCGGCAAGTTCGTTCTCACCGATCAGTCGCGGTATCTCGATTGGCTCGCCGTCATGGCGATCGCGGCGAGTCCGGGCTTCCTGCTGGTGCTGCTGATCCCGCCGGCGCTGGTCCTGCCGGTGCTAAGCATCGTTTCGTTCCTGCTCGGCTGCGGCGTCGCGCTGTTCGCGCACTACCGGTATCCGGCACGCGGCGAAATGAACCAGGTGCTGTGGGACCTCGCCTGCGGCTTCACCTTCGTCTGGATCATCGCCGGCGTGCTGGGCAATCCGCGGCATCTGATCGACGTGTTCGACCAGTTGGCGGTGCTGCCCTGATACGGCGGCGCTGACACCCGCTGACGGTGAACCACCTGACAACGCGGCGAAGCGGCCGCGTGCGTCGTTGAAATCGAAAGCTCCATCATGAGCGATCTGTTCACGCCCGAGGCCTTCGCAGCGCTGGTTCAGGTCGTGATGATCGACCTGGCGCTGGCGGGCGACAACGCCATCGTGGTCGGCATGGCGGCGGCGGGATTGCCGGAGCAGCAGCGCACCCGCGCCATCGTCTTCGGCATGGCGGGCGCGACCGTGCTGCTCATCATGTTCGCCGGCATCACCACGCAGCTTCTCAAGCTTGTCGGGCTGCTGTTTGCAGGCGGCGTGCTGCTGCTCTGGGTGTGCTGGAAGATGTGGCGCGAGCTGCGCTCGTCGGCTGCCGACGAGGACGAAGCGATCGAGGCGCTGGAGGACTACGACGTCAACCGCGACGGCACCATCGCGCGTCATGCGCAGCGCAAGACGCTGGCGCAGGCCGCGGGGCAGATCATCATCGCCGACCTGTCGATGTCGCTCGACAACGTGCTCGCGGTCGCCGGCGCCGCGCGCGAGCATCCGATCGTCCTGGTGCTCGGGCTCGGCCTGTCGATCCTGCTGATGGGCGTCGCCGCCCGCTTCATCGCGAGCCTGCTGCACAAGTACCGCTGGATCGGCTACGTCGGCCTCGCCGTGATCCTTTACGTGGCGCTCGGCATGGTGTTCCGCGGCGCCGAGGAGCTGCGCCCGATCGTCAGTGCGGTGGCCGGGCTCTAGACGCCGTCAGCGCGGGGCCGAAGGCGCCCGCACGCAGACCGCAACCAGCGGACTGTTGGCCGAGCTTGGCACCACACCGCACGACACCGAACGCTCGGTCAGCACGTTCGCGGGACTGCGTTGGGTGCCGCAATAGGCGCTGACCAGCACCTCGTCGTCCTCGCAGGTCGCGGTGCAAGTCGTTTGCTCGCAGCTGACGCGCACCACCCGCATCTGCGAGGCCGGTCCGGGTGGCCCTTGCTGGCCCTGCGGCCCCGCCGGGCCCTGTGGACCGGGCGGGCCGCTCGCGCCGGCATCGCCTTTGGCGCCCGCCGGTCCGGGCGGACCTTGCTCGCCGCGGGGGCCCTGCTCGGGCTTGCCGCAGGCGGCGAGGCAGAACAGCAAACCGAACAACGCAAAGAACCTGATCAACTGCATGGTGTCCTCAATGGCAATGCAACGCGGCAGGCGCTCGGGCGTGGTCGGACGCCATCCGCCGCAGCAAATCTCAAATCGAATGCAACCCCCAGCTATAAATGCGCCCAGCGCGTCCGGTTCCACAGTCCCCCGGCACGGGCCCAGTCTTTGGCGGCAGGCTCGTCCATGATGCAGAAGCCGCCCGAAGGCGGCTTCAAAATGCAGAGATATCGGTTGTTTGGTTGCGGGGGTAGGATTTGAACCTACGACCTTCAGGTTATGAGCCTGACGAGCTACCGGGCTGCTCCACCCCGCGATAATCTTCGGCCCGGGACTGGTGTCCCCGGGCCGGCCTTATGTAACAACCACTTAGGGGAATGGAAAGGGCGCATTCCCGCCAATTCGTGAATCTGTCACAGAGCACACCATAGAACTGTCGCATGAGCGCCAAGCCGGGATTGCGGCCGCAACAGGCCGTCGGACAAGCGTTGCGCGAGACCGCCCATCACATTGTGGCGGAGGCGCGCGCCGCCATCGAGGATCGGCAGCGCATCGAGGCCGTGGCGGTACACGATTTCCGCGCCGCCATGAAGTTCTGGCGGGCGTTTTTGCGGCTGATCGAGCCGCATCTGGAGGCTGAAGACCACCGCTGGCGGACCGAGGCGCGCGACCTCGCGCGGGTGCTGGCGGGCACGCGGGACGTGCAGGCTGCCCTCGACGCCATTGCCGATGCCGAACGCCACATCGCCTCGCACCGATTGTCGTCTCAGGCATGGCACACGCTTGCGGCGCGGCTCGAGGCGGTCCGGTCGTCCGGCGAAACCGCAAGCCTCACCCCGGCCTTGCGCAAACGAATGTCGGCGGCGCTGGACCGCGCCGATGCGCGCATCGAGCGCTGGCCGCTCGACGACATCACCTTTGCCGATGTCGCGGAAAGCCTTGCCGAGAGCTACCGCCGCGCCCGCCACCTCATCCCGGACGACTGGCGCGCCGCCAGCCCGCACGAATTGCACGAGCTGCGCCAGCGCGTGGTCGTGCACCGCTACCAGATGGAGCTGGTCACCCCGCTGTGGCCGCGGCTGGGCAAGACCTGGGTGCGGCAGGCGCAGAAGCTTCGCACCCGGCTTGGCGCCTATCAGGACCTCGTGGTGCTGGCCAAATTCGCCGAGCCGCACCAGCCACTGGCGCGATGGCGCTCGCGGCTGCAATCGGTGGTGGCGCAGCGCCAGGCCGAGCACGTCGACATGGCGCGACGCATCGCTGCCCGGCTGTTCGCCGAGAAGCCGCGCGCCTTCCGCAAGCGGCTTGAGACGATGTGGGGCGGTATCGCAGCCACTCGCTAACTCGCCGCAAGCTCCGATGCCACGCGGGCGATCACACTCGCCCAGTCGCCCAACGCCGGCTGGCGGAACAGCCGCAGCGCCGGATACCAGGGGCTGCTGGCGCGATCGAGCGTCCAGCGCCAATCCGGCTGGAATGGCAGCAGCACGATGGCTGGCCGGCCGAGCGCTCCGGCGACATGGGCGACCGAGGTGTCGACGCAGACCATCCAATCGACCAGCGTCAGCACCGCAGCGGTGTCGCTGAAATCGTCAAGCTCGCCACCAAGATGCGTGATACGGCCGTCGTGGATCAGCGCTTCGGCGTCGGCAGGCCTCAGTTCGCGCTGCACGCTGATGAAGCTCAGCCCGGGCAGGGACAGCAGCGGATCGAGATCGCGCAGCGCCAGCGAGCGATTGCGGTCGTTGACATGGGTGGCGCGTCCGGACCAGGCGAGCGCCACCCGCGGCGACGTCAACGCAGCAAGCCGCGGCTGCCATTTTGCGATGGCCGCCTCGGACGCCCGCAGATAGGGGATCTCCGCTGGTACGTTCGACAGCGTCGTCTTGAGCGCCAGCGGCAGGCTTGCCAGCGGACAGTGCAGATCGAACGGCGGCAATGCTTCGCCGCGCGCCACGATCGCGTCGACGCCGTCCAATCCGGACAGCAGCGCCTTCAGTTCGGGCTGCACCTCGAGCACGACACGCGCCCCAGCGCGCGCAACCTGCGGCGCATAGCGCGCGAACATCACCGTATCGCCAAGCCCCTGCTCGGCGTGAAACACGATGGTCTTGCCGGCGAGCGGCGTCTCGCCGAGCCACGGCGGCCGGCGGAACTCGCGGCGCACGGTCATGCCGGCGCGCTTCCATCGCCATTCATATTCAGCAAAGCCGCGCGGGTAGTCGCCGAGCGTGAGCAGCGACAGCGCGCTGTTGAAGTGCGCCTCGGCATGATCCGGCTGGATCGCCAGAAGCCGGCTGTAGCTCGCCAGCGCATCGGCATGACGGTTGAACGCCGCGAGCGCGATGCCGCGGTTCAACAAGGCTGGGACATAGCCAGGCGCCGTAGCGACGGCGCTCTCGTAGGCGGCCAGCGCCTCGTCGAGCCGTCCGAGCGCACGCAACGCGTTACCGCGATTGTAGAGCGCAAGCGGATGGAACGGCGCCAGCGCGAGCGCCGCGTCGTAATCCGCAAGTGCTGCCTCGGCCGCGCCGAGTTCGGTGCGCGCGTTGCCGCGATTGACCAAGGCCTGCAGGTGCCGCGGCTCGTTCGCCAGCACCGCGTCGAACGCCGCGACCGCTTCGGCCGGCCGCTTCAGATCGAGCAGGATGTTGCCGCGGTTGTTGAGCGCATCGAGATGACCGGGCGCAAGCTTCAGCGCCTTGTCGAGGCTTCCGAGCGCCTCGTCGTCGCGCTTGAGCGCATGCAGCACGATGGCGAGATTGCACAGCGCATCGGCGGCACCGGGCTGCACCTTCAGCGCCGCGGCGATCAGCCGATGCGCCTCGGCGTTCTTGCCGCGCTGGTGGTTGAGCATGCCGAGCAGATGCAGCGCATCGAAATTGTCGCGCTGCGCCTTGAGCGCGCGGTTGTAGAGCTTTTCCGCCTCGTCGAGTCGGCCCTGGCGGTGCAGCGCCAGCGCCTCCTGGAGGGTCTGCCCCAGATTGAACGGCGCGGGCTTGCCGGTCACAGCCGGTTGGTCCGGGCGATCCGCCGCGTCACGTCGGCCGGCGTCGCCTGGTCGGCCACAGTTTTCAGCGCCAGCGCCGCCAGCGCCGCCGGCCGGTCGAGGCAGCGCGTGAGCCAGTCCTTCAGGTTCGGCACCGCGGACAGATCCATGTCCACAGCACGGCTGATGACGGCGGCAACGTTGAGGTCGGCCACTGTAAACGCGTCACCCAGCAGATACGGCTGTCTGGCCACCGCCGCGTCGAGCACGCGGAACGGTGCTTCCAGCACCTTCAGCGCCTCGGCGCGCTTTGCCGCATCGCGCTCATCCGGCGGCAGCCGGACCGCATGCAGCGACCAGATGTTGACGCCGCGATCGACCTCGGTGACCGCCCAGAAGCTCCACTGCCAGGCCAGCGCCTCGCCTTCGAGCAAGGCCGGATAAAGCACGCCCGGCGAATGCTTCTTGGCGAGATAGAGCGTGATGGCAAGCGACTCGAACAGCACGAAGTCGCCGTCGACGATGACCGGCAGCCGGCCGTTGGGATTGATCGCCAGAAACTCAGGCGTGCGCGCGCCGGCGTCGCCGATCTCGATCGGCAGATGCTCGTAATCGATGCCGACCTCCTTCGCCACCCAGAGCGCGCGAAACGCGCGGGTGCGGGCGATGCCATAGATGCGCAACGAGGCCATGGCGTGCCGAACAGGCTCCGATTTCGCGCGCAGCATACTCGACAATCGCGCCGTCCGGCCAATAGGCTTTCGGGAAATGTACGGGAGGAGAACATGGCAAACCGCGTTGTGCTTTTGACCGGGGCGGCTGGCGGCATCGGGCGCGTGATGACGCAGGCGCTCGTTGCCGACGGCCACAGCGTGGTCGCGGTGGATCGCGACCCGGCCTCGCTCGAACGATTGAAATCGCTGTGCCAATCGAACGAGCGGCTGCATTGCGTGGTCGCGCAGCTTGAGCTTGAAGCCGGCTGCCGCCGCGCCGTCGAGCAAACCAAAAAACGTTTCGGCAGGATCGAGGTCGTCATCAACAACGCCGGCATCGGCATGAGCGCGATCCGGCCCGATGCCGAAGCGCGCGAGCCCGGCGTCGAGGAGCTCACGGCGCAGACCTACGATCGCTTCTTCCATATCTTCGTTCGCGCGCCCGCGATCATCACCCGGCTCGCCGTGCCGCTGATGAAGGCGCAGAGCTTCGGCCGTATCGTCAACAACACCACGAGCTATCTCACCATGCTCCGCGTGCTCCCCTACGGCGCGGCGAAGGCTGCGCTGGAGTCGATGTCGGCGGTCTGGGCAGGCGAAATGAAGGACAGCCCGATCACCGTCAACGTGCTGGTGCCCGGCGGGCCAACCGACACACCGCTGATCAGCGACGCCTCGGGATGGCCGCGCGACAAGATGCTGCGTCCGGAGATCATGGGCCCGCCGATCCGCTGGCTCGTCTCCGACGAAGCGTCGGGCTTCAACGGCCAGCGCATCACCGCGGCGCGCTGGGACACCGGGCTCGCACCGGCCGAGGCCGCGCAGAAATCGAGCCGCGCCATCGGCTGGCCGGAGCTTGGCGCCGACGCTGTGTGGCTCACCGGCTGGAATGCGAAATGACAGGCGAAAGGTGTCCCCCGATGGCACAGATTCGAGGCAATGAAACGAAAATAAATCCAATAAAATCATGGATATATATGGTTAATGGCACCCGCCGCGACTACACTCCTGCTCCAGATGCGGCGGCTTGGTGCGGAGAGTTTCATGATGCGTTTTGTGTTGATGGCGCTGGCGTTCGGCACGGTGTTGTCGATCGGCGCGTTCGGAGCGTCACCGGCTGAGGCCGGTTTCCGAGTCGGATACCGCGGCGGCGCGGTGGCTGTGCGCGGTGGATATTACCGCGGTGGCGGTGGTTACTACCGCGGCGGATACGGCTATCGCGGCGGCTACTATCGGGGTGGCGCGGTCGTGGTGCGCGGTGGCTATGGCGGCGGCTACCGCGGCGGTGGCTACGGCGGTTACGGTTATCGCTCGGCCTACTACCGCGGCGGTGGCTACGGCGGTTACGGCTATCGCTCGGCCTACTACCGCGGCGGTGGCTATGGCGGTTACGGCTATCGCTCGGCCTACTACCGAGGCGGCGGCTACGGCGGTTACGGTTATCGCTCGGCCTATTACGGCCGGCCATACTATCGCGGCGGTTACGGCGGATACGGTTATCGCTCGGCGTACTACGGCGGCGGCTATGGCGGCGGCTATGACACAGACGGCGACGGTTATGTCGATGCCGGTTATTCCGGCGGGTACGACACCGACGGCGATGGCTACGCCGACACCGGCACCTACGGTGGCGGCTACTACGGCGGTGGCGGCACCTACGGCGGCGGTTATGGTGGTGGCTACTCCGGCGTCGGCTATTACGGCGGTGGCGGCTGCTGCGGTGGGGGGTACTACGGTGGCGGCTGCTGCGGCGGCGGATACGGCTACGGCGGCGGCTGCGCCGTCACCTACATCCCCTACGGCTGGACCTGGAGGCGATCCTCGGCCTGCTGAGATATCTTTTGCTCAGGAAGCGAGCGGACCGGCCGCGCCTGTCTCACCCGTTTGAAGGTGAGGCAGGCGCGGTGTCTTTTCGGCCATCGGTTGTTCAACCCAAAGCGTCGGCGACCGCCTTGCCGCACTCGATCGTGCCCGCCGGCCCGCCGAGATCGCGGGTGCGGAGCTTCTGCTCGGCCAGCACCCGCTCGACCGCCTTGACGATGGCGGCCGCCGCGTCGGTCTCGCCGAGATGCTCCAGCATCATCGCGCCGGACCAGATCTGGCCGATCGGATTGGCGATGCCCTGACCGGCGATGTCGGGCGCCGAGCCGTGCACCGGCTCGAACAGCGAGGGGAATTTCCGCTCCGGATTGATGTTGCCTGACGGCGCGATGCCGATGGTGCCGGTGCAGGCCGGCCCGAGGTCGGACAGGATGTCGCCGAACAGATTGGAGCCGACCACGACGTTGAAGCGGTCGGGCTTCAGCACGAACAGCGCGGTCAGGATATCGATGTGGTACTTGTCCCACTTGATGTCGGGATAGTGCTTCGCCATCGCCTCGACCCGCTCGTCCCAGTACGGCATGGTGATGGCGATGCCGTTCGACTTGGTGGCGGAGGTCAGATGCTTCTTTGGTGTCTTGCGCGCCAGCTCGAACGCGAATTTCAATACGCGGTCGACGCCGATGCGCGACAGCACCGTCTCCTGAACCACGACCTCGCGTTCGGTGCCGCCGAACATGCGTCCGCCGATCGCCGAGTATTCGCCCTCGGTGTTCTCGCGCACCACCCAGAAGTCGATGTCGCCGGGCTTGCGCCCCACGAGCGGTGACGGCACACCGGGCATCAGCCGCACCGGGCGCAGGTTGACGTACTGATCGAACTCGCGGCGGAACAGAATGAGCGAGCCCCACAGCGAAACGTGGTCCGGCACCTTGGCCGGCCAGCCGACCGCGCCGAAGAACAACGCGTCGTGGGAGCCGATGCGCTCCTTCCAGTCGTCCGGCATCATCTTGTTGTGCTTCTCGTAGTAATCGCAGGACGCGAAATCGAAATGGTCCTGGCGCAGCTCGAAGCCGAATTTCCTGGCGGCGGCCTCCAGCACGCGCATGCCCTCCGGCACCACCTCCTTGCCGATGCCGTCACCCGGAATGACGGCGATGCGATAGACGCGATTGGTGGGCATGGGGCCTCCGCTGACAAATGCGAGGCGAATATTTACATGAATCTGTCTGATCAAAAAGGAAGAGAAATGCGGAGCCAAAACTACGATTTGTTCGAGAAGGCGATGCGCGCACGCAAGCAAATCGTTTGCAGCTACGGCGGCTATCCGCGCGAACTCTGCGCCACCATTCTGGGACATTCTCAACGTCAAGAAAAAGCGCTGACGTATCAATTTGGCGGCAAAAGCAAGTCTGGCCTGCCCAAGGGCGGCGAATGGCGATGCCTCTGGCTGTCAAAGGTCACAGATGTTCGCCTGCGTGACGGCGAATGGCACGCCGGCTCTCGCCACAGGCAGCCACAAGGTTGCGTCGAAGTCGTCGATCTCGATGTCAATCCAGCAAGCCCATACGACCCCAAGCGACGCGCTTAGAGGCTATTTGGCGATCCCAACGCGTGACAGCTTTGGGCTGCCAAAACGCGATGCTTGATCGCCGGATGCGTCGAGGGCGGGTCGGCCCGCATCATCGAGCACCACGCCGAAGGTCTCACCAAGCCCCGCCCGGCCAGCCGGCGTGAGCCGCAGCGCGCGGTTGTCGCGCGCGCGCTGGAACCAGCCGAGCTCGAGGCAGCGGCAGAGCAGGCCCGCTCCGACAATGCCCTTGAGGTGATAGCGGCGCTCGCTCCAGTCGAGGCAGGGCTGGCAGAACAGCCGTCGGCTGCGCGCAGGCACGTTGAGATCGACCTTGAAGGAAGCAAAGAATTTCTCGCCGGACGGCGTCACCTCGCCGCCTTCATCGCTCAGCACAACGTGGCCGCGCGCGACCAGCGCATCAGTGACGGCGACGCCGAGCCGACCGGCGAGATGGTCGTAGCAGCTTCGTGCGAAACAGAGCGCGTCGTCGCGCGCCGAGCGCGGCCGGTGCCGCGGCGGCGTCTCGATAGCGGCCACGAGCTTGATGCTTTCGAGCATCGAGGCGACCAGCGGCGAGGCGATGCGGTAATAGGCGAAGCGGCGCTTGCGCGTGACGGTGAGCAGTCCCGCGCTGACCAGGCGCGTGAGGTGGCCGCTCGCGGTCGAGCGCGAGATGCTGGCGCAATAGGCAAGTTCAGTCGCCGTCAGCGACTGGCCGCCCATCAGCGCCGCCAGCATCGTTGCGCGCGCGGTGTCGCCAACCAGTGCGGCCACTTCGACGAGATTGGCTGCAACCATGCGCGATTTTACCGCCGTCGTGATCAGCCCCGCAAGCAACAATGGTTCGGCCGGCGCCGAACCGTTGAGGCGCGACATGCCGCACTGCCGCGCCTATCGCTTAAGCCGCAATGAGGGCCCGCTCACATGCTTGCCCATGTCATCGAGAATGCGACACCGGGCTCGATCATGCTTCTGGCGGTCAGTCTCGTGATCGCCGGCTTGGTAAAAGGCGCGATTGGCGTTGGCATGCCCACCGTGGCGTTTCCATTGTTATCAATGCTCGTCGACGTGCAAACCGCGGTCATGCTGCTCAGCGTGCCGCTGGTCTTGAGCAACATCCCGCAGGCCTTGGAGGGTGGCTTCGTCGCGCAAACTCTCTGGAGCCTGACACCCGTGCTCGTCGGCATGATCCCGGGCGTATGGATTGGGGTGGTCGTTCTTTTGAACGCCGATCCGGCTATCGCGAAGATCGCGGCGGGCGCTGTCGTCATCCTTGTTGCGGCGCTCACCCT
>Ga0265325_10001189_pt1 | contig 18558 bp, 14 predicted proteins | sample 41420metaG_FD_202090 | JGI IMG/M metagenome (GOLD analysis project Ga0265325, IMG submission 202090) | Rhizosphere microbial communities from Carex aquatilis grown in University of Washington, Seatle, WA, United States - 4-14-20 metaG | ecosystem: Host-associated > Plants > Roots > Rhizosphere...
AGCCGGCCCGCGTACGCGTGACTCGCGCCCGGAGCATCCTCGAGAACCGTGACCTGCCAGCCCTCGCCGCGGAGCCGGCGCGTCACGGCGACTCCGGTCTCCGCCAGGCCGATCACGACCGCGCGCATCACTCGAGCCCCGGCCCGAGCAGGTGAAGGAAGTCGGCGTAGAAGATGCCGATCGCGAGCGCGACGCAGATGCCGGCGAAGAGCCAGAATCGCACCGTCACGGTGAATTCCGACCAGCCCCCGACCTCGAAGTGATGATGGATCGGCGCCATGCGCAAGACGCGCCGCCGGAAGCCGCGGTACGACACGACCTGGGCCACGACCGACAGCGTCTCGACCACCGGCAGGCCCGCGAGGATGGGCAGCAACAGCGCGGTACGCGTCAACAGCGCGAGCCCGGCCATCGCCCCGCCGATCGCGAGCGACCCGGTGTCGCCCATGATGATCTGCGCGGGCGCGCCGTTCCACCACAGGAATCCCGCGCACGCACCGAACATGGCGGCGGCCACGATCGCCTGGTCGAGCGCCTGCGCGGTCTGGGCGTGCAGCGCCGGCAACTGGTAGTAGAGCTGCGGGTGACGGAACTCGGTGAACGCGATGATCATGAACGCCGCGAACACGAATGCCGACGAGCCGGCCGCGAGCCCGTCGAGACCGTCGGTGAGGTTCACCGCGTTCGACGTCGCGTACACGATCAACACCGCGAACACGAACCAACCCGCGGTGCCGAGGTTGCTCGTGAGCGGTCGCGTGAACGACAGGTGCGTCGACGTGTGCACGAAGTCGAGCGACAGCCACGCGAACACCGCCGCGATCGCGACGATCCCGAGCGTCTTGCCCCGCTTGCGCAACCCGAGGTTGCGGCGGGCGCGCACACCGAGGTAGTCGTCGAGGAAGCCGACCGCACCCAGGCCGACGATCAGCGCCAGCAACGTCCAGCCCGAGGTGGAGAACGCAACGGTGCGGTGCCGCACGTGCGCGAAGACGTACCCGATGCAGGTCGCGCCGACGATCGCGAGACCGCCCATGGTCGGGGTGCCCGCCTTCGCCGCGTGCGGGTGCTCGATCGGGCCGTCGTCGCGGATCTGCTGACCGATCCCGCGGCGGCGCAGCTGGGAGATGAGGAACGGCGTACCGACGATGGTCACGAGGAACGCCGCGCTCGCGGCCATCAGCATCGCGATCATGACGCCGCTCGCAGGAGCTGCACCGCGACGACCTCGAGCCCGACCGCCCGGCTCGCCTTCACGAGCACGGTGTCGCCGGCGACGGCCACGGCCGCGACCACACTGAGCGCCTCACCGGCATCGTCGGCGAAGCTGATCTCGGCGACCGCGACCGACGCGGCGTCGGCGATCGCCCTCCCGCCCGCGCCGACGCCGATCAGCACGTCGATCCCGAGCTCGGCCACTCGCCGGCCGACGGCCGCGTGGGCTTCGCCACTGTGCGTCCCGAGCTCGTGCATCTCGCCGAGCACCGCGATCCGCCGACCCGTTGTCGGGATCCGCGCCAGCGCGCGCAACGCCGCGTCCATCGACGCGGGGTTCGCGTTGTAGGCGTCGTTGAGGATCGTGACGCCATCGGGAGTGATCTGCAGCTCGAGCCGCCACGACGCCGGTCGGACCGCGGCGAGCGCGCCGGCGGCGAGATCGAGGTCGACGCCGAACCCGACGTGCGCGGCCACCACGGCGAGCGCGGCGTTCACGACTTGGTGCTCGCCGTGCAGCGGCACTTCGAATCGGCGGCCGGACAGCACGAACGTCGGGTGCAAGTGCTCGTCGAGCTCGATGTCTTCGATGCGATAGTCGGCCCCGGCCGCGGTGCCCACGGTCACGACGTCGACGCCCGGAGCGGCCGCGAGCGTCGGGGTCCACTCGTCGTCGGCGTTCAAGACTGCGAGACCGCCGGCCGGCAACGCCGCGAGCATCTCGCCCATCGCGTTGGCCGCGCCCTCGGGACCGCCGAGATGCTCCGCGTGCGCGAACCCGACGTTCGTGACGATCCCGACTGCGGGCCTCGCGATCGCGCAGAGCGCGGCGATGTCACCCGGGTACCGCTCCCCCATCTCGGCGACGACGACCCCCACGTCGGCGGGCGCGTTGAGCAGCGTGATCGGCAACCCGAACTCGTTGTTGTACGACGCCGGGCTCGCGTAGCAGCCGAGCGGCGCGAGGATCGCGGCGAGCAGATCCTTCGTCGAGGTCTTGCCGGCCGATCCGGTGACGGCGACGACTCGCAGCTCGGGGCGCGCGATCCGCGCCGCGCCCGCCAACTCCTGGAGACGCCGGAGCACGTCGTCGACCTGCACCAGGGCGGCGCCGGGCGGAGGCGTCACTCCGGGAAGCGGGCGCGAGACCATCGCGACGGTCGCGCCGGCCGCGAACGCGGCGGCCACGAAGTCGTGACCGTCGCGGTCGCCGTTCAGCGCCACGAAGCACGCACCCGGATCGAGCGCGCGAGAGTCGAACGCCCACGACGTGACGACCGCATCCGGGGCGCCGGTCACGACTCCCCCGGCATGGTGCGCGATTTCGGCCGCCGTGGTCGTCACGCGAGCTGCCCCAGCTCTTCCCGGGCGACGTCGCGATCGTCGAACGGCTCGGTGCGGTCACCGACGATCTGTCCGCGCTCGTGACCCTTGCCCGCAACGACCACGACGTCACCCGACCGGGCGCCGGCCAGCGCTTCGCGTATCGCGGCCCGACGGTCGAGCACCTGCTCGACGCGGCTTCCGGTGGGCACGCCCGCCATGATCTCGTCGACGATGGCGCCGGGCGCCTCCGACCGCGGGTTGTCGGTCGTGACGTACGCGACATCGGCCTGGCGCGCCGCGACCTCGCCCATCAACGGCCGCTTCGCCCGGTCGCGGTCGCCGCCGCAGCCGAACACGACGACGACGCGCGCGCCCGGGGCGACCAGCCCGCGCGCTGCTCCCAACGCCGATTCCAGCGCAGCCGGCGTGTGCGCGTAGTCGACGAGCACGGTGAAATCCTGACCGGCGTCGACCCGTTCCATGCGCCCGGGCACGACGGTCGGGCGCTCGAGCCCGGCCACGATCGCGTCGAGCTCGAACCCGGCGACGAGGGCCGTCGTGGCGGCGCCCAGGGCGTTCGCGACGTTGAACGCGCCGACCAACGACATGTGCACCGCAACCGGTTCGCCGCCGCACGCGACCAGGTCGAAGGCGGTACCTCTCGACGACAGCACGACCCGGCGCGCGGTGACGTGGGCCGACGGATCCTCGACTGCGAAGCGCGACACGACCACGCCCTCCTCCGTCGCGCGGCGGGCGAGGCGCTCCCCGTAGGGATCGCCGACGTGGATCGCAGCGCGGCGGGTGAACACCGGAGCGAACAGCCGGGCCTTGGCGTCGAAGTACGCGTCGACCGACTCGTGGTAGTCGAGATGGTCGTGCGAGAGATTCGTGAAGCACGTGGCGGCGAAGTTGGTCGCGTCGACGCGGTGCTGGTCGAGCGCGTGCGACGACACTTCCATCGCAACCGTCTCGACCCCGCTGTCGCGCATCTCGGCCAGGATTGCCTGCAGCTCCGTCGCCTCCGGAGTCGTGTGCACGTTGGGCAAGGCTCGAGTGCCGACACGCGCGCCGACCGTGCCGATCACGCCCGCGACGTCACCCGCCGCGAGCGCGATCGACTCCAGGAGGTAGGTCGTCGTGGTCTTGCCGTTGGTTCCGGTGACGCCGAGCACTCGCATCGCGAACGCGGGCTCACCGAAGAAACGGGCCGCGAGCGGTCCGAGCACGGCGCGCACCGATGCCACGCGCGCCTGCGGCACGTCGAGCGGCAGCCACTCCTCGACGAGGAGTGCGACGGCGCCGGCGGCGACCGCGGCCGGCGCGTGCCGGTGCCCGTCGGTGACGTTCCCGCGAATGCAACAGAAGAGCGCGCCCGGACGGACCTCGCGACTGTCGTGCACGACCGATGTGATCTCCACGGGGACGGGCCGGCCGGGCACGAAGCCGGCCGCGTCTCGCATCTCCAGCACGCCCGCGCCGTCGAACCCCGCCAGATCGGCGAGGAGGTCGTGCAGTTGCACGCGTCCTCCCTATCCGCTCTGTGACGTGTGTTTGGGCAGGGTACCGGGAGTCTTGCGGGTGGTCCGGGTGGCGTGGCGCGACGGCCCCTGCACGCCGGTCGAGCCCGACGGCCCGGTCGGGCCCGCAGGTTGGGTGGAGCCCGTCAGGCCCGTCGGACCAGTGGAGTCCGTGGGTCCGGTGGAGCCCGTCGGTCCGGTCGATCCGGTCGGGCCGGCCGACTCGGTGGATACCGCGGGGCCGGTCGACACCACCGACCCGGTGGGCCCCGTGGGACCGGTCGGCCCGGTCACGGTCACCGGCGGCGCGATCGGTGCGAGCGGCGCCTTGGCGGCCGCCTGCGCGGCGGCTTCGGCCCGCAGTTGCGCGGCGGCGGCCGCGACCGCGGGATCGGTGCAGGTCGTGCCCGACGCGGCAGCCGACGCACGCGCCGCGTTGTACTGCGAGTTCGACGGGTCGTCGGGCGCGATGTCGTCGTGCGTCAACGCGAACTGCATCACGTCGGAGAACACCGGTGCCGCAGCAGTACCGCCGTAGGTGCTGGCGGGCTCGTCGAGCACGACGATCGCCGCGAGCTTCGGATGCGCGGCGGGCGCGTACCCGATGAAGGAGGCCATCGTGCCGGTGGAGTATCCGCCGTTGACCGCCTTCCGCGCAGTTCCGGTCTTGCCCGCGATCGTGTAACCGGGGATCGCGGCGCACGCACCCGTGCCCGCGCTGACCACACCCGTCAGCATTCCCGACATCTCCTGCGCGGTGTGCTCCGACACGACGCGGTGACCCCGCGGGGCGGCGGTCTCGTGCCGGATCCCCTGCCCGTCGATCGTCGCGTCGAGCAGGCGCGGCGGGCGCGTCACGCCGCCGTTGGCGATCGTCACGTACGCGTCGAGCATCTGCATGCCGGTGACCGCGACGCCGTAGCCGATCGCGGTCGACGCGAGCCCGGTGTCGTAGTAGTGCGACGGGTCGAGCAAGAGACCCGCGGCCTGCCCGGGGAACTGCACCGAGGTCGTCGCGCCGAGACCGAAGGAGTGCAACGCACCGGCCAGCTGGTCCTTGGTGAGACGTTCGGCGATCTTGATCGTGCCGATGTTCGACGACTGGCGCAGGATGTCGGTCACCGTCATCTTGACGTCGCCGTGGGGATCGACGTCGGTGAAGCGCGTCGAACCGATCGGCAACACCGACGGCACGTCGATCTCGGTGTCGGGAGTGACGAGGCCGTCCTGGATCGCGGTCGACAGCGTGATCAGCTTGTTGGTCGATCCGGGCTCGAAGAGGTCCATCAGCGGACGGGTCGCAGACGTCGGACCCGACGGGTGCGCAGGTGAGTTGCCGCTCGCGCCGTCGATCGAAGCCATCGCGAGCACGTCGCCGGTCGTCGTGTCGACCACGACCGCCATGCCGCCTTTCGCCTTGGTGGCCGCGACCTCGTCGATGAGCGACTGCTCGGTCTCCCACTGCAGCGGCTCGTCGAGCGTGAGCACGATGTCGGTGCCGCGCCGCGCCTCGACCTGGGTCCGCGCCGTGTTCGGGATGTCGAGGCCCTGCTGGTCGCGCTCGACCACCATCTCGCCCTGCTTGCCGGCGAGCAGGGGTTGATACAGGCTCTCGAGCCCGCTGAGCCCTGTGCCGTCGCCGCCGACCTCGCCGATGAGCGATCCCGCGAGCGCGCCACCCGGATACTGCCGGGCCGATTCGGGAACGAAGCCGACCCCTTCCAGCCCGAGCTTCTTCACGCGCGCGACCACGTCGTCGCCGACGCGGCGCGCGAGGTACTCGAACTCGAAGTGCCGGTCACCGAGCCGGGAACGAAGAAGCTTCTCGCTCTCGTGGAGCACCGGCGCGAGCTCGGCCGCGTACGCGATGGGGTCGACAACCTCCTGCGGGTCGGCGTACACCGACGTGAGCTCGATCGACATCGCGAGGTCGCGCCCGTCACGATCGAAGATCGTTCCGCGTTGCGCGGGCAGCGGCACGGTGTGCACGGTCTGGCGGAGCGACGCGAGCCGGTAGCGATCCCCGCTGAGCACCTGGAGCTGCGCGACGCGGAACGCGAGCGCGCTGAACACCACGAGCACCAGCACGCTGCACAGCGCGAGACGCTTCGCCGGACGGGCCGCTCGCGACGTCACGCGCGGCGGCACGCGCACGAGCGCCGGACGCTCCTGCACCCCGCGCTTATTGCCCGGTGTCGTCAATGGCCCGGTACGGGGTGAGGGGCGGGACGGGCAGGCTGTTGGTCGACGCGAACGACGCGGCGGCGGGCGGGTGCAGGCCCGTCACCTCGGTCGCCCGAATCATGCCGAGCCGCTTGGCACCGTTCGCGACCGCGTCGGGCGACGACAGGGTGGCGACCTTGTCGCGCAACAACCCGTAGTCGCGTTGCTGCACCGAGAGCTGGTTGTCGAGCTTGTCGAGCGTGAACGCCGACTGGGCGGCGAACACGTGGAACGTGACGAGCAGGAACATCGACGCGGCCGATATCGCGGCGACCCCGAGCACCAGGAGCTGGGCCCGGCGCCGGCGATGCAGCAGCCCGCGCTCGATCTCGGGGGCGACGCGCAGGTGGCTTGGGCGGCCGGACTCGGGAAGTTCGTCGTCGGGGAGGCCGTCTGCGGTCGATGCAACGGCTGGGTCGGTGGCGTCGAGACCGGCGTCGTCGTCCCCGCCGGCTCCGGGTTGCGCGAGATCGAGCTCCGTCACCTCGAGCTCGACGGCACCGGGCTCCGCCGCCGCGAGCTCGGCGTCGGTGAGCTCGGCCCCGTCGGGAGCCGCGAGCGCGAGGCTCGCAGCGCCGGCCGCGACGTCGCCCGCGTGGCGCGAGGCGTTCGGGTTCGGGAGTGCAGGCATCGAATCGCTCCTCAGGCCGAGTCCGGCAGTCGCTCGACCGCGCGCAGACGGACGCTCTCGGCTCGCCGATTGGCAGCCACCTCGTCTGCACGCGGCCGGAGCGGCCGCCGAGTGAGCAGTCGCACAAGTGGATTGCGCGACGGCTCAGGGACTGGGAGCTTCGGCAGCGACGGCGCGGAGTCCGCGTCGGCCCAGCTCGCGAAGGTCTCCTTCACCATACGGTCCTCGAGGGAGTGGTACGCCAACACGAGCACCCGACCCTCCGGTCCGACCACGTGCACCGAGTCGCCGAGACCGTCGGCGAGATTCGGGAGCTCGCGGTTCACTTCCATGCGGATCGCCTGGAACGTGCGGCGCGCGGGATGGCCGCCGCGGCGCCGGGCGGGCGCCGGGATCGACGCACGGATCACGTCGACCAGCTCGCGCGTGGTGCGCAGCGGGCGGGCGGCGACGATGCCGCGCGCGATGCGCCGCGCGAATCGCTCCTCGCCGTTGCGCGCGATCAGCGTCGCGAGCTCCTCGACGTCGTAGCCGTTCACGACGTCGGCGGCGGTCAGCGCCTGCCTCGAGTCCATGCGCATGTCGAGCGGGGCGTCGAAGCGATAGGAGAAGCCACGTTCGGGGCGGTCGAGCTGGGGGCTGCTCACCCCGAGATCCATCAAGATGCCCATGGCTCGTTCTCCCTCGCAATAACGGTCGACCAGCTCCGCGAGCTGTTCGAATCCACCTTCGACCACCTGCGCGCGCGCCCCGTACGCGGACAAACGAAGACGAGCGGCCTGGGCGGCGTCGGCGTCACGGTCGATTCCGAGCAAGTGCATGTCGGGCCGCGCGTCGAGAAGCGCAGTGGCATGGCCGGCGCCACCCACGGTGCAATCGACGATCAGTCCGCTCGGTACGGGCGAGAGAAGTTCCACGACCTCCCGGACCATCACCGGGAGATGCGAGAACTCCGCCACCACAACTGTCTCCTCGAACCGTTTCGCCGGAACCGCACGTGCCGCCGGCCCCGTCTCCAGCCCCCCGGTCGACAGGCGCCGCCCGGGATGTCTCCCCGAGTCGGCAACGGCTGATAGCGGGCGGAGTAGGGGCCAACAACCGCGCCGGCCGAGGGGCTGGAGACGGGCCCGGGGTGTCCGGGCTCCGTTGTCTTTTCAAGCTGTTCGTACCGCTTTATAGGGCTACGTCCGGATTGGTCGTAGTGCGGCAGCGTCGCCGCGTCGTCCCCCGTAACCACGCCTAGACGAAGTCGTTGATGCCTTCTCCCCCGACGATGGAGGCCGTGCCTTCGCGATCCCGCTGGTTGAAGGTCGGAGCGTCCCAGATCTCGAGATGGTCGAAGTTGCCGGCGACGATCACCTCTCGCTCCAGCGAGGCGTACTCGCGGAGGTGGGCCGGGATGGCGACGCGGCCCTGCTTGTCGGGCGTGATCTCGACCGCGCCGGTGAAGAACGAGCGCGCCGCCTGACGTTCGCGTGCACCGCGTTCGCGGGCTTCGCGCAGCTTTGCGGCGACCCGATCGAATTCCGAGACCGGGTACACGGCCAGGCAGCCGTCGAGCGCTCTTGCCATCACCGCACCCCCTTCGAGCTGGTCACGAAATCGAGCCGGGAGGATGACCCGGCCCTTCGCGTCGAGGGAGTGCTGGTACTCCCCCAGGAACATCGCCTCGCACCACCTGCGTTACCGGTGTGGGGATTTCCCTCCCCTTTCCACCACCTGGCGCCACCTTATGACACAATCCACCACAGCGTCAACCCTCTGCTCCCCCATCCGCCACAAACGGAGTCAGGAGCACCAACTCGAGGAGGAGCCGTGTCCACGTGGTTCGGCAGAAGCCGCGTACAGGACCGCGCCGGCGATTCCGACGAAAGAGGCGTGATGGACGATCCGATGGCCGGACGCGACGACTCCACCCCGAACGACGACGTGCCGTCGCGGCACTCGGGTTGGGTCGACGAGAAGGTGCTGGCCTCCGCGCAGAGTGCGTCCGCACGACCGGCGTCGAACGGGAGCGACCCAGTCGCCGGCGACAACGACCACGCGATCGACGCGCTGCGCGCCGCGACCAGCGCGGCAGGAGAGCGCACCGAACAGCCTTCGATCGACGACATCGCACAAGTCCGCCGGCTGCACGAGATGCGCGTCGACGCCGAGCACCGATCACGGCGCGCGTTGATCAAGCCGGGAGCGCGACGCAAGTTCCAGTACGCGCTCACCGCCGAGACGGCCGCGTTGCGAATGATCGGCTTCGGTTCCTTCGAAGCGTTCAGCGCGGTGTACGGCGCCGCGCCCAGCGCCGACAACGGCGAAACGGAATCGGTCGAGACCATCGCCCGCATCCAGGAGTTGCTCACCGAGCTCGGTGTCGACCCGCACGGCGACCCGCTCCGCGCGGCAAGCGACTTCCTCACGGCACACGAGCGCGTGACGAGCGACCTCGAATCGCTGTCGCTGCAGCCCGCCCAACCGGCCGCCGCGTGCGAGCCGATGACCGAGCCCGAAGCGGCGCCGCCGGAAGCGACTGCCGACCATCTCGACATCACCGACGACGCACCCGGCGCCGACTCCGCGAGCACCGCGGCCGCGATCGCCGACGCGCCGCTCACACTCGCGCCGGCCGAACCGACGGATGGCCACGACACGGCCAACGGCGCGGCCCCGATCGCCGAGCCCGACGTCGAGATCGAGCCCGGGATCGGAGCAGTCGTCGGCGCGCCGCCGGCTTCCGGATCCCGCCCGGAAGCGATTCCCGAGGACGCGCCCGGCGACACCGAAACCGCCGCGGCCGAGATCGAGCCCGCGGCCGCCGAGCCCACCGTCGCGCTCGAGCCCGAAGCGCCCTGGGTGCCCGCCGCGCAGCTCCCGGCGACGAGTCCCAACGAGATCCGCCGGCCCGACGACGACGTGCTCGATCGGTGGATCCACGCGGAGGCCCGCGCCGAACGCATGCACGCCGAGGTCGACCGGGCCCAGGCCGAGCTCGTGGCGATGCTCGCCCGCTCGGCGGACCTCGAGCGCACGGTCGTGAGCCGCGCCGACGAGCTCGAAACCGCGAACGCCGAGCTCGCCGCGGCGAACCGCGAGCTCGAGACCGTTCGCGCGCGCGTCGACGAGCTCGAACGAACGATCGCACGCTCCGACACCGAACGCGACGAGCTCGAACGAACGATCGCACGCTCCGACACCGAACGCGACGAGCTCGAACGAGCCATCGCACGGTCCGGCACCGAACGCGACGAGCTCGAGCGCGCGCTCACGGCCAGCCGCGATCGCGTCACCGATCTCGAAGCGACGCTGCAGACACGCGAGCTCGCGTTGGCCGAGGCCTCGCGCGAACGCGCGTCGGCGCTGGAGTCGGCCGCCGAGCTCGAGATGACCCTGGCCGCGCGCGCGTCGGAGCTCGACGAGGCTCGCGCCACTGTCACCGCGCTCGAGTCGGAGCTCGCGGCGCAAGCCGCGCGTCTCGATCGCACCAGCGGCGAGCTGGGCGCCGTTCGCGCCAACGCCGAGGAGCTCACCACCGAGCTCGAGACGACGCGCCGCGCGCTCGACGCGCTCGACACGCACGCGGAGGCGATCGAAGCCGAGCTCGCAGAAGCGCGTCGCGCCGCGGACAGCTCGGAGATACGACAAGAGCTCGACGCCGTACGGCGTGAGGTCACCGAGGCGCGTCGCGAGCTCGGCCACCTCGAATTCCAGCGAGCCGAGACCGACCGCTCACTCGCGCAGGACCGGATCGAGCTCCAACAACTCCAGCACACGCTGGCGACGACTCGCGACGAGGCCATCGTCGTTCTCGACGAGCTGACCGCGGTGCGACAGTCCGTCGAGGACACGGCGGCGCAGGTCGAGCAAGCCGAGCGGGCGCGCGAGGCGATCACGATCGACGCCGCCGACGTGCTCGCCCGCGCCGAGGCCGAAGCGACGAGCTTGCTCGAGCGCGCCAACCGCGACGCGGAAGCCATCTGCCAAGAGGCGGCTCAGGCCCGCGAGGTCGGCCTGCGAGACGACGACGTCAACCGCTTCGGCAGCGGCACCGTCAACTTCGGCGACGACACGCTCGCCGCGATCATTCAGCGCATCGAGCGGCTCGAGCGGAAGCTGGCGAAGCAGCGCCGGCGCCTCGACCGGATCTCGAAGGAACCGCGCCCCGAGGAGAACGCGAACGCGTCGGCGCCCAAGGGACGCCCGGCTTCCGCCGGCGCCGTCGACGAGCTCACCCGGCTGGTGACGATCGCCGGCGCCACCGAGCCCGCCCCCTCCGTCGCCACGGCCCGTCCCGGCACCGGCGACGCCGACCTCGACGCCGCCGCGGTGATCGCCGCGGCCGAACGCGAAGCGGCGGAGATCAGGCGCGCCGCGCGACGCGAGCGCCAGCAGTTCCGCACCGAGCTGGTGGCGTTGCTCAGCCGGCTCGCGCCCCTCGCCGAGCCTTCGGTCGGAGCCGACGACGATGATGACGACGACGAAGACGAAGACTGGTAGCCGTCAGGCCGGGACGGCGTCGAGGCTCGAGAGGTACGGCCGCCACGCGGGGTCGATGGGACCGGCCGAGACGATCAACGACTGCGTCGCATGGGGTGCGACGGGCCGACGGCGAGGGGCCATCCCGCACTCGGCCGGGAGCCGGTCGCCTTTGCGCGCGTTGCACGACCGGCACGAGGCAACCACGTTGTCCCAAGTGTGCGGACCGAGTCGTGAGCGCGGCACGACGTGGTCGAGGTTCTCTGCGGCCCGGCCGCAGTACTGGCAGCGATGCCCGTCGCGGGCGAACACCGCCCGCCGAGACAACGGAGCGCTGGCGCGAAAGGGCACGCGCACGAAGTGCACGAGCCGGATGACCGTGGGGACGGGAACGGTTCGGCGCTCCGAGCGGAACTCGGCCCCGTTGCGGTGAACGACTTCGGCCTTCTCCTTCAACACCAAGACGACCGCCCGCCGCGACGACACGACGCAGAGCGGCTCGAAGCTGGCGTTGAGCAAGAGTGCCCGGGCCACCGGTACCCACCTCCTCGTTCGCGAGTCTACCGGCGACCCGCCCGAGCCGACATCCCGGTTACGGCAGCGCCGCGCACCACTCGAGGTACGCGACGAGATCGGCCGGCCGCGGCGCGACGCGCTCGCCGTACGCGGTCTCGAGGCGGAACCGGAGGTACTCCGCGTCGGGCAGCGGCAGGAACGGCGCGCGCCGCCACCATCGGGGCCGGGCGATGCGCAGAGCTTGACGTACCGCAGTCGGCCAGAGTCGCGGACGGATCGCCAGCGCCAATACCGCGCCCAGGACCCGGGCCACTTGACCATTGGAACGGTCTCGGCTCTTCAACCAAAAGACACGAGTCGTTCTCTCGGAATCAGTGCGCTCACGGTCGCGATACACGGCCACTTGCGGCACGGTAGCGTGGGCGGCTGTGGGCCCGTGCGGGGGCTGTCGGTCCTGCGCTGCTTCCTGGCCCCAGACGGAGGACGAGACCGGTGCAAACCGCGCCCCGCCCGGACAACTCGTTGGGCACCGAGGCAACCGAGAGCAACTCGTTTCGGGGATCCGACTCGAGCGGATTGGGAAGCTCGTTCAAGGAGATCTTCGACGCGCTTTCGTCGCAGATAGAGACGGTGATCCGCGGCAAGCGACGCGCGATCCACCTCGCGCTCGTGTGCATGTTCGCCGAAGGGCACTTACTCGTCGAGGACGTCCCGGGCGTCGGGAAGACATCCTTGGCGAAAGCCATCGCGCGCTCGGTCGGCGGCACGTGGCGCCGCATCCAGTTCACTCCCGACCTCTTGCCCTCCGACGTCACGGGCGTCTCGGTGTGGGACCGCGCGCGCGGCGACTTCGAGTTCCGCCCGGGCGGGATCTTCGCCAACGTGGTGCTGGCCGACGAGATCAACCGCGCGTCGCCCAAGACGCAGTCGGCGCTGCTCGAAGCCATGGAAGAGCAACAGGTCACGATCGACGCGAACACGTACGCGCTCCCGTCACCGTTCCTCGTCATCGCGACCCAGAATCCCGTCGAGCTCGAAGGCACCTATCCCCTGCCCGAAGCGCAGCTCGACCGGTTCCTCCTCCGGCTCCGGATCGGGTATCCCGATCGCGATGCCGAGCTCGCGATCCTCGACGCGCAGGACACGAGCGCGGTGTCGCCCGAGGATCTCGAACCCGTCACCGACGCCGATGTCATCGCGTCGTGGTCGCGCGCGCTCGGTCGCGTTCACGTCGCGCCGGAGCTGGCGGGCTACATCATCGACATCGTCGAGGCGACGCGCCATCATCGCGACCTCCTCCTCGGCGTCAGCCCGCGGGGCGCGCTCGGGTTGCAGCGGGCCGCGCGAGCGCTCGCGGCCAGCATCGGCCGGTCGTACGTCGTTCCCGACGACGTGAAGCTGCTGGCTTCGGCCGTGCTCGAGCACCGGCTCATGTTGTCGTCGGAGGCGATCACCCGGGGAGTGAGCGCGGCCGACGTGCTCGCCTCGATCCTCGAATCGGTGTCGGTCCCGACGGCGCACGGCCTCTGACGCCATGATCACCCGGCGCGGATGGGCGTTGATCGGCTCCGCCATCGGTCTGTTCGTAGCCGGCCGGATCCTCGGTCTCGTGCAGCTGGCCGTGCTCGCGTTGGTTGCGCTGCTCACGTTGATCGTCGCGGCCGTGTGGGTCCGGATGAGCGTTCCCCGGCTCGTCGCGAGACGCGAGCTCAAGGAGCGACTGCAAGTCGGCGTACAGGGCCGCGTCGACATCGTCGTGCACGCCATGGGCGCCACCGCGACGCTCGCCGTCAACGACGCGTTCGACGGGGGGCGCCGCGCCGCGCGCCTGCTGCTCGCCCCACTGCACGCCGGCGAGGAGGCACGCGCGGCCTACCGCTTCCCCACCGATCGGCGCGGCCGCTACGAAGTCGGCCCGCTGCGAGTGTCGGTGACCGACCCGTTCGCGCTGGTGCAGCGAACGCGCTTCGTGCTCGGCACCGAGGAGGTGATCGTCTACCCGCGGGTGCGCGAGGTCCTGCCGCCACCGGAGATGGGCGGACTCGACCTCGACCGCGAGCAACCCAACGTTCGGTCGCGCATCGAGCCGAGCGGCGAGTTCCACACCCTTCGCGAGTACACCCCGGGCGACGACCTGCGCCACGTGCACTGGAAGTCGACGGCCCGGCGCGGGCACCTGATGATGCGCCAGAACGAAGCGCGGAGGCGCACACCGGTGCTCGTGCTCCTCGACGTGCGGCCCGGTTCGCACGACCGCGCGTCGTTCGAGCGGGCGGTCGAAGCGTGCGCGTCGATCGTGACCGCGATCGAACGCGCCGACCGGCCCGTCGAGGTGATGCTCAGCACCGGCCAGATGATCGGGACCCCCGGCCGGCGCCATCTCGGCACCGTGATGGACGAGTTGGCCGTAGTGGAGCCGCACGGCCCGGAGCGCATCGCCGCCTCCGACACGCGCCGCCGCACCGGCGCGCTCGTCGCGATCGTCGGGCGCGTCCAGGCCAACGACGCCGCCGCGCTGGGGGTGCTCGTGCGCGACGGCGGTCAGCTCACCGCGGTCGCGTGCATGCCCGAGAGCACGAACCTGTCGTTGCGGTCGCGCCGCCTGCGCCGGCCGCTGATCGTCGCGAACGGAACCGAGCGACCGTTCACCGAGACATGGAACGAGGCCGTGGTCCGATGGCAGCCCCGCGCGCATCGATCGCCGTCAACGTCACCCGCGCCGGCCTGACCGTCGCGACCGCGTTCGCGCTGACCCGCGTGTTCGCGGGACGGTCGTGGGTGCTGGTGATGGCGCTCGCGGCGGTCGCACCCCCGGTGGTGCTCGCGTGGGCCCAGCGTCGGCACTGGCACGCGGCGCTGCGCGGCGCCGCGGTCGCCGTCGTGGGCGCGTGGCTCGCCGCGCTCGTCTCCGACCCGACCAGCTCGTTCGCCGGCATCCCGACGCGGGCAACCGCAGTGTCGCTCGGGCACGCGCTGACGCACGCGCCGCACACCCTCCGGGCGGCGGTCGTACCCGTCGCGCCAATTGGCTCGGCGCTCGTACTCGCCTTCGTCGGCGTCTTCGTCGCGTCGGCGCTGTCGTACTGGATCGCGACGTCGCTCGACGCGCCCGTGGGCGCGTTCGCGCCGAGCCTGGCGCTCTTCATCGTCATCGCGGCCATGGGCAGCGGCGGATGGGTTGCGCCCACTGCGTTGTACGCGCTCGTGGCGCTCGGCTACCTCCTCGCGCTCGCACAGCACGACCTCGTGACCCGTCGCACCTGGTTCCACGCGAGCGAGCCGCGCGGCTCGAAGGTCGCGGCCGGCGGGGCGGCCATCGGGGCGGTGGCGGTCGCCATCGCGCTGATCGCGGGCCCGTCGGTTCCCGGCGCGAGTGGTGCTCCGCTGCTCGACTACAAGCATCTTCCGGGCGACAGTGAAGGCAACCTCCTCTCCGCGCCGCCGCCGATCCTGAGCATCCGCGACAAGCTGACGCTCGGACCCATACAGGAGCTGTTCACCGTCAGCGCCAGCCGGCCCGCGTACTGGCGCGTCATCGCGCTCGACTGGTTCACCGACGACAACGCGTGGGGTGTCAACAAGGCGACGGAGCAGCCCGCGACGAAGCTCGCCGCTCCCGCGCACCTCCCGCCCTCGACCGAGCTCCATCAGCGGTTCAACATCGAGAACCTCGATCCCCACTGGCTGCCGGCCGCGTACCAACCCGTCGCGATCAACCTCAAAGCCGCCCGGGTCGTGCCCGACTCGCTCACCCTGCTCGTCGACTCGAAGGCGACGCAGCACGGGCTCCTCTACGACGTCACGTCGCAGGTCCCGACACCCACCACCGCGCAGCTCGCGCACGCGCCCGGCGCGAATCCGCGCCTGATGAGCCAAGACCTCGAGCTGCCCGCCGATTTCCCCGAGCCGGTGCGCGCGCTCGCCCTCAGTCTCACCGAGCACGCCACCTCGCCGTACGCGCGCGGCGTCGCGCTCGAGAAGTACTTCCGGAGCGGCCAGTTCACGTACACGCTCAAGACCAATCTCGGCGACTCCCCCGATGCGATCTCCGAGTTCTTGTTCCACACCAAAGCCGGTTTCTGCGAGCAATTCGCGGCATCGTTCGCGGCGATGGCGCGCGCGGTCGGCCTTCCCGCTCGCGTCGCGGTGGGTTACCAACCCGGGCGACTCGAGGCCGACGGTCTCTTCCACGTGACCAACCGCGACGCGCACGCCTGGCCCGAGGTCTGGATCCAGGGCGCGGGCTGGATCCCGTTCGAGCCGACGCCGAAGTTCTCGGAGCCGACGCTCGGGATCGGCACCGGCGGCCCTGCGAAGCCGCCGAAGATCCAGACGCCGGCCACGACACCGAACTCGGCGGCGACACCCACGTCGGGTCCGGTCACGCCGACGGTCGCACCGGCTCCCGGCAGCAACGGTCAGCTGCAGCCACCCGTCCCGGTCACGCCGACGCACCACGGCGTGGAGAGAGCGGTCGCCGGAGTGGCGATCGCGGTCGGCATCATCGCGCTCGGGGTGCTGGCGTTCTTCGCCTTCGTGTCGTTCACGCTCTGGCGTCGGGGCCGGCGGCGCCGCGGCGACCACGACCCGAGGCAGCGCGTGCTGGGCGCGTGGGCCGAGGCGCTCGATCAGCTCAACCTCGCCGGAGTCCCGCCGAAACCGTCGGCAACCGCGTTGGAGTTCGCGTTGCGATACGCGCCCGCACACGGCGCGGGCGATTCCGGGCCGGCGTTGATCGAGCTGGCGCGACTGCAGAGCGCCGCGATGTTCGCACGCGACGCGCCGTCGTCGGTCGAGGCCACCTACGCCTGGGAACAGGTCGACACGATCCGCGCCGCGACGCGACGCAACGTCGCCCGCTCCGCGCGGTGGCGCCGCCGTCTGCTCCAGTCGCTCCGGAAGCCCCCCGCGGAGACCCGAGCGCGCTAGCCAGGCGCAGATCCGCAGGCCCGGACCTCACCGACCCGCTGAGCACGGGCGATCGAGGGCCGGAGGTCGCAGCCGAGGGATTAACTGCCCGATTCCGTGAGCCGGCTCACGAAATCGGCGCGTTCGGCATCGAACGCCCGCACGTCGGCGTCGACGTCGGCCGCGACGCGGTCGACCGCGACGAACAGCGCGAGCTGACCGGCGTGCAACGCGTCGAGGATCTGGCCGTCGTCGTGACACGCCCACACGCTCCGGCCGTCGGTGACGATCCGGAGGCTCGCGAGGTCGTCGCCCGACTCGCGGACCCAGCGCACCGCCGCGTTGACGCGCGTCGACGACAAGCCGGCGTCGAGCAGCGACCGGACGACGCGCAGCGCCACGAGATCGCGAAACGCGTAGCCGCCGCCGTCGGCCGTCGGCGGCACGAGACCGCTGCGAGCCCAATAGCGCAGCTGCGAGACGGTGCAGCCGGCGAGCCGCGCCGCCTGCGCCGAGGTGTACGCCACGGCGGGCTCAGGATTCGTCGTTGCGGCGGAAACGGTCGCGCCACGCGCGGCCCTGATCGCCGAAGATCCCCCGCAGGCCGCCGCTCGCGCGCAAACCGCCGGTGAGGGTCTGGAGCCCGGCCTTGCCGAGCTTGCGCACGTTCCGCTCGATCACGAGGAGGCACCCGAGCATGATCAGGAATCCGACCAGCGCGATCACCGTGTAGTCGGCGAACGTCAGGATCAGGAGCACGAGCCCGGCCAGGACGCCGAGCGCCGCCCACCGGATCATCCGGGCCGCGTGGCGGTAAAGGGTGGTGCGGGAAACCTGCTCGACGAGACCGGGATCGGTCGCGTTGAGTTGCGCTTCGATCTCCTTCAGGATCTTCTGCTCTTCGTCGGAGAGCGGCATCATGTCCTCGTCAAGGGGCGGCGCTGGTGCAGGCTAGGGGACGCCGACCCGGGATCGGGCGTCAGGATCAAAATCGGGGGCTGACTCGGCATATTCATTCTCGCGCACACCGGAGGGGCCAACAACGCGAGAACAACGGAGATGCCCACCCGACCACTCAGGTCCCGAGATCGGCCGCGACCGGGACGCCCGCGGCCGCCGCCGACTGATAGGCCAGATCGACGAGGCGATGCGCGGCCAGGGCCTCCCCCGCGCCCGGGAAGCCGCCGCCGACCTGGCCGGGGCCGCGCGACGCCAGCCCGTCGAGGAAGCCCTTGGCCGCGGCGCCGTAGTGCGCGATCGACTTGGCGTACACCTCGGGGACGGTGAGCAGGCCCGCCCATTCGGGCACGTCGCTCACGACGTCGCGCACGCCGTCGCTGGTCTGCACGTGGAGGGGCCCGAGGTAGTCGTCGTCGGTCCAGAGGGCCGCTCCCTCGCAGAACACTTCGAGGTGGCGGCCCGACTCCCGGGTCAGCACCTGGTGCCAGACGCTCGTCAGCTGCGCGACCGAGCCGTCGCCGAACGCGAACGTGACCGCGGCGATGTCCTCGATGCCCGGATGCCCGAAGCGTGACGCCGTGGTCGCGCTGACCGCCACCGGGTCGCCGAGGAGCCAGTGCAACACGTCGACGTCGTGGATCGAGTGCTCGATGAGCGTGCCGCCCCCGGCTTGCGCGACGTCCTTGCGCCACGTCGATCCGTAGAACCCTTGGATCGGGAAGTACTGGTCGTCGCGCAGCACCGTTGCCATCGGGCGGCCGAACTCGCCGCCGGCGATGATCTCCGCCGCGG
>Ga0265325_10001190_pt1 | contig 18557 bp, 16 predicted proteins | sample 41420metaG_FD_202090 | JGI IMG/M metagenome (GOLD analysis project Ga0265325, IMG submission 202090) | Rhizosphere microbial communities from Carex aquatilis grown in University of Washington, Seatle, WA, United States - 4-14-20 metaG | ecosystem: Host-associated > Plants > Roots > Rhizosphere...
CCTGTTGCACGGGCCCATCGCCATGGTGGAGAGTTCTTTCCCCAGCTTTTTATTCGCGCCTCCCGGCGTCACCTGGCCCACGCAGCGCGAAATGCTGGCAAAGCTGGACGATCTCAGGGCGGACACGCTGGTCATCACGGATCGAGGCAATCGCGAAGCGGCCGCGCGGCAGGGTGCCATTGTCATTCAAGCGAAGCCGAAGGAACTCTACACTCCGATTCCGTACGTCATTCCGGCGCAGTTGTTCGCCGCCTGCCTGGCGGGAATCAAGGGGCTGGACCCCGACCGGCCGCGAACCTTGAGCAAGGTTACGCGAACCCTGTAAATCTCGAAGCCGGCGCAACAGTATTCTGAACAGAAGGAAGCGTCAATGAATTGGTATCACTACGTCTCTTGTTTCTTCGCGGGACTATTCCTCGCGAACGCGGTGCCGCATTTCGTGCAGGGTATTTCTGGCGATCGTTTCCCGACGCCATTCGCGCATCCGCCCGGGAAAGGCCTCTCCTCGCCGGCAGTCAACGTGATCTGGGCGCTGCTGAATCTGTTAATCGGTTACATCCTGTTTCGAGCCGGCAAGCTAGGCAACGGCGGGGACTGGGCCGTGGGCATTTTCTTCGCAGGCATCGTGACCATCAGCGTCCCGATGAGTGTTCACTTTCAAAAGAAGCAAGAAAGGTAAGCGTCCCAATGCCACTCACAACACTCGATACCACTGCGGCTCTGATCGTGATCGACCTGCAAAAGGGCATCGCCGGCTTGTCGACCGTGCACCCAGTCAAAGAAATAATTGATCGCGCTGCACAATTGGCGCGCGCCTTTCGGGAGCGCAGTCTGCCCGTCGTTCTCGTCAATGTGACCGGAGCAGCCCCAGGCCGGAACGACAGCGGAATGCCCAGGCCGTCCTTCCCGCCCGATTGGACCGAGCTTGTTCCGGAACTGGAGCAGCAGCCGGCTGACTACCTCGTCAGCAAACAACGATGGGGCGCCTTCATCGGCACGGCGTTAGATGACTACCTGCGCCAGCGCGGAGTAACGCAGGTTTTCATCACCGGTGTAGCGACGAGCATTGGCGTGGAATCGACCGCACGCAGCGCTTACGATCTCGGTTACAACGTGGCGCTGCTCCTGGATGCGATGACCGACCGTGACGCCGACGCGCATCGGCATTCCGTAGAGAAAATCTTTCCGCGCCTTGGTGAAACGGGCACAACCACGGACGTGCTAAGGCTTTTGCACGGTTGAAAACCTCGAACTCACGCCGCCGATTGCCGGGAAGGTACGTGGACCAGCCCGCCGGAGTCTTCCCAAGGGCTCGAAAGGCGGCCGTCCATTTCATCGTCAAGGAAAATCCTGTGGGCGCCGTACTCAAACGCATTCTAATGACAACGCCGGCGGCAAGTCCGCCTGCTGCCACCCGCACCAGTTCACTCTCGTTGCGCCCGAATCCGCACTCATGGCCGCGGAGGAATACCCCGGGAGCTATCGAGATTACCGTGAACTCACGTCCCCGGAGATGTCCGGTTGCGTCTTTTTGTCAGAAGCCGGATAATAAGCCCCATCCGCGTTTTTCGGTCGCCGGACCGTGCAGTTCCTGGGCGGCTCGGGAGGAATCGTGTCTCGCATCGTCAGGTGTTCGCTGATCCAGGCCGCCAATGTCGCGCCCCCGGAGGCCTCGTTGGAAGCGACAAAAAAGGCGATGATCGACAAACACGTCGAGTACATTCGTCAGGCCGCTGCAGCCGGAGGGCAAGTCGTCTGCCTTCAGGAGATCTTCTACGGGCCGTATTTCTGCGCCGAGCAGACCATCAAGTGGTACGACAGCGCGGAGGCGGTTCCCGACGGCCCCACCATTCGGCTCATGCAGAACCTCGCGCGCCAACATCGCATCGTCCTGATTGTCCCTGTCTACGAAGTGGAACAGGAAGGCGTCTACTACAACACGGCAGCAGTGATCCACAACGACGGCACGTATCTGGGCAAGTACCGTAAGACACACATCCCCCACGTTGCGCCGGGCTTTTGGGAGAAGTTCTATTTCCGGCCCGGCAATCTCGGCTACCCGGTGTTCGATGTCGGTTTTGCGAAGATCGGCGTCTACATCTGCTACGACCGCCATTTTCCTGAGGGAGCACGCGCGCTGGGACTCAACGGCGCGGAAATCGTCTTCAATCCGTCAGCAACGGTTGCCGGACTGAGTGAATATCTGTGGAAACTGGAACAGCCCGCGCACGCCGTGGCCAACGGATACTTCGTGGGCGCCATCAACCGCGTCGGTACAGAAGCGCCGTGGAACATCGGCGAGTTTTACGGCTCTAGCTATTTCTGCGATCCGCGCGGCCAGATTTTCGCACAGGCGTCGCGCGATAAAGACGAAGTGCTCACCGCCGATCTGGATCTGGCGCAAATTGCCGAAGTCCGCAAAACCTGGCAGTTCTTCCGCGACCGCCGTCCCGACATGTATGAAGCGCTGGTGAAGGCATAAGTCATGACCAAAGACGAAATCATTCTTGCGAACAAAGAGTTCCTGTTCCCCGCCGTTTTCCATTACTTCAAGGAGCCGCTGGTGGTATCGCACGCGAAGAATCAATATGTCTGGGATGCCGATGGCAACCAGTACCTGGATTTTTTCGGCGGAATCGTAACGGTGAGCGTCGGGCATTGCAACGATCAGGTCAACGCGAAGCTCCACAAACAAATCGATACGCTACAGCACGTTTCCACGGTCTTTGCGAACGAACCGCAGGCAGCGCTGGCAAAGAAGATCGCGTCCATCACCCCCGGCGGGAAGCTAACGAAATCGTTTTTCACGAACAGCGGCACCGAAGCGAACGAGAATGCCATTCTCGCCGCGCGCTGCTATACCGGCAATACGGAAATCGTGGCGCTGCGCCATTCTTACCACGGGCGCAGTGCGATGGCCATGACGCTCACGGGACAAGGCTCCTGGCGGATGGGTCCGTCGCAGGCGGGCATCGTCCATGCCCACAACGCCTATTGCTATCGCTGCCCGTTCGGTCTCGAGTACCCCAGTTGCGGCGTGCGCTGCGCGCAGGACATGGAAGAGATGATCCGCAGCAGCACCAGCGGTCGCATTGCCGGCTTCATCGCCGAGCCCATTCAGGGAGTGGGTGGATTCATCACCCCGCCGAAAGAGTATTTCCAGATTGTTGAGAAGATCGTGCGCAGCCACGGCGGCATCTTCATCAGCGATGAAGTGCAAACAGGTTGGGGTCGCACCGGTGGAAAATGGTTCGGCATCGAACATTGGGGCGTCACGCCCGACATCATCACCAGCGCGAAGGGGCTCGCCAACGGCAGTCCGATCGGCCTCACTGTAGCGCGTCCGGAAGTGGCGGATGCCGTAAAAGGACTCACGATTTCGACCTTCGGCGGCAACCCGGTCACTACCACGGCGGCGAAGGCCGTCCTCGATTTCATCGAAGAACAAAATCTGATGACCAATTGCACGGAGACCGGCGGCTATCTGCGCAGCGGCCTGGAAGGGCTGAAAGATAAGCATCCGCTCATTGGCGACGTGCGCGGTATGGGACTTTTGCAAGCCATCGAACTCGTGGAAGACCGCAAAACCAAAGCGCCCGCCGTTGCGCAGACGGCGATGCTGATGGAAGCGGCTCGCGAAAACCGGATTCTCATCGGCAAGGGCGGCATGTACGGCAACGTGATCCGTCTCTCTCCGCCCATGAACATTACGCGCTCCGATGTCGATCAGTTTATCGGGCTGCTCGACAAAAGCCTGGCAGTTTGCGGCGCGGTTACGGCTGGGAGTGCCCCATGAGCACTGCGGTTCCGCCGCTGGAGCGCAATCTGGAGCGGTTTCCGGAACTGCATCCGGCGCTCGATTCGCAATCGGCGTTGGCGGAATCCAACCGCTGTCTATTCTGTTTCGATGCCCCCTGTATGGGCGCATGTCCCACCCATATCGATGTGCCGCGCTTCATCAAGAAAATCTCCAGCGGAAACCTGCTTGGCTCAGCGCTCACCATTCTGGATTCCAACATTCTCGGCCTGAGTTGTTCGCGCGTCTGTCCAGTGGATGTGCTTTGCGAAGGCGCGTGCGTCATGCACCGCTACAACAAGAAGCCCATCGAGATCGGCCGCCTGCAGCGTTTCGCCATGGATGCCTTTTACGACAACGGCGCGCATCTCCCCGTGGCGCCACTGCGGAGCGAACCGCGAGTCGCTTGTGTCGGTGGTGGTCCGGCATCGCTCAGTTGTGCCGCCGAACTGCGCCGTCAGGGTTTCGCTGTGACGATCTTCGACAATCGTCCTTTGCCGGGCGGCCTCAACACGTATGGCGTTGCCGAATACAAGCTTCGTGCCTCAGACAGCCTACGCGAGGTGGCCCTGGTGAAATCGCTGGGCGTCGAGTTCCGTCACGAAGATGTGGGTAGCGGCATTCCGCTCGCTGAACTCGAGCGCGATTTCGATTTCATCTTTCTGGGGCTCGGCCTCGGCGCCATGGAAAGCCTCGGCATTCCCGGCGAGCAGGCCGCGGGCGTAATCGACGCGCTGTGCTTCATTGAGCGCTACAAGACGCTTCCAGATTTCACAGTTGGTAAAACCGTAGTGGTAATCGGCGGAGGCAACACCGCCATGGACGCCGCCAACGCCGCACGCCGCCTGGGTGCGCACGATGTCCATCTTTTCTATCGCCGAACCGAAAAAGAAATGCCGGCCTTCTCCTTCGAGTACGATCATTCGAAAGTGGAAGGGGTTCACTTCCACTGGGTCGCCCAGCCAATAGCCATCGTTGAGCGCGACGGCCGCGCGATTGCTGTCCGGTTCGTGCGCACTTCTCTCGGTGAGCCGGATGGCAGCGGCCGGCGAAAAGCCGAACCGGTACCAGAATCTGAATTCGATTTCCCCTGCGACCTTGTGATTCCCGCGCTCGGCCAGTCGCGCCTCACCAGTTTGCTCGCGACCACGCAGGGGATCGCGATCACCGGTGGCTCCATCGCTGTCGATCGCGCCACCGGCCGCACAGGCAATCCCAAATATTATGCCGGCGGCGACTGCGTGAACGGCGGGCGCGAAGTTGTGGACGCGGTTGCCGATGGCAAGCGCGCAGCTCTCGCCATCGTGGCCCAGTCAGGAGCCGCGCGTGGCTGACCTCACCACCAACTTCGCCGGCATTCGCTGTCCCAATCCCTTCTGGCTTGCGTCCGGTCCACCGACTAATTGTGGTGACCAGATCATGCGCGCCTTCGACGCAGGCTGGGGCGGCGCGGTCTGGAAAACCATCGGCGAGCCCATCGTCAACGTCTCTTCGCGCTACTCTTCCGTTGATTGGAACGGCCAGCGCATGATGGGTCTCAACAATATCGAGCTCATCAGCGACCGCCCCATCGAAGTCAATCTCCGCGAAATCACCGAAGTGAAGAAGCGTTATCCAAATCACGCGGTGATTGCATCGCTCATGGTCGATTCGAAACGCGAAGTCTGGCACGACATCGTAAAGCGTTCCGAAGACGCGGGCGCGGATGGCCTGGAACTGAATTTCGGCTGCCCGCACGGTATGAGTGAGCGCGGCATGGGCAGTGCCGTCGGCCAGGTTCCCGAATACGCCAGGATGATCACCGAGTGGGTGAAGGAAGTGGCGCGTACGCCCGTGCTGGTGAAGCTGACGCCAAACATCACCGACATCCGCACGGTTGCGCGAGCAGCGAAACTTGGTGGTGCCGATGGCCTTTCCGCCATCAACACAATTAATTCCATCACTGGCATCGATCTGGACACCCTGACGCCGCGTCCCTATGTCGGTGGCTTCTCCGCCCATGGTGGCTATTGCGGTCCTGCCGTGAAACCCATCGCGCTGCATCTTGTCCAGCAAATCGCCGCTGACCCGGATGTGCGCATTCCCATCGCCGGAATTGGTGGTGTTGCGGGTTGGCGCGAAGCCGCCGAGTTCATTCTGCTGGGTTGTACCGCCGTGCAGGTGTGTACCGCGGCCATGCACTACGGCTATCGCATCGTGGAAGACATGATCGATGGTCTGAGCAATTGGATGGACGAAAAAGGCCACCGCACGATTGACGATTTCCGCGGCCTCTCCCTTCCCAAAGTCACCGAGTGGAAGCACCTCGATCTGAATCACAAGATCGTCGCGCGCATCAATCCCGATAAATGCATCGGCTGCGATCTCTGCTACATCGCCTGTTGGGATGGCGCGCATCAGTGCATCCACATCGACGGCCACGCGAGGCCTGAATCCACCGAGGCCGCCAGCCACGCACGCATCGCCGTTACGCCCATTGCGAAACTCGACGCGCTCCAGGCCGCGGCCGGAAGGCGCACACCGCCCGAGCGCATCCCCAAAGTGGATGAACACGAGTGCGTAGGTTGCAATCTCTGCTGGCTGGTCTGTCCGGTGGAGAACTGCATCACGATGGAACAAGTCGACACTGGCCTGCCGCGCGAATCGTGGGAGCAGCGCACCGCAAAATGACCAACACTCTCATTCGGAATGGCACCGTCGTCACGGCAACCGAAACGAAGTCCGCGGACGTCTTGATCGAAGGCGCGCGCATCAAGGAAGTGCGTGCCGGCATCCCCACCGAAACCGCCGCGAAAATCATCGACGCAACCGGCCTGTATGTAATCCCGGGCGGCATCGACGCGCACACCCATCTCGACATGCCGTTCGGCGGCACCACAAGTTCCGACGATTTCGAGACCGGCACGCGCGCAGCCGCGTTCGGTGGCACCACCAGCCTTGTCGATTTCGCAATCCAGGCACGCGGCACGCGAATGCGGGATGCCCTGGATATCTGGCGCGCCAAAGCCAATGGCCGCGCGGTCATCGATTACGGTCTGCACATGATTGTCACCGACCTCGGCACTTCAGGCCTCGAAGACATGGACGACATGGTCAATGAAGGCGTCGCGAGTTTCAAGCTCTTCATGGCCTATCCAAACGTGCTCATGGTGGACGACGCGACCATCTTCAAAGCACTCGCACGCACCGCGAAGAATGGCGCACTCGTCTGCATGCACGCCGAGAACGGCAGCGTGATCGACGTTATTGTGGCCAAAGCGCTGGCTGAGGGAAAGACCGCCCCCGTCTATCACGCGCTCACCCGCCCCACCATTGCCGAAGCGGAAGCGGTTCATCGAGCCATTGCCATGGCCGAAATCGCTGGAGCACCTGTGTACATCGTGCACCTCTCATCGGAAGACGCGCTGAATCAGGTGCGCGAAGCGCGCGACCGCGGTGTCCCAGCCTTCGCCGAAACCTGCCCGCAATATCTGCTGCTCTCCATCGAAGAACTCGAGCGGCCGAATTTCGAAGGCGCGAAGTATGTCTTCACGCCGCCGCTTCGCACCAAAGAAAACCTGCCGAAGCTCTGGGACGGCCTCAAGCACGATCATCTGCAAGTGGTCTCCACCGATCACTGCCCCTTCTGCTTTGAGGACCAGAAAATCCTCGGCAAAGACGACTTCACCAAAATTCCCAACGGCGGTCCCGGCATCGAAAATCGCCTGCAGTTGATCTATCATCACGGCGTCAACGCGGGCAAACTCTCCCTGAACCGCTTTGTCGAAATCACCTCCACCGCCCCTGCCCGCATCTTCGGTATGTATCCGCAAAAGGGCGAAATCGCCCCTGGCAGCGACGCCGACATCGTGCTCTGGGATCCCGAAGCCGCATACACCATCAGTTCCAAAACCCATCACATGCGCGTCGATTATTCGATGTTTGAAGGCTACCAGGTGAAGGGAAACGCGCGCACCGTCATCTCGCGCGGCGAAGTCATCGTCGATCATGGCGAGTTCCTGGGCAAAGCCGGGCGAGGCAACTATCTGCGGCGGCAGGCGCGTGGAGGCGCATGGCAATAACAGCGCTTCACGACCCCAGCCTCTACAACGACGACCTGGCGCCGATTCCGCAAGAGCGCCGAACCTGGGGAACGTACAATTACGCCTCGCTTTGGGTGGCCATGTCGGTCTGCATCCCTACTTACATGCTCGCCTCGGGATTAATCGCGGGCGGCATGAGTTGGTGGCAGGCGATTCTCACCATTCTTCTTGGCAATCTGATTGTGCTCATTCCCATGCTGCTGAACGCCAACGCGGGCGCGCGCTACGGCATCCCGTTTCCAGTGTTGGTGAGGGCGTCATTCGGAGTTCGTGGTGCCAACGTCCCCGCCGTCCTCCGTGCCTTGGTCGCCTGCGGCTGGTTCGGCATTCAAACTTGGATCGGCGGCCAGGCCATCTATTCCATGCTTCGAATCATGTGGCCCGGCGCGGCAACGCTGACCGGCGGTATCTGGATCTGCTTCTTCGCATTCTGGGCGCTGAACATCGCGGTTATCTGGCGCGGCATCGACACCATCAAATTCCTGGAAGGCATCGGCGCGCCCTTCATGCTGGGAATCGGCCTGTTACTGCTCTGGTGGATCACCCGCAAGGCCGGCGGATTCGGTCCGGTCCTTGGCGCGCCCAGCAAGTTCCACACTTCTGCCGAATTCTTCCGGTTTTTCGTCCCATCGCTCACAGGCATGGTGGGTTTCTGGGCCACTGTCGCACTGAATATCCCCGATTTCACCCGCTACGCGAAATCGCAGAAAGCGCAAATCGTGGGACAAGCGCTCGGTCTTCCCACCGCAATGACCCTGTACTCATTCATTGGTGTGGCCGTCACGTCGGCGTCCGTTGTTCTGTTCGGCCAGGCTATCTGGGATCCAGTCGCACTGCTGGGCCGCTTCAATCAGCCTGTCGTCGCATTCGTCGCTTTAATCGCGCTACTGATCGCCACGCTCAACACCAACGTCGCGGCCAACGTAGTCTCGCCCTCAAACGATTTCTCCAACCTGAACCCGCGTCTGATTTCGTTCCGCACCGGCGGACTCATCACCGGCGTTATCGGCGTCCTCTTAATGCCCTGGAAACTCCTCACCGATTTCAGCTCGTACATTTTCGGCTGGCTCATCGGATATTCCGGACTCCTCGGACCCATCGCAGGCGTCATGATCGCCGACTATTTCGTCGTACGCCGTTCGCGCCTCCTGGTCGACGACCTGTACCGCCGAAACGGCATCTACGAATACGACAAAGGCGTCAACATACGCGCCCTCGTGGCTCTGGCTCTGGGAATCGCCGTCGCGTTATTGGGCCTCTTCGTCCCCCCGCTGCGCTTGCTCTATGACTATGCCTGGTTTGTAGGCTTCGGAGTCTCCGGAACTGCGTACCTTCTCCTGATGCAAGGCACTGCTCCGGCGCCAATTCTGAATCGGTCTGCCGCAACTGAAATGGAAAGGTGAAAAATGATCGGATCCGCGACAGAAACCATCTCCTCGTATATCAACGGCTCCTGGGAAAAGCCCGCGGGCCGAACCATGGGAATCGTCACCAATCCAGCCACCGGCGAAACAATCGCCGAAGTGCCCTACGCCGCCCCTGCCGATATCGACCGCGCCGTTCGTGCCGCCCACGAGGCTTTTCTTGAATGGCGCGACGTCCCCGTCGTTGATCGTGTTCAGGTCCTTTACCGATTTAAGGCGCTCCTCGATAAGTATGCCGACGACGTCGCCGCCACGCTCACCCGCGAGAACGGCAAGACCAACGACGACGCTCGTGCTGAAGTCCGCCGCATGATTCAGATGGTGGAATTCGCCTGCGGCATGCCTACTCTGATGATGGGCGATTCGCTGAACGACGTCGCCAAGGGCATCGATTGCAAGACCATTCGTCAGCCCATTGGCGTCTGCGCGGGCATCACGCCCTTCAATTTCCCGGCGATGGTGCCAACCTGGATGTATCCGTTCGCCATCGCCTGCGGCAACACGTTCGTCCTGAAGCCGTCGGAGAAAGTGCCGCTCACGCCCACCCGAGCCATCGAACTACTGCATGATGCCGGCCTCCCGCCTGGCGTGCTGAACCTGGTGCACGGCGGCAAGGAAGCGGTCGACGCCCTGTTGCATCATCCGCTCGTCAAGGCCGTGTCGTTCGTCGGCTCCACGCCCATCGCGAAGTATATTTACACCACCGCGGCTGCCGAGGGAAAGCGAGTACAGGCGCTGGGTGGCGCCAAGAATCATCTGGTCGTGATGGCCGATGCCGACATGCCCAAAACCGTCGAAGCTATCATTGGTTCAGCCTTCGGTGCGGCAGGAGAGCGCTGTCTAGCTGGCAGTGTGTTAGTGCCGGTTGGTGATGCGGCTGGCCCGTTGCTGGAGTTGCTCGTGAAACGCACAAAATCTCTCGCCGTGGGCGACGGCTCCGCGACGGGTATCGAAATGGGGCCTCTCGTCACCGGCGATCATTGCAACAAAGTCGCGAGCTATGTCGATAGAGGAGTCGCCGAAGGCGCCACCCCGCTCGTCGACGGCCGTCAAAGCAAACCCGCCGGCAACGGCTTTTACCTCGGACCCACCATCTTCGATAACGTTAATCCGGAAATGACCATCGCCCGCGAAGAGATCTTCGGCCCGGTCCTTTCGGTGATTCGTGTCAACACGCTCGATGATGCCATCAACCTGGTGAACGCATCACCGTTCGGCAACGCCACCGCCATCTTCACCAATAACGGCAAGTCCGCGCGCGAATATTCCTCACGCATCGAAGTCGGCATGGTGGGAATCAACGTCGGCGTCGCCGCGCCCATGGCCTTCTTCCCGTTCGCCGGCTGGAAGAATTCTTTCTTCGGAGACCTCCACGCGCACGGCAAGGATGCGGTCGCCTTCTATACTGAGCAAAAGGTAATCATGAGCCGCTGGTTCTAGCCACCCGTGTGTGGCGCACGCACTCGTGCGTGCCGCGTCGAGGCTCGTCTCGACGCGCGGTCCGAACTGACCATGTTTATCTGAAACAGGACACCAATGGCGCGACCCATCATCATCGACACCGATCCTTCGCCCGACGATGCCGTAGCGTTTCTCACAGCGCTCGCGTCCCCCGACGAGCTTGAAGTTCTCGCGATTACCACCGTTGCGGGAAATGTCCCCGTCCACCTCACCTCGAAAAACGCCCGCAAAGCTCTGGAACTCGCCCGTCGAACGGGCACGCCCGTCTATGCGGGTGCCACCGCGCCACTCCTCCGTCCTCTGGTGACAGCCGAGGAAGTCCACGGCAAGACCGGCTTCGACGGCTACAATCTGCCCGACCCCACCACGTCCCTTGCCACAGGCTTTGCTCCTGACGCCATCGTCGATCTCGTGATGTCCAGGCCACCGGGAGAAGTCACGTTATGCTGTCTCGCGCCACTTACCAACATCGCGCTGGCAATGGCGAAGGAACCGCGCCTTGCCGGACATCTTCGCGAGATCGTCATCATGGGTGGGGCTTTCTCGGAAGGAGGCAACATCACGCCGGCCGCGGAGTTTAATATCTACGTCGACCCTGAAGCCGCCGCCCGCGTCCTGGCCTGTGGCGTGCCCATTACGATGATTCCCCTGGATTGCACTCACAAGGCTCTCACCACGCCGCCTCGACTCGAAAAACTTCGCGCCATCGGCACACCGGTGGCCGAGGCCTTCTACCATCTCCTGAAATTCAACAAGATCTTCGACGAAACGAAATACGGATGGGAAGGCGGACCACTCCACGATGCCACCGTCATCGCCTATCTTCTGGCGCCCGGCATCTTCACCGGAAAGAAAGTGAATATCCAGATTGAGTGCGCCAGTTCCCTGACGCTGGGCATGACCGTGGTCGATTGGTGGGGCGTGACGGGTCGCACGCCCAATGTGCAGTTCCTGCGCGGCATTGATGCCAACGCCTACTTCGATCTGGTGATCGAACGCCTGGCCCGTCTCTGACTTCCGACTCTTTTACTGCGGCCGATACGACACCGTAATCACACAGCCCTTCCCGGAGCACAGGCTGTTCCCACCATTGATTCGGAGGCTACTGATGCGGTTGCCGTCGCCATGGCCGAACTCGCGTTCGTCGGTATTGGCGGTGTGCTGCCATTTGTCGAACGGAAGCTTGCTATGTGTCAGGTGAATGCCCTTGTTGGCCGCGATCGATGAAACGATCAGCGTTCCGCTGCCATACGCTACCTGAATCTTCCAGGGTTGCGTCGGATCGATTCCGCAGGTTGGATTACCCCCGCATTTATCGGCGTCGGCTTCCGTCACCTGTAATCCGGTGAGCAGGCCTGCGCTGTTGTGATGCCGCACTTCGCCTTTCTTCAGCGTCCAGTTCAGGCCGGCGTCCAGCCCGTCGGCCCGCATGATGATGGATCCACCATCCTTAATCACAATCTTCGTATCGCCGGGTTGGGCCTGCATCCGCGATGGGCTGCTGCAAAGCAGCAGAACCGCGACGGCAAGAGCAGTTGCGAGCGTAAACCTTTTCATTCGTCCGATTGTCCTCTCTAGTTGATTGTAGGTGCTGTCGGGTCCGCGCGCTGCAAATCAGAATACAAGCGCCGGATTACCGGGCGATTCATGTACGACCGAAAATCTTCCGCGGGCCACAAACTCTTCAGTTCGGCAAGCGCGGCTGACGCCTGCGTGGCAACGCCTTTATCCGCCGGCCCCGCCTTCATTAACAATACACACGCGCGCCACAGAGACTCTGGCTTCTTCGCCGACACGAACAAGGATCGCGCTCGCCCCGCATAATCGGCGGCATTCGCGCGATTGCCCGCTGCCAGAGCCGCTTCCGCCGCCGCCAGCAAAGCATCCGCTTCCAGAACCGGTTGCCCGGATGCGTGCGCCAGTTCAACCGCTTTGCGGCAAGTCTCCAGACCCAACGCCGCGGAGCCAGACCGAGCCATCGCCAATCCCAGCGCCAGTGTCGCTCCACGCCTTGTTTGCAGATCGCTCGCATCCGCGCTCTTGAGTAGTCCCTCGGCCTTCGTGCGAGCCTCCGCGAAGTGTTCCTCTAACAGAACAATCTGCAGCGCGCTGAGAGGGTTTGCCTCTTCCGCCTGTGCCGACGCGGTTGCCCCTCCCCCCGTGTGGCCGAGTCGCGCGTGCAGCAGAGCCACGTTCAGTTCATTGTTGGCCGCGCCCGAAGAATTGCCGATGGCCTCGAACGTACGCCGCGTTTCCTCATACAAGCGCAGCGCCTGCGGCCATCGGTCCTGCATCTCTTCCAGCGACGCCAGCCCTTCCTGCGTCAGCGCCAGCGGCAGCGTCGGTTCCGACGCCTTCAACGTACTCAGACTATCCTCAAACGCCCGCCGAGCCCCGTCGGAATCGCCCTTGTTGCGCGCGGCCCGTCCCAGCAGGATCAACGCAAGAGCCGCCTCATTGCGATAACTTCCCTGCCGGTAATAGGACAGCGCGGCCTGCACATCCTGCCAGCCCTGCTGTGTGTCGCCCGTCTGGATGCGAATGCTCCCCAGGTTGACCAGCGCCCTCGCCTCCGACCGCTTCTCGCGATTGCGGCGCGCGATATCCAGCGCGTCCTGCATCGTCCGCAACGCCTCCGCCGTCTGTCGCTTAACGAAAAGAGCGTTGCCCAGATCGATCAGTCCTCGCGTGGCCAGATTTTCAATTCCATCCGCGCGCGCAATGCCGATGGCGCGATTCGCCTCATCCAACGCTTCCGCCGTTTGCCCAGTCTCCAGATAGCTGTTGCTTGACAACAACAGCAACTTCACCTGTTGCTGGTCGTTCCCGGTCACTCGTGCCGCTGCCAGTGCCTTGCCAATCAGTTCCCGCGTTTCCGCGGGCGTCGGTGAATAACGCGCGCGAATATACAGGCACTCGGTCGCACCTTCCAGATTCGAAGCCGACTGAAACAGCGCCTCCGCGCGATCCAGCGACTTGTTCGACTCCTCCCGCGCGCCCGTCCGTGCCTGCAATGCCCCCAGCCGCATCCAGGCCGCGGCATTCTGTGCATCCAGACGAAGGGCCTCACCGAACGTGGTCATCGCCTTCTTCGTATCCTGATTACGTTCCTCCGCCCGCCCCAGGTCCAGCAACGCGTCCCCGCGCTCTTCCGGTGCCACCATGGACGAAATCTCCTGGTACTTCGCCTCCGCATCCTTGAACTCGCCGGTCACGGTCTCATAAATCGCATCAAGATGCAGGCTTTCCACGGCGGGCAGAGAACTCCGCGTCGTCATCGTCCGCAGAAGTTCGTCCTTCGCTCGATCCAGGTAATCCAGTTCATACCAGGCTTCGGCCAGATACGCGTGCGCCATCGCATACGAAGGGTCAATCTCCACCGCGCGCGCCAGTGCCTTGCTTGCTTTGTGATAACTCCCGTAATGCAGCGCCGCCAGACCGTCACGATACCAGGGAATCGCCGCCGCCGCCGGATCATGATGGCGCTTTGTGGTCCACAACCATGCCAGCGCGCCGCTACCAACCACCGCCACGCCGCCACCCACCGCAGCCAACAAGCGCCGACGTGAATGCAGCTGCCCCGGAGTTTTTAATTCAGTCAGCAATTCCTCGGCGGAGGAATATCGCTGCTGCCGATCCTTCGCCATCAATTTCTTGACAATGCGATCCAGCGGCGCGGGCGAGTTAGGATTCAACCGTGAAGGTTGCGGTGGCTCCACCGTTAGCAGTCGAGCCAGAATCGACGGCAGGCTATCCGCGGTGAACGGGGATTTCCCCGTCAGGCACTCATAAAGCACCACGCCCAGCGAAAACAAATCCGACCGCGCATCCAGCGATTCTCCATGCACCTGCTCCGGCGACATGTACAGCGGCGTGCCTGTGAATCCTTCAATCGTCCGCGTGGCGGCGTCGGCGGTGGATTCTCCCTCGCCCAGCGCCGAGGGCCGCGCGATGCCGAAATCCAGGACCTTCACCTCGCCCGTCGCCGTGATCTGAATATTCCCCGGCTTGATGTCCCGATGAATGATGCTCAGCCGGTGCGCTGCCGCGAGGGCCGACGCCACGCCCGTAGCCACCGTCATCGTTTCCTCAACGCTCACCCGCCGTTCGCTCAGAACGCGCGCCAGGCTCGCCCCGGACACCAGTTCCATGGCGATGAACGGATCGCCGCCGGGATTGTCCACGAACTCATAAATGTGCGCGATATTGGGGTGCGAAAGCGCCGAGGCATTGCGCGCTTCCTTCAGCAGATTGGCACGAAGCCGCCGGTCGTCGCGGCGAGTGGAGCAAAACTTGAGCGCCACGCGCCGCCCCAGCGTAAGATCCTCGGCCTCATACACGACACCCATTCCGCCTTCGCCCAGCTTGGACACGATGCGGTAATGGGTAACGGTTGTGCCGATCATCAGTTGGCGGACTTAAGACGGCTGTTGCTCCGGATTCTGCTCAGTATACTACTCGACAATCGCCTGCATCACCGCATTCTCGAAATCCCGCTGCACCGGCGGTACCTGCGTCTGAATCATGACGATGGTCACCATCTTCTCTTTCGGGTCGATCCACGTCTGCGTGCCGTACGCGCCGTCCCATCCAAAGCTCCCGTTGGATACGCGCAACCCCGCCGCCACGCCGTCCTCGACAATGCCCACCAGCAGCCCGTACCCCATGCCATGGGCGGGCCGTCCCAGTTTCCCGTTGAACATGTCGCCCACGTGATTCGACGACATCAGCTCCACCGTCCGCGGACTCAGCAGCCGCTTCCCATTCAGTATGCCGCCGTTCAGCAGCATCTGCGCGAACTGGAGGTAGTCTCCGGCCGTCGACATCAACCCGCCGCCTCCCGAAAAGTAGCTCTTCAGCGAGAACCCATCCTGATTCGGCGCCTTCACCAACCCGTTCGAACTCTTCGAGTACAGCGTCACCATGCGTGGCCGCCGGTCGTCGGGCGGATAGAAGAACGTGTCCTTCATCCCCAGCGGCTCAAAAATCCTCTTGCGCAGAAATACGTCGTAAGGCATGCCGGAAACAATTTCGACGATCCGCGACAACGTGTCCGGCCCCGCGTATCCGCTGTATGCCCACTGCGATCCCGGTTGAAAGTCCAGCGGCACCGCTCCAAGTCGAGGAATGTAGCTGGCCAGCGTGTCTCCTTCCACCATGCGCGGCGGACCCATCTTCGATCCCGCGCCGCCCGTCATCAGCCCGTTGGTGTGCGTCAGCAAATCGCGAATCGTGAGGTCCCGCGTCGCCGCCACCGTCCCCGAATCGGTCGCTACTTTCGCGTCATTGAACTCCGGCAAAAACTTCGACACCGGATCGCTCAACCGCAGCTTGCCTTCTTCCAGCATCATCATCACGGCCACGCCGGTAATCGGCTTGGACATGGAAGCAATGCGGAAGATGGCGTCCTTCTGCATGGGCCGCTTTGATTCGATATCCATCAGCCCATGTGCCTCGAAATGCACCACCCGCCCGCGCCGCGCCACCAGAGTGACGGCCCCCGAAATCTCCCCGGCGTCGACATGCCGCATGATCGCTTCATGGGCACGAGCCAGCCGCGCCGAGGACATCCCCACGGCCTCAGGCTGGCCTAAGGGAACTACAAAAAGAAAAGGAATCAGCAGAAGGGTGATCATAACCACCTTCTACCTTACATCTGCAGGTGTTCTGAGTTAGAACTTCGTGGGGCAGCGCACGGCTGTCGTGCACATTGGATTTTCATCCTGGTTGGCGTGATAAGGAGCTGCGCGGCTGTCGCCGCGCGTCCAGTTGAAAAGTGACTTACGCAATGAAGTTCTAACCCAGGGCAGCAGCCATCCAACCCCTGTCTACAACTTCAATCCGAAGTGGGGCAGGATTGCATCCTGCGGCCGATTTTCAATCGGCCATTAAACTTTCACGTCTCCGAACGACGCCGCCTACCAGAATGAAGTCGACGCCAGACGACGCCAGTGTGCGCAGTAGTTCACCGAACCGTGTCACTCTGACGCTCGGTGGCAGCCTGTAACTCTTCGCGGAAGCGATCAAACTCTTCCAACGCCTGAATTCGTTCTTCGACAGTCCGACGCAACGCCTCTTCGATTAACGTCATATCGACGTCAAGCATGTACTGCTCGATGATCTCGTTGAGAGAATTCGTGCCCATTCATGATACGTCTCAATTCGTGTTTTGGGGCATCGCATCCACTGCCGCAACAGCCTGCTCCCAATCCCTGATGATTGCTAAGTCCATCGGGTTCCCATTCTGCTGCAGATTCAATTCCCCGAGCAGTGCCCCAATTGCATCCGAGGGAAGACGGAAATATCGATCCTCCAGGAACCTGAACATGATCTGACAAGCCCGCAAATCGGTCATCGTTCGCCCCCGGTCCTCACTTCTCGTCCAACGGCACCTCGAAATAAAACAACTCCTGCCCGGTAGCCGCCTCCCGCATCCCCGACAAATACAACTTCGCCCCCGGCACCAGATGCGTCTGGAAATAAAAGAACCCATTCGCGCCCTCGCGTGCCGGCAGCATCTTCACCGCAAACGCGCGTCCTTCCATCTCCCATCCGCTCATCGGATTCTTCTTTCCTCCGCCGGTTGGAAACGGCAGCCCCACCGCCACCGGCACCCGTTTCGGATTCTTCACTCCACGCAGTTTCGCCAGATCCTCCGGCGGCGTCGGGTCCACATTGCGCCCATCGGGCATCTCATAATGAACTTCCAGATTCGCCAGCGTCAGCGCCTTGCCTGTGTCATTCTGAAAAACAACCAGCACCGGCAGAATTCCGTACGCGTTCGGGTTCGTCTTTCCGAACGCCGGGCGCAATTCTTCGTCGGTTACATACGGCACCGCCGCGATCGTCAAATGGTCAATGGTCTGCCGAGTTGGGTAAGATAGGGCCGGGCCAGGCGAGAACTTCTCGTCCTTGTTGTCCGCCATCGACAGGGTCAAACCCGCCGCGATGAAGACAATCGGATACCTCGAAAACAAGTGCATTATTCTTCTCAATCTGGTCCTGCGGACCATCGCCTTTCCATTCCTGATGCTCTATTTTCTCCGGCGCATCGGACGCGATCGCAACTGGCTCCGTAAAATCGGGGAACGTTTCGGCGCCCTGCCCGCCTCGTTCTCCCGGACGCCGCCCGGCTCGGTGTGGTTGCATGCCGTTTCCATGGGCGAAATCCTCTCCGCCGTGGAATTACTGAAACAACTCCGCGCCGCTCAGCCCTATGCACCTCTCTATGTTTCCACAACCACGCTGGCCGGGCGCGCCGTGGCCGACGAGAAACTGCGTGGCCTCGCTGCTGGTGTTTTCTACCTGCCCATCGATTATGCCTTCGCCATCCGCCGCGTCCTGCGCGCCATCCGGCCCAACGTCGTCGTCATCCTCGAAACCGAACTTTGGCCTACTCTCTTTCGCACCGTAACCCGCGCCGGCTGCGCCCTCCTCATCCTCAACGGCCGCATTTCCGACCGTGCGTGGCCTCGTTACCGCCGCTTCCGCTGGTTCTTTCGGCCCCTTCTCCAATACCCGAACCTCATCGCCGTCCAATCCGAAGCCGACCGCCAGCGCTACCTCGAACTTGGAGTCCCGCCGCCGAATCTAACCGTCGGAGGCAATCTGAAATATGATGCCGAGCCTGCGCTTCCCGCTTTCACCGTACAAGCCGAATCCGTCTGGATCGCCGCCAGCACCGACATCGATGAAGAAGACGCCGTAATCGCGGCCCACCAGCAACTCCCTCCCGGCGTCCTCCTTATCCTTGCCCCGCGCAAACCCGAGCGTTTTGAACCAGTGGCGGCAAAG
>Ga0265325_10001191_pt1 | contig 18540 bp, 18 predicted proteins | sample 41420metaG_FD_202090 | JGI IMG/M metagenome (GOLD analysis project Ga0265325, IMG submission 202090) | Rhizosphere microbial communities from Carex aquatilis grown in University of Washington, Seatle, WA, United States - 4-14-20 metaG | ecosystem: Host-associated > Plants > Roots > Rhizosphere...
TCCTGGTCGGCAACGGCGCCTTCATCTTTCTGTCCATGCTGGCGCCGCTGCATCGCGGCTGGCTCAACCTTATCCCTTACAGCCTGACCGTGATTGGCTACTGGGTGCTGATGTCGGTCGCCGCGTATCGGGCGCTGTGGCAGTTGCTGCGCAATCCGTTCTACTGGGAGAAGACCTCGCACGGCCGCTCGCGCCACATTCTGCGCGAGCTTCGCGCGGCGCATCAGCTTCGCCTCGCCCGGAGGCGGCGATGATCGCGCGCACCCTGGCCGCCTCGCCGATCGGGCTGGTGACGTTCGCGATCGCGCTGACTTTGACCGCGGCGGCGCTGCGCACCGGGCTCGTCGCCGACGATGCGGTCACGCTGTGGGCCGGCGCCATCGGCGCGGGCGGGGGCACGGTGCCGCTCGGCCGCATCATCGCGTCCTACCCGACGCTCCCGTTCATCGCCACCACGCTGCTTGAGTTCGTCACGCCGAAGGGCACGCCGGCGCCGGCGCTGTTCGCAGCCGGCATGCTGGGCATGCTCGCCTTCGTCTGGAGTCTTGCGTTCCGCAAGGCCGGATTCTCGCCGCTCCTCGCCGCCGGCGCCGCACTCATGATTGCGCTGCATCCGGCGATGCTATCGGCCTGCCTTGCCGGCGCGGCCGACATCTGCCTGGTCGTGTTCCTCTATCTGTTCGGCAACGCCCTGTTCGATCTTCGCGCCCGGAGCGCGGCGCCTCAGGTGATGACGGCTGGGCTTGCGCTCCTGGGACTTGCCTTCTCGCATCCGGTCGGCGCCGCCATCGATATTGCCGTCGTGCCGCTGTTCCTGTTCGCCGTCAGCCCGAGCGTGCTCGCCCATTCGACGCTGAATGTCGTCCTGGCGCTGGTGTTCCCGACCGTGTTTGCGGTCGGCGCGTTCGCCTATGTGTCCTGGGTGTTCCCCGGCGCGGGCTGGAGCTTTCTCGCCGATCCGGCCGAGAGCCTTGCGGCCTGGGGCGCCGATGCGGCGCGCATCCTGCCGGTTGGCTCGCTGACGCTGAACGCCATGCTGGCGATGGCGGTGGCACTGCCGCTCGGCGCGCCGGTCGCGCCCGTGGTGCTCGGCTGGATCAAGGAGCGCCGGCCGCTCTCAATCCCGCCGCTGGTGTTTGCCGGCGCCGTGGTCGCGACCGCGGGGATCGCGGCCTTGACCGGCTGGTTCGGCAATCCGTCGTCGCTTGCCGCAGCCGTCCCGGTGCTCGCCGCCGTCACGGTCGCGCGCGTTCCATTGACTCGCGACCGGCGTCACACCGCGGTGGCGCTGCTGGTCGCCGGCTGGTTCGGCGGGCTTTTGAGCGTCGCCATCATCGAGCCGCGCGCCGCGGTGCGGCTCGGCGCCGCCCTCGACGGCGTCAAGGCCGAGCAGGCGCAGCTTGACGCGCTGGCACTCGGCGGCGCGACCGCGACCCGCGACGGCGTGCTGATCGACACCGACAATGCCCCCGCCGTCGTGCTGGGCCGCGGCAATGCCCATGGCCTGGTGTCGTCGTCCGACGAGGGATTCGCCCTGGCGCTGCTGCTCGGCCGCCTCGACTCGCCTTTCGTCGCGGTGCCCGACCCGCACTCGGCAGCCGGCATCCGCGACCGGCTCAACAAGACATTTCCACGGCTCTACCGCGACGGCGCGCCGGGCTACCGGCTCGCCTACGAGAACAAGACCTGGCGGCTCTACGCCCGCCAGCCATGACCCAGGGAGCAACCCATGCGAATCCTCGTTGTCGACGACTCTGAAGACTGGCGCGACCTCACCGAAGCCGCGTTGCTTGCGGCGGGCTACGAGCAGGTGACCGTCGCCGAATCCGCGACCGATGCCTACACCAAGCTCGGCCTCGGCCCGCGGCTGGTGAACGGCGGCCCCTCGGTTGACCTGATCGTGCTCGACGTGGTGATGCCGGAGGTCGACGGCATCGAGGCCTGCGCGCGCATCCGCAGCGATCTGCGCTATCTCGATGTCCCGGTGATCATGGTCACCGCCGTCAACGATATGGACTCGCTGTCGAGCGCCTTCGTCGCCGGTGCCACCGACTACATCACCAAGCCGTTCAACCGCGTCGAACTGCTGGCGCGCGTGCGCTCGGCGCTGAAGATCAAGTCCGAGCTCGACCGCAGAAAGTCACGCGAGACCGAGCTGACCGGGCTGATGCGCTCGACCTGGGGCGAGCGCGATTCCGGCCGCTGGATCGACGAAGTCACCAACATGTTCGTCGGCACCGCGGCCGAAGCCTTCCTTGCCGCCGAGGCCAAGCTCGGCGCCGACCGCATCGTTTCGGTGTTTGCGATCGCCGTCGATCGGCTCGATGCGCTGATGGCATCGCGCGGCAAGGCGACGCGGGACCATGTGCTTGCCGAGGTCGCGTCGGCCATCGGCTCGATCGGAGCGCCGATCGGCGTCACCGCGGCCTGTTATCCGGACGGGGTGTTCGTGCTGGTCGCGCCGCTCCTGCGCTCGGCTGCGGCGCGCGCGCTCGCCGAAGCGCTACGCACCACGGTCAGAGGCCTTGGTCTCGCCAACTCCGAGGCCACTGCCGCCGACAACGTCACCATCAGCATTGGCATCGTCACCGCGCGGCGCGGCCGCACTGAGTTGGTCGCCGACGCCCGCCGGCTGCTCAAGGAGGTCGCCGAAGCCGGCGGCAACCGCGCCGCGGCGACCGACATGACGTCGCACTAGAGCATGATCCCGAAAAGTGGGAACCGGTTTTCGGAAAAGATCATGCTCAAACAACAAGCTTTAGCGACCTGACCCGAATGGCCAGGCCGAACACGGGAAGTCTATGGGGGGAATGCCTTGTCGCGTGTGGGGATCAAGCTTTCGTTGCTGCTGTCGGTGGCGCTCGCTCCGCAGGCCGCCTGGGCCGGCGCCTGGACGCTGCCGGAGGGTCATGGCCAGATTGTCGTCACCGATACGTCGAGCCAGGCCAGCCGGGTGTTCGACGACAGTGGCAATTCGCAACAGGGGCCGCGCTACGGCAAGCAGGAGATCCAGGCGCTGATCGAATACGGCGTCACCGATTGGCTGACCGCGATCGCGATTCCGAGTCTTCAGCACGTCGATATCGGCTCGCCGGTCGACGCCCAGCGCACCGGCTTCGGCAACAGCGAATTTGGCGCGCGGGGCCGCGTCATGCAGGGCGACACTTGGGTCGCATCGGTCCAGGGCACACTCCGTGTGCCCGGCACCTATGACGCGACCAACCCGGCCGCGGTCGGCTACACCGGCATGGATGTCGACATCCGCGCCCTCTACGGCCAGGGATTCAGCTTCGGCCATCTGCCGGCCTTCGTCGACATTCAGGTCGCGCAGCGCTTTCGCAGCGGCGGACCGCCGGACGAAGCGCGCATCGACCTGACGCTCGGTCTGCGGACCGCGCCGCAATGGATGCTGTTGATGCAGCAGTTCAACATCTTCTCCGAGGGCGCCGGCGGACCGCTGTTTCCGGCCACCCGCCTGCACAAGCTTCAGGTCGGCGCGGTGTACGACATCGACAAGCAATGGTCGCTGCAGGGCGGCGCGTTCGCGACCTTCGCCGGCCGCAATGCGCTCCAGGAGAACGGCATCCAGTTCGGCGCCTGGTATCGGTTCTGAAGCATGATCCCGAAAAGTGCGAACCGGTTTTCGGAAAAGATCATGCTCAAACAAGAAGCGTGGCCGCTACATCCGTTGCAGCCGGGCGATCAATGCGTCGAGCGGGCCTAGCACATCGGCCTGCGGATCGACGCCGTCGAGTCTGGCATTGACCGTCACTTCAAGCTCGGTAGCGGCCTGGCTGAGCGCCATCAGGCCGAATATGCCGGCGCCGGCCAGCGAGTGCGCGATATTGCGAATGGCTTGAAGCGTCTCCTGCTCCGCGGCCGGCTCGACCAGATTCAATCGGTGCACGGCCAGCTTCTTGCCCTGCTCGCGGGCGCGCTCGAGAAAGCTCACGCGGCGCGCCGCGATCCCCCTTGAGATGCCGCCGACATAATTGCGCACGGCGGCGGCGAGCGTCATCGGATCGAACGGCTTGGGGATCACGCCCTCGGCGCCGAGCGAGACGAAATGCTCAAGCTCGCGGGGCTGCGCCCGCGCCGTCATGAACACCACCGGAATGTCGGCGGTGCGCGGGCTCTGCCGCAGATGCGTCAGCGTGGTCGGGCCGTCCATCGTCGGCATCATGACGTCGAGCAGGATCAGGTCCGGCGCCCAGGTTGCAGCGGCGGCGAGAGCGTCGCCGCCAGAGCCGCATGAGCGCACCGTGAGATTCGGATCGAGGCCGAGCGACAGCTCGACGACCTCGCGGATATCCGGCTCGTCGTCGACATGCAGTATTCGAACAGCGGTCATGCGACCTCCTTCACAGCAGCCACCCGGGACGTCTGTCCCGCCACCAGACGCCGCAGCGTCGTCACCAGGCTATCGATCGAGGCGCGCGACTTGGACAGGACGGCAAGAACGCGCGCCGCCACCTCGGGCGAATCCTGGGCCGAGAACACCACCACCGGGATCGCTTCGCCGTCGGCGCCACACAGGTCGGGCAGCAGGTCGAGGCCAAAGCCCTCGGCCAGCGCCACATCGAGCACGGCAAGATCGAAGCGCTCCTTGTCGAGCATGTGGCGGGCTTCGTCGATCGATTCGGCCGAAACCACATCGGCGACGGCGTTCAGCGCCCGGGCGACGAGCTGGAGCACATCGCGGTCGTCGTCGACATGCAGGATTCGCGGACGCGTCACCGCGTCGCGGACGATCGGCCTGTTGAGCACGTGCAGCAGCCGCCCGGTGTCGACCGGCTTGCCCAGCCAGTCGAGCACGTTGAGCGTCGACGAGCGCTGGTCGTCACGGCCGCGGTTCGGATCGGCCGATACCACCACGATCGGCGTGTTGTGGTACTGCGGCTGGGCCCGCAGGTTCTTGATCAGGCTGATGCCGTCGCTGTCGGGCAGTTGCAGATCGACCAGGATCGCGGCGTAGGTTCGCGACGCCGCACCCTGGACCGCCTCCTGAGCGGTATGGGCGACGTCCGTGGCGAAGCCCGCCGCGCGCAGCCGCGCCGCCAGCACCGCCGCCTGGTCGGGATCGTCCTCGCACAGCAGGATCAGCGCGTTGCCGGCCCGCTCCATGCGCTCGGTTTCGAGCAGCTCGATGTGATCCCAGCACGGCAGATTGACGTGGAAGGTGGTGCCTTCGCCGGGCACCGACTCGAGGCTGACCGTGCCGCCGAAGCAGTGGATGAGCTGCTTGACGATGCTCAGGCCCAGGCCGGTGCCGCCCTTTTGCCGGGCGTCGGTGGCGTCGACCTGGACGAACTTCTCGAAGACGCGTTCGCGATAATCTTCCGGGATACCGGGACCGCGGTCACGCACCGAAAGCCGCGCCGCCCTGCCGAGGTTCGCGACCGTCACCGTGACCTCGCCGCCGCGCGGCGAAAACTTGATGGCATTGGACAGAAGATTGGTGATGACCTGGATCATGCGATCGGGATCGACGCGCACCACCGCTTCGGCCGAGGACGCGTCAAGCATCACCGAGACCCCGAAGCTCTCGGCGTAACCCTTGGTGGCTTCCATGGCCTGAGCCGTGAGCGCCCGCAGCTCGACCTGCGTGAGCGTGAAGGTCATGGCGCCCGACTCGATCTTCTCGACATCGAGGATGTCGTTGATCAGCCGCACCAGGCGCTGGCTGTTGCTGTGGGCGATGGTCAGGAGCCGCCGCGCCGGGTCGGGCAGCAGTCCGGCTGCGCCGCCGGCGAGAAGCCCGAGCGAACCCGCGATCGACGTCATGGGAGTGCGCAACTCGTGACTGACTGTCGCGACGAACTCGTCCTTCATCCGTTCGTTGCGCTTGCGCGCGCTGATGTCACGGATGAACACCACGAACAATTGCCGGCCGCCGACCGGCATTTCGGCCAGCAGGAAATCAATCGGGAACGTCGAACCGTCGTTGTAGAGCGCGGTAAGCTCGCGCAGTCCGTCGCCGCTGTCGGTCATGTGGCGAAGCTGTGAGGCCGCCGTGATATCCGACGGTCCGCCGAGATCGACCAGGCGCCCGATGTCGCGGCGCAGCACCGCGTCCGCGGTAAGGCCGAAAATCCGCTCCGCGGTAGGATTGAGCGATTCGATGCTGCCGCTTTCGTTCAACGTCAGGATGCCGACCGGCACCGAATTGAAGACCGCCTGCTGGCGCTCGAACGCCTGACGCAACGCTTCGCGCGCCGCGCGTTGCTCAGTCATGTCACGACCGATGAAGAAGTGCTGCTGCTCGGCCTCCGACCAGACGCCCATCCAGGCGAGCGTGACCGGCCGGCCGGCCTTGGCGACGTAGCGGCATTCGAAATTGCGGATAACGCCGCCGCGACGCGCCAAGCGCATCTGGCGCCGCGTGCTGTCCAGATCCTCGACAAATACGAATTCCACGGCCGAGCGGCCAATCATCTCGTCCGGCTCGTAGCCCAGGATCGACATCGAGCTTGGACTGACCTGCAGGAAAACACCTTTGCGGTCGACGACCAGAATCAGGTCCTGCGAGGTGTCGAAGATGCGGCGGCGCTGCATGGCCTCGCGCCGGCTGATCTGCTTCTCGCCGCTCAACAATCGCGCGAGGCGTGCGTACATCCGCGCGGTCTCGACCTGCATCATCGCCAGGACGAAGCCTGCGGCGAGCAGGCCATAGACCCGCCCGGCATAAAAACCGAGGTCGAAACGCCGGCCGTTGAAGGCGGCGCTCAGCCCGATGTCGCACAGCCAGGCGACCACGACCACGATCAGCCAGGCATCAAGCACCGAGTGGGGGCGCCGCCGCCACAGCACCACAAGCGCCGCCGGACAAAGCGCCCAGAACGCGAAGCTCACGTAATGCATCTGCCAGGTGTAAGCGCCCTGCACGATCAACGGTGGCAGCAACGCCGAACCGTAGGTCGCAAGGCTGACGAGACCGAGAACCGCCAGAAGCACCAAGCCGATGCCGGCGAGGATGGCCGGTGCGCACGATCCTTCAACCGGTTGGGGCGGGCGCGCCGCGGCATCGGTCTTCAGCCAGGCATAGGCCATGACCGAAAGCGGAAAGCCGGCATGCCAGAACATATAAAGCCATGCCGTGGTCTGCGCGCCGCTGCCGGGCAGCACACCAAGTTCGGCGAACAGGTCGGGATAGGACAGAGTGTGCGGGATCACCATGCCGGCGGTGAACAGGTAGCCGCATCCCAGCACCAGCAACGCCCGCGACCGCGTGATGTTGTATTGCGCCAGCAGCAGCCCGGCGGTCAGCAGATCGGTGATCGCAAGCGCCGCCTGATAGGTCGGAATGAATGCCCAGACGTAGCCAAGCTGGTGCTTCGTAAACGGCAGCGTCAGCGCGAAAATCGCCAGCGACAACACCACCGCGGGGATGGCGAGCCGCCAATCGCTGCGGGTCGCCGGCGCAGTAGACAGGAGCACCGGCTCCTCACCAGTCGATTCTTCGGCCATCGTTGCATCGCTCCCGCGCCAAAGCAGCGCCACCGCGCACGGCGCGGCGCCCCTGCCGCGCAGTATCCGCCGACTCAATGAAATGTATATTGGCGGAAACACGTAGCTTTTAAGTTGTATCCGCGCGAGGATTTGAATCTCGCTCTTCACTTTCTGTAGAGATTCGTTATCGCAGAGTAAAAATCGGTAACGGAATGCTAGTTCGGAAGTTCGGGTCCGGGACACTAGCGATGACGCCCCTGAGCGGGCCATTTGCGACTCGCCCCGATCTTTGCGATTCATGCCGGCGATGACAACGGCGCCCCGCATCCTGGTTTTCGATTCGGGTCTTGGCGGTCTGACCGTGTTCCGCGAGGTCGTGCGGGTCCGGCCGGAGGCCAGCTATGTCTACGCCGCAGACGACGCCTTCTTCCCTTACGGACGCCACGAAGAGCCGGTGCTGCTCGGCCGCGTGCTCGACGTCATAGGCGAACTGATCGCCGCGCACCGGCCGGACCTCGTGGTTATTGCCTGCAACACTGCGTCGACCGTCGCGCTTCCGGGGCTGCGCGAGAGATTCAAGGTGCCGTTTGTCGGCACCGTGCCAGCGATCAAGCCGGCCTGCGCGCTGAGCAAGACCGCATTGGTGACCGTGCTCGGCACCGAGGCCACCGTCCGCCGCGAATACACCCGCAAGCTGGTGCGCGAGCACGGCAACAATTGCGCCGTGACGCTGGTCGGTTCGCCCCGCCTCGCGGAACTGGCCGAGGCAGAACTCAAGGGCGATGCGGTCTCCGATGCCGCCATCGCCGCCGAGATCGCGCCCTGTTTTGTCGAAACCGACGGCAAGCGCACCGACACCGTGGTGCTGGCGTGCACACATTATCCGTTGCTGCTGAGCCGTCTGGAGCAGCTCGCCCCATGGCCGGTGACGTTCGTCGATCCGGCGCCCGCAATCGCCCGCCGGGTCGCGGACCTGCTGGGGCCGGCCGGCTCGGGCGAAGCACCGGCGTCCGCTCAGATGCACTTCACCTCGGGAATGCCGCCCTCGCAGCCCTTGGCCGGGGCCTTGGCGCGGTTTGGGCTTGTTCTTGCCCCGGCGAGCGCCGCGGTTTGACAGCCTGCGCCTTTCGCCCTAAAAACACCCCGTTTTGCGGGCCTTCGGGCCCGCTCAATGTTTCGCGACCCGCGGTTTCGGCCAACGCTTAAGGGCGGAAACCTGTCGGTCGCCCCTCCTGAGATAAAGGCGGGGCGGCAAAGGAGGGCGCGATCCTCAAAACTTGAACTCAAACATGAGGACGCGATGACCAAGCGCCACGAGGCGAAGTACAAGATCGACCGCCGTATGGGCCAGAATGTCTGGGGCCGCCCGAAGAGTCCCGTCAACAAACGCGAATACGGTCCCGGCCAGCACGGCCAGCGCCGCAAGTCCAAGCTCTCCGACTACGGCGTGCAGCTCAAGGCCAAGCAGAAGCTGCGCGGCTACTACGGCAACATCTCCGAGCGGCAGTTCCGCGGCATCTACCAGGAGGCCCGTCGCCAGAAGGGTGACACCGGCGCGCACATGATCGGACTGCTCGAGCAGCGCCTCGATGCGGTGGTCTATCGCGCCAAGTTCGTGCCGACGGTGTTCGCGGCGCGGCAGTTCGTCAACCACGGCCACATCAAGGTGAATGGCCGGCGCGTCACCATCCCGAGCTACCGGCTGAAGGTGAACGACGTCGTCGAGGTGAAGGAAGCCTCACGGCAGCTTGCGCTGGTGATTGAGGCCCGCGCGCTCGCCGAGCGCGACGTGCCGGACTACATCGAGATCAACGAAGGCAAGATGACTGCGAAGTTCGTCCGCATCCCGTCGTTCAACGAAGTGCCCTACGCGGTGATGATGGAGCCGCATCTCGTTGTCGAATATTATTCGCGCTGATCGCAGCGCTGCGAAAACGAAAGGCCGCCCTCACCGGGCGGCCTTTTTATTTGCATGCCGTGCCTGAAATTTTGGCGAATCACTCCCCTCGAGCTGTGGATAGCTGTGGACGGCATACACCTAAGCCCCTGGAATTGACGGCATATCGTGCGTTTCTTGTCGCGCTATGCCGCATCCTGTAAATTTTCGATGCGATATGTGGGCCTACGCGTCAACAACTTCCGCGATCGCAACAGGGGAAATGCTCATGAACGCAATCACTAATCTGAAGGGTTGGGTCGGCGCATTGACGGATCTGGGTCTGACGCTGCTCGCGTTGGGCATCGTATGTGCGTTGCTGGTGGGCGGGGCGAACATCCCGTTCTTCGGGAATGTCGCAGCGAACATCACCGGCTTCGTGAAAGACCTGGGAAGCCAGGGCTTGGTCGGTCTGGTCGCGCTCGGCTTCATTCTTTGGCTGTTCTCGAACCGCTCGGCGGCATGACGCAGAGGGCGTGAACCGCCCTTGATCGTTCTGCTCTTGAGATGATTCCAACCGTGGGTGGGGGCGCCTGCGCGTCCCCCACCTGCGGGTTCGGAGGATCGCCATGTTGCAGTGGTTGGAAAAGGCCCGGCGCTTTCTCTGGCTGTTTGTCGAGCTGGGATTTCTGACGGTCCTCTCCGTCATCCTCCTCTCTCTGATCCTGGGCGAGAACTCCGGCGTGTTCGTCACGTCGGTCGCGAACAACGTCAAGCAGTTCGCCAATGACGTGCCAACGCCGAGCCTGATCGGCATCGGCGTGATCATCGCCATCGTCTATCTGGTGATGCAGCGGCTTCGCTGAAGCCCGCTGCCCAAAACGCCGATGCCCGGCGGGCGGCCGGGCATGACGTGAATTCTTCGAATCAATTTCGAAATCAGGCCGGAGCGCTGGCCTTCACCGGCAGGCCCTTTTCCTTCATCAGCGATTGCAGCTCGCCGGCCTGAAACATCTCGCGGATGATGTCGCAGCCGCCGACGAACTCGCCCTTGACGTAGAGCTGCGGGATCGTCGGCCAGTTCGAATAGCTCTTGATGCCCTGCCGAAGCTCTTCGTTTTCGAGCACGTTCAGGCCTTTGTAAGGCACCCCGATGTAATCCAGGATCTGCACCACCTGTCCGGAAAAGCCGCACATCGGAAATTGCGGCGTGCCCTTCATGAACAGCACCACGTCGCTGCCCTTCACTTCGTTCTCGATGAATTGGTCGATGGCCATGGCTGGTTCCGTCTGTCTATGCCGGCTGCCGCAAGGATTCGGCGTTGCCGAACATATAGCGCAGCTGCGCCGGCTTTTACAGGGGCACCAGGGACAACGCCTGTAACGCTTTTGTCAGCGCGGAAACGCGATCGGCATGGTCGGTTTCTGCCCGCCATGCCACGAAGCCATCCGGCCGAACCAGACAGGCGCCGTCGGCGGCGATTCCATAGGCGTCGCAGAATCGACTCTCAGGATCGTGAATGTCGTGCCCTACGCAATAGGCGTCGATCTTCACCTTGAAGCGCTCTGCCGCCTTCGTTGCAGCCGCGCACCATGCGGCACCCGCCGGTCCTGCCAGCAACACGTACCGGCGATCGAACAGGTCGAGCGTCGAGCAGCGCCGGCCGTCCCGCCCGAGCCAAAGATGCGGCGCGCGCGAGCCGGGGCGGCCGCGAGTCTCGCGGGGGTCGTCGTGAACTCTGGTGTCGTTGTCGTCCGCACAGATGGCAGACGAACGATAGAGATAGCCAAGCTCCACGTTGAAGTCGTGCGCGAGCGGCTCATAGTCGGTGGCGCCGAGATACGTCGCGGTGCGCGTGACATAGCGGGTGTAGGCCTGCTCGACGGTGAACTTGGCGACCGGCTTTCGCTCGGCTTCGTAGCTGTCGAGCAATGTAGGCGTCGCCGCGCCGTTGAGAACGAACGCAAGCTTCCAGGCGAGATTGTGCGCGTCGTGGAACCCGGTGTTGCCGCCGAAGCCGCCGTTGGGCGGCATCAGGTGCGCCGCATCCCCGACCAGGAAGATGCGGCCGCGCTGGAAGCTTCGCGCCACATCCGATGTGGCGCGCCAGCGCGTGCAACCATCGATCTTCACCGGCAGATCTGGCACGCCGATGCCGGAGCGCACGATCTCGATCAGCCGCGGCTCGCTGATATCGGCCGCGGCGTTGGCGGCGGCCGCCGGATCGGCCTTCGGATCGCCGACCGTGTTGACGCCGAGAAAACCCGACTGGCAATCCTTGGCGAAGCGGAAGAAGCCGCCGAACACCGCGTTGTTGATGTAGATCACGCTCAGGGGCTTGTCGCCAAGCTGCGGCCAGACGTCCGCGTGGAAGTAGATCGTCATGCTGTGCGAGAAGATGCCCCGGCCGTCGAGCGGAATGCCGAGAAGCTCGCGCACCTTGCTGTGGGCGCCGTCGGCACCGATGAGATACTTGGCGCGGATTTCGTTTTGAACGCCGGTATCGACGTCGCGCACCTTTGCGGTGACGCCGTCGGCATCTTCGGTGAAGCCCAGCAGCTCGACGCCGCTGCGGACCGTCGCGCCGACCTCCTCGGCGCGCTTGCGAAGGATGCGTTCAAGGCCCGGCTGATTGATGAACATGCGACGGATCGGCGTCAGCCGGTCGTCGACCCCGACGTTGAGCCCCGGAATGATGTCCGCAAGCTTTCGCCCGGCCAGGCTTTCCATCGCGATGATCGCGCCTTCGGGTACGAAATCCTGTTCCGATTGGGCGCGGACCTCCTGCTCGATCCCGGCCGAGCGGAACAACTCGATCGTGCGAAGATGGAAATGCCCCGCCCGCGGCAGCGGCGAGGTGCCGCGCATGCGTTCGACCGCGATGGAGCGCACGCCGTGCTGTGCCAGGAACATCGCGGTCGCGAGCCCGATCATCCCGCCACCGGCGATCAGGACCGGAACCTCGGCATCGCCATTCGCATCGCGTACCGCGGCCATGCGCGCGCCCTCCCCTTCGGCCCGATGTGGCCGCACCGCCAGCCCTGTCGTTATGACCTTTTGGCCGGGGCGTAGAACGTTGCCTCCACCTCGACGATATCATCCTGGTTGAGACCGGCCACCGCGACGATGGTACGCGGCGGATACGGTCCCCCCGCCCACAACTCCTCCTGGACGCGGTTCACCAGCGGCCGCAGCCGGGCCATGTCCGTGACATAGACCACGAGCCGAACGGCATCGCGCAACGTCGCACCCTCGGATGCCGCGATCTGCATCATGTTGGCAAACGCTTGCCGCACCCGCGCCTCATCGCCTGCAACAAGCGCGTTGGTCGCGGGATCGATGCCGCGCATGCCAGCGACGAAAACGAAGTCGCCGGCACGGGCGCCGAGACTCCATGGTCCGGTCGGCGCGATGGCGCCTGCGGGTGCAAGAATTTTTACGCCGCTCACGAGCGGGGCGCGCTCAACGCTCGGGCAATCCGGTCTGCAAGGCGAGTGCATGCAGCGCGCCGCCCATCTGGCCCTTCAAGGCGTTGTAGACAAGCTGATGCTGCTGCACCCGCGATTTGCCGCGAAACGATTCCGCGACCACCGTGGCCGCGTAGTGGTCGCCGTCGCCGGCGAGATCGCGAATGCTGACTTCGGCATCGGGGATGCCGGCCTTGATCAGTGTCTCGATGTCGTTGGCATTCATCGGCATGGCGGTGTCCCCGAATGCGGCCCGGCCTGGTCGCTGCGGACCACCGGAATCACACCGCGATTATGACAAATTCGAGCCGGCGGCGCTCGCGTTTTCAGCTTTGTACCAGTTGGCATCCAATCTGCATGGCAGAACCCGAGGGAAGGAGACGGCCATCCAAACCGACAGGATAAAAACCATGCTGGACGCCGAAACTGCCTTGCTGATTGCCTCTGCCCTGAGTCTCGCGTTGGCGGTGGTGTTCGCCGATTTGCCGTAAATCTGGTCAGGCTGCGCCGTTCATATAGCCTGGCAGCCAGCTTTCGAATCGATCGGACAATGTCCTGATCGGGATGGCGCGCTCGCCGGCCACGGCGACGGCCTCGCCGCCGGTTGTGCCGAGCCGATGCACCGGCACGCTCGCCGCCTGGATGCGCTGCGTCACCGCGTCAGCGAGCGCGGCCGGAACCGTCACCACGTAGCGCGCCTGATCCTCGCCGAACCAGAATGCGTGGGCCGGCGTGTCGTCCGGCGCCGCATCGAGCGCAGCGCCGATGCCGGATGCCATCGCCATCTCGGCCAGCGCCACCAAAAGCCCGCCGTCGGAAATGTCGTGAACCGCGCTCACCACGCTCTCGTCGATCAAGTCGCGCACCACGTCACCGTTCTCGCGCTCCTCGAGCAGATCGCAGGGCGGCGGCGCTCCTTCCTCGCGGCCGCAGATGTCGCGAAGATACATCGACTGGCCGAGCCAGCCCTGGGTTTCGCCGATCAGCAGGATCGCCTCGCCGGCCGCCTTGAAGGCGAGCGTCGCGGACTTGGTGAAGTCGGACAGCACGCCGACCCCGCCGATCGAAGGGGTCGGCAGGATGGCGTGGCCGTTGGTCTCGTTGTAGAGCGAGACGTTGCCCGATACGACCGGGAAGTCGAGCGCCTTGCAGGCTGCGGCGATGCCGCGCACGCAGCCGACGAGCTGGCCCATGATTTCCGGCTTCTCGGGATTGCCGAAGTTCAGGTTGTCGGTCAGCGCCAGCGGCTTGCCGCCGACCGCGGTGATGTTGCGCCAGGCCTCGGCCACCGCCTGCTTGCCGCCCTCGAACGGATCGGCCTCGCAGTAGCGCGGCGTCACATCGACCGTGAGCGCCAGCGCCTTCGGCCCGTCCTCGACACGAACCACTGCGGCGTCGCCACCCGGCCGCTGCACGGTATTGCCGAGGATGACGTGGTCGTACTGCTCCCACACCCAGCGCTTGGAACACAGGTCCGGCGTCGCGATCAGCTTCTCCAGCGCGTCGGCGACCGGCATCGGCGGCTTCACGCTTGAAGCCTTCAGCACCGGCTTCTTCGGCGTGTCCTGATAGGGGCGGTTATACACTGGAGCTTCGTCGCCAAGCTCCATGATCGGCAGGTCCGCCATGACGTCGCCGGCGTGCTTGACGATGAAACGCTTGCTCGGTGTGGTGGTGCCGACAACGGCAAAGTCGAGCCCCCATTTGCGGAAGATCGCCTCGGCCTCCTTCTCTTTCTCCGGCTTGAGCACCATGAGCATGCGCTCCTGGCTCTCCGACAGCATCATCTCGTAGGCGCTCATGCCGGTTTCGCGGCACGGCACCCGGTCAAGCTCGAGATCGACGCCGAGATTGCCCTTGGCGCCCATCTCCACCGCCGAGCAGGTCAATCCGGCCGCGCCCATGTCCTGGATGGCGATGACGCAATCCTTGGCCATGATCTCAAGACAGGCTTCGAGAAGCAGCTTCTCCGAGAACGGATCGCCGACCTGCACGGTCGGGCGCTTCTCCTCGGCGCCCTCGCCGAATTCGGCCGAAGCCATGCTGGCGCCGTGGATGCCGTCGCGCCCGGTCTTGGAGCCGAGATAGACGATCGGCATGCCAACGCCCGACGCCGCGGCGTAGAAAATCTTGTCCTTGTCGGCGAGGCCCACCGCCATGGCGTTGACCAGGTTGTTGCCGTTGTAGCGCGGATGGAAGCGCACTTGGCCGCCGACGGTCGGCACGCCGAACGAATTGCCGTAGCCGCCGACCCCGGCGACCACGCCGGACACCAGATGGCGGGTCTTGGGATGGGTCGGATCGCCAAAGCTCAGCGCATTGAGGCATGCGATCGGCCGCGCGCCCATGGTGAACACGTCGCGCAGGATGCCGCCGACGCCGGTCGCGGCGCCCTGATACGGCTCGATGTAGCTCGGATGGTTATGGCTCTCCATCTTGAACACCACGGCAAGCCCGTCACCGATGTCGATGACGCCGGCGTTCTCGCCCGGCCCCTGGATCACCCAGGGCGCCGTGGTCGGCAGATTGCGCAAGTGGACCTTCGACGACTTGTAGGAGCAGTGCTCGTTCCACATCGCCGAAAAGATGCCGAGCTCGGTGAAACTCGGCTCCCGGCCGATCAGGTCGAGAATGCGCTGGTATTCCTCGGGCTTGAGGCCGTGCTCGGCGATCAGCTCGGGAGTGATTTGCGGCTCGTTCGGGATCACGCCGTGTATGTAACGCGGGCCGCCGCCGATTTCACCCCGCGTCTGAAGGCATCCACGTGATTTATTCGGCAGGAAATCTTGTGCGGCGCCTTATTTGTCGCGACCGAGGAAGAACATGCCGGCGTAGATCTTGCGCCGCGTGTCCTCCGGCAGACGCGCGATGGCGCGATAGAGCTTTTCCAGCATCAGGCAGGGCGTGCCGGACTGGTTGCCGGCCTTTGTCATAAATGCGCCGGAGCGAACGTCCTCGAACTGCAGGCCTTCGCTCTCGACGCTCGCCTCGAACGCCTTCATATCGTCGGCGGTGAGCGCCGCCACCGGTTTGACGTCGGGCATGCCTTCGACGATTGCCTGAAAGCGGTACAGCGTGCCGAGCCGCATCATTTCCCGGACATTGTCGGGTGGCGGCCCGGCGGGCTTGTCGTCCTTGCCGAGAAGCTTGAGGCAAAACGGCGCGCTGTCGGTGCCCAGCGCGTGGAACAGGTTGGCCTCGTTGGCGGCAAGCCTGTCGATGGTGGCAGAGCTGGCGCCGACGGCGTATTTCAGCTTGGCGCGCATCAGGTCCTGCAGACGGTCTTCGAGGTTCTGGCTGGACTGTTCGGCGGTCGCACCCTCGTTGCGGCGTTTGACCAGCGTCGCGATCATGGTGCCGTAGTCTTCGCCGAAGTTGGTCTTCAGCAGCGTTTGCAGCTCGGCATTTTCCGACCGGGCGATCTCGGCCTCGACGCTCTCGGCCGTAGCGGCAGCGGGAGCGGCAGGCGATGCGGCGGGGACGGGCGGCGTCGCCGTCTTTGGCACGACGGTGGACGGAGTGGCGGTCGAGGGAGCGGCCAGGGGAGGCGCGGGTTGCTGCGGCGCCTGTGCAGACGGCTGCTCCGCAGTGGGCATGCCACGTTCGCGGACCACCGAGGACGGGGCATTCGGTGCCGGCCGCACCACGGGCGTCGGGGCGGGCGCCATCGCGACGTCAGAGGAGCGCGAGCTCAACGCAAAATAGAAGCCGGCAAACGCCACCAGCACCAGCGCCAGAGTCAGCACAATAGGGATGCGTGAATCCATGGAACGCGCGTCTCAACCCGCCGCGAGCGTACGCGACCTCAGGCAACCTTGGCAAAATGCTGAGTGAGCCCGGCAAACAGACCGCGCCCATCGGTTGGGCCGATCGAAGCCTCGACATGGTTCTCGGGATGCGGCATCAGGCCGAGAACATTGCCGCCCTCGCTGAGAATGCCGGCGATGGCATCGGTGGCGCCGTTGATGTTCCAGTGCGGATCGGCGGTGCCGTCCGGCCCGACGTAGCGGAATGCCACCCGCCCCTCGCCCTCGAGCCGCTCGATGGTCTCGGCGTCGGCGACGTAGTTGCCCTCGCCGTGCGCCACCGGAACGCGGATCACCTGGCCGGCATTGTAGCCGCGGGTGAACGGCGTGTCGGAGCGCTCGACGCGCAGGTACACATCCCGACAGACGAAGCGCAGCGCGGCGTTGCGCATCAGCACGCCGGGCAGCAGACCGGACTCGCACAGAATCTGAAAGCCGTTGCAGACGCCGAGCACCAGTCCGCCGCGCGACGCATGCGCCCGGACCGCGTCCATGATCGGGGCGCGCGCCGCGATCGCCCCGCAGCGCAGATAGTCGCCGTAGGAGAACCCGCCCGGGATAACCACGAGGTCCGTGCCGGCCGGAAGCGCGCTGTCGGCGTGCCAGACCATGCCGGGCTCGCGACCGGACACCAGCCGCAGCGTGCGCGCCATGTCACGCTCGCGATTGATACCGGGAAATACCACGACCGCCGATTTCATCAGAGGCTCTGCAATCCCTTCGGCGCATTCGCCGGCGGCGGCCCTTCCTGGATGCGCATGACGTCGATGAATTCCTTCAACGCCTTCTGGGCGAGTTCCTGGTTCGGGGATACCGACATCACGCGGATCATGGCGGGACCGGCGAAGATGATCGAGGTCTCGACGAACGTCGTGTTCGTGCTTTTCGACACCTTGCTTTCATTGACGACAGCCGGATAGCCCTTCAGCGTCGCGGTTTCCGACTTGAGCGTCTCGATGTTCTCGGTGCCGTCGGACATCACCTCGCGCGCCGCCGCCATGGCGCGGATGCTTTTCGGCAGGTCGACCTTGGCGAATTTCTCCAGCGCCTTTGGATCGGGATGCCGGGTCGGGCTTTTCCCGAACACAAAGGACACGGTCTGCGGGTCGGAACACGCCAGCGGCTTGCACTTGAACACGCGCTGCAAGCCGTTGGCCGATCGCTGCGCGTTCCATTTGTCCGGCTCGGGCGCGCTGGTGGTGATGTTGATGGTGTTCGTCTTCGGCGGCGGTGGCGAGGCTGGTGCATCCTCCGCGAGACAGATGCCCGGAGCGATGGCGAAGAAGCAAACGGCGAAGGCAATTCGATGAAATCTCATGGCTGTTCCAATCACGCTCGCCCGCCCGCAACCTCGCCCCGTCACGATCCCAGCACCTCAACCCGGTAGTTCTCGATCACGGTGTTGGCCAGCAGTTTCTCGGCGGCGTGCTTCAGCGCCGCTTCGGCCTGTGACCGGTCGCCGCCCTCGACCTCGATGTCGAAGACCTTGCCTTGCCGGACACTCGCCACGCCGCCAATGCCGAGCGATTTCAGCGCGCCCTCGATCGCCTTGCCCTGCGGATCGAGAATGCCGGTCTTCAGCGTGACGGTGACGCGCGCCTTCATGTCCCGTTGAGATAGAGGGGATTCCCCCGCCCCGCAACCTCCGGCGGCCCGGCCTCCCCCGCAAATCTAGGCCGGAACAGCCTCGGATTGCGCCAGCATCCGGCCGTAACCTGCGATCTGGCCATTGTCGCCGGCCAACCGCAGCGCCTTCCAGAACGCCGATTGCGTGCTGGTCACCACGGGTACGCCATGGCGGCGCTCCAGCGGCTCGGCACAACCCAGCGTCAACAGTCCGCCGCAGGAGATCACCACGGCGTCGGGCTGTCCGGCCCCTGTAATCGCCTTGCTGCTGAGCTCGATGATCTCGCTTTCGCTCTTGTTGCCCGGCTCGCCAAA
>Ga0265325_10001194_pt1 | contig 18496 bp, 13 predicted proteins | sample 41420metaG_FD_202090 | JGI IMG/M metagenome (GOLD analysis project Ga0265325, IMG submission 202090) | Rhizosphere microbial communities from Carex aquatilis grown in University of Washington, Seatle, WA, United States - 4-14-20 metaG | ecosystem: Host-associated > Plants > Roots > Rhizosphere...
ACGGCGCGCGACTGCCCGCAAACGGACACAGCCATAAAAGAAAAAAGTAAAACAAGATGTCGCATTCGTTATCCTATGCTTGCATGCCCGAAGAGCCGAATCCCCCAGTCGACACGCCTGTTGTCGCGCCCGTCGTCGTCATCGTGGGACGGCCAAACGTTGGAAAATCCACGTTATTCAACGCAATTCTGGGCCAGCGCCGCTCCATCGTGGGCGACGAGCCGGGCATCACCCGTGACCGCATCCACGGCGAAGCCTCATACCACGGCCGCCATTTTGAGCTCATCGACACGGGTGGCATCATCCCCAACGACGACGAGATGATTCCTACCGAAATTCTCAAACAGGCCCGCTTCGCGCTGGACCGTGCCGCCCACATCATCTTCCTGATCGACGGGCGCACCGAGATCACTTCCGCCGACCGCGATCTCGCCGGCATCATTCGGCACCTGGGGAAACCCGTCACGCTGGTGGTTAATAAGATCGACACGCAGCGGCGCGAGGATCTCGTCGGTGAGTTCTACTCGCTCGGCTTCAAGGACGTCCTGCCCGTTTCCTCCGAGCATCGCCTCGGGCTCGACGATTTGCTCGAACGCGTCACCGCCGATTTTCCCATCGCGGACGCGCCTGAAGAACGCTCCCGCGAAACCAGAATCAAGGTCTCCATCATCGGCCGGCCAAACGTAGGAAAATCGACCCTGCTGAATGCCTTGGCCGGTGCCGAACGCGCCATCGTTTCCCCTATCGCGGGTACCACGCGGGACTCCGTTGACGAAACCATTCACCGCGATGGAATCGATTATGTATTCGTGGACACCGCCGGCATCCGCCGTAAGGGCAAGACGAAGCTGATGGCGGAGAAGCTCAGCGTGGTGATGGCGCGCCGCAATATCCGCATGGCCAACGTTGTCGTCCTTGTTGTGGATGCCAGCGAAGGTCTGGTCGCGCTGGATGCCACCATTGCCGGCTACGCGCACGAGGAAGGCCGCGCCCTCATCATCTGCGTGAATAAATGGGATATCACCGCGCTGGGCGATCAGGAAGAGTACACGCTGCGCATCCGGGAAGAATTCAAGTTTCTCGAATACGCCGAGATCGCTTTTGTCTCAGCCAAAGAGGGCAAAGGCGTTGGCAAGTTGTACCGCATGATTCGCGATTGCTTCGACTCGGCCTCGAAGCGCATTGGCACCGGCGAACTGAATCGCTTTGTCGCCAGTCTGGAACTCGACTCCGATTTTAAGGTCCGCTACATGACCCAGGCCGGCGTGCGGCCGCCCACCTTCGTGGTGTTCACCTCGCGCCCTGCCGCCATCCACTTCTCAACTGAGCGTTATCTGGTGAATCAACTTCGCAAGCACTTCGGTTTCGCCGGCACTCCCGTGGTAATCAAAACCCGCAAGAATCCAGGCAAAGCGAAACGAAAGTAGTCGGCGGCTACCGAGTCGCCGTCACGCGATCTCTCACAGCCGCCACGCGTCCCAGCGCCGCAAACAGTTCGGATGCCTCAATCGGCTTGGAAACATAATCGTCCATGCCGGCGCTCAGGCAGCGCTCGCGATCGTCGTTCAGCGCATGGGCCGTCAGCGCAATGATCGGCACTCGTACACCCAGCCGCTTCTCCCGTTCGCGAATTGCGCGGGTGGCGTCGTAGCCGTCCATTTCGGGCATCTGCACGTCCATCAATACAACATCGAATCGCCCCCGCCACGATTTCTCAATGGCCTCACGCCCGTTGCAGGCAAGCTCCACCACGTGCCCATGCTTCTCCAGAATCCGGGTTACCAGTCTCTGGTTCACAATGTTGTCTTCCGCCAGCAGGATCGATAGCTGTCCAGGTCCTGGCGCTGCTTCCGGCACCAGGGGCACATCGCTCTCCACAACGTGCGGCTGCAGGGCGCGTGCCACGGCGTCGAGAAGCTCCGACTGCCCTACCGGCTTCGTGAGATATGCCGCGATGCGCGCCTGGCGGAACAATTCGAAATCGAAGCGCCGTCCGGCTGAGCTTAGCAATAGCAATGCGGGCTCCCCGAGAGAAGCGTCCCGACGGATGGCCTCGGCCAGGTGAATGCCGTCCATTTCCGGCATTTGATAATCCAGAATCACCAGCCGGAACGGGTTGCCAGCGGCAGCGGCGCCACGCATTAACTCCAGCCCCGTGTCGGCCCCATCGGCTGTCTGCGGCTGCATTCCCCAGCTCAGGAAAAACTGCTCGTAGATGCGCCTGTTGGTGGCATTATCGTCCACCACCAGCACCGGCAGATCGCGCAACTGACTGGCGGAGAGCGCTCGTTCCGGCTCTACGTCGCCGTGGTTCAGTCGCAGTTGCGCCGTGAAATGGAACGTGCTTCCGCGGCCCGGCTCGCTTTCCAGCCAGATCCGCCCATTCATCTTCTCCACCAGACGCGATGCGATCGACAAACCCAGTCCGGTGCCGCCAAATTGACGCGTTATGGAGCCGTCCACTTGTGTGAACGCTTCGAAGATCGCCTGCTGCTTGCTCGCTGGAATGCCGATTCCCGTGTCGCGCACGCTGAAGTGCAGCACCACGTTGTCATCGGCCTGATACTCCTGCTCCACCCGCAACACCACTTCGCCAGCATGCGTGAATTTGATCGCATTGCCCAGCAGATTCACAAGCACCTGGCGTACACAGTTACTGTCCCCGATCAACCCGTTCGGAATCGCCGGCGAGATATCGCATAGCAACTCTACGCCCTTCTGCCCGGCATGCACTCCCAGCGGTTTCACGGTTCTCGTGATTACCTCGTCCAGGCGGAAAGGGCTTTCATCCAGTTCCAGCTTTCCCGCTTCAATCTTCGAGAAGTCCAGAATGTCGTTGATCAGCGAGAGCAGCGAATCCGCCGACGCGCGCGCCATCGACAGGTATTCCTTTTGCTCTGGCGTAACTTCGGTCTCCAGCGTCAACTGGGTCATCCCGAGTATGCCGTTCATGGGCGTGCGAATCTCATGGCTCATATTCGCCAGAAACTCGCTCTTGGCTCGATTGGCTCCCTCAGCGGCCTCTTTCGCCATGCGCAGATCCGCTGTCTGCTGCCGCACGCGGCGCCGCAGGACTACGATCCATGCCAGGGCCAGCAGCGCCAGCGCCAAAGCCACGCCCGTCAATTTTAGGGTCCGCTCCGCTGTCCACCATGGCGCGTCCCGCAATACCACCACGTCCGCGGGAGACCGCACCAGTAGCGAGAACCCGGTGGGTTCCAGCAACTGCTGGGTATCGTCAACCTGTAGCGACGTAATGCCGGTGATGCGCAGCAAACTGCCCTGGCCAAGAGGCGGCAGCCGCCCTTCATCCACACGAGCATTGAACAGACGGTCGCCCGCCTGCAACACCATGTTCTGATCGCCGCGCCCGTTCACCTGATCCACCAGCACCGCGTCGATGCGTACCAGATCGGAATCGTCACCTTCTTCCAGAATGTCGTCAGCCGTCACTGCCAGAGGTTGCGGCGGCTTGAAGATACCGAGCTTGTGGATTTCCGCGTCGCGCAGAACGGGATTGAAAGCACCGGCCTGCGCAAATCCAAGGATTTCCACCACGTCACCCGCGCGCAGCTTCGCCTGCTGATGGTTCTGGATCAGCACACCGCCAGTGGAATCCGTTACGTATGTCGGACCGTTGGGATGGGCCAGCGTAACTGTCCCGCGGATGCGCGACCTCTCTCCATCGCTCGCGGTCGGGGAATACTCCAGTAGTTGTCCGACGGTCCGTATTGGGGCGGTCCCGTGTTCAGCGGCCCGCTCCACCTGAATGAACTTTGCGTCTGGAACGAACACCTGAATTCCCGCCAGCTGGCGCTTGAAATTGAAGCGCGCTCCCAGAACGCCGCGCACGCGAATCCGCGCATCCAGCAGAGAGTCCGGAAGATGGTTCGTACCAATCACGTGTACGACGTAATGATGAATCCCCCACGCGACGCCGAGAGTGGCGTGTCCCGCCTGCGAGCCCAGTGCGTGCACGACGCCCCGCGCTTCCACCCAGCGGCTTTCCTCTGCGCCAGCGAACAATTGCTCCATCTCAATTTGCTGCGGCGCGGGCATTGGCCCCTCGCCAGTTACGTGTACGTTGGGACGTGCAATCACCGGCGCGAAATCGCCGGGTCCGCTGATCCCGTCCACCTCTACCGTCTGCCCCGCGGTTGGTGGCTCTCCCGATGCCGACCACATTTGAAGATAGATTCCGCCGGTTGCGTCTTCCACGAACACACTGCGGGAAACTGTGTCGGCATAGGTAACCACTCCGCGAACATGTACCGGATACCCTCGCGCGGCTTCCGTGGCGGAAAGCTGATGTACCTGGCCAATCCGAGTTAGCACCGGCAGATCCGCGATCACGGGTCGAACTCCCGGCGGATCGGCGATGGTCCAGTCCGCCAGAACCATCGATCCGTTTCGGTCGGTTACGAAACCCACGACACCGACATTGTTCCCGTTAGCCGGCAGCTCCGACCGCGACTGCTCAAGGTCGATTACGCCTGTCGTATCTTTCAGAACCAGGCCAGTCCCGCCCTGGGCAATCGTTCCTTGCAGGCGCACGCGATGAGTTGATAAATGACCTGGATCGGCCGAGAGCACATTTCTGGCGCTCATTAGCGGGATATCACCTGGATTCTGCGCCGGCTTGAGTACTTCCAGATCGCGTATTGAGGGAACCCAAAGCTTCACCGCGGCCAGAATGCCTCGCGCGTCCGTGCTGGTGGCCAACACTCCGCGAACCCGAACTTCCGAATCCACGAGAGGCCGATAGCGAATGTCGCCAGCGTCCCACACACGGGCGTTCACATCGCCGCCAGTGGTATGTACCTGCAACGCAAGCCGGCCCGTATTATCGACACCGGAGTTCCGCACCACGCCTTCGATTTCGATGCGGTTATACTGCACGTCGCCCGACAGTAGATCGTGTGGGCTTATGCGAAGCGCGTCGATCCGCGTCGCAGTTTCCGTGAGAAACCGGAGGTGCGCGTGATTGATGGATGGGTCGGATCCACCGCTCGCAACCTGGCCACTTACTTCCACGAACCGGCCGGGACGAAGGTCGCCGTTGTCCACCGGAAGTCCTTCCACGCGAATACCGCCGGTGGAATCCTGCAGGAATAGTAATTGCAAACTACGGTCGGAATAAGTAATCGTGCCGCGAAGAAGCACCGAGGCGTGCACCGCCTGAGCTCCGAGTCCGCGCACCTGCTGAACAGAGGTAAGGGGACCGCTTTTGGTTGAGGGTGTGAAACGAGCGCAGCCGGTCAGGCAAGCCAGCATTGTGGCCAACGCTACTCGCCACAAGTGGCGAGACGGTCCTGGCGGCCTCGTTCTCACGGGGAGTCCACCCATGATCTGTGTATCGGCTTACATAGGACTTTGCTTTAGATCGATTCCAGGGTTCGTACTACCGATCGGAACGCCGGCCAGCTCTGCTCAGGCTCATATAGAATACAGCTGGAAGGAATCATCCATGACTCATACACGGAGAGGCCTCGTGTGCCTCGGGACGTTCTTACTGTTTTCCACCGCGGTAGTGGCACAGGACGCTGCGCCCGGCTATAAGAATCCGCGTCTCCCTATCGAGCAACGCGTCGCGGACCTGCTCGCACGCATGACCCTCGAAGAGAAGTGCGCGGAGCTTTACCCATCCTTCACACACCATTTCCTGGACACTACGGGCCAATATACCGAGGCGACCGCCATCAAAGCGTACATGCACGTGTTCGATGAGAGTTCGCAGCTTGACGCGCACGATGGCGCGGTTCTCCGAAATGCGCTCCAGCGCTATCTCGTTGAGAAAACGCGCCTTGGCATTCCGACGATTGAGATGGGTGAGGCGCTGCACGGCTTCATGTCCTATGGAGCAACCAGTTTCCCTCAGGCCCTCGCGCTCGCCAGCACGTGGGATCCGGAGCAGGTAAAGAAAGTGTTCACAGCCGCTGCCGATGAGATGGCTTCCGCCGGCGTCGAGCAGGCCTTCACACCCGTGCTCGACCTTGCCCGCGACCCCCGCTGGGGCCGCACCGAAGAAACCTATGGCGAGGATCCATATCTGGGCGCGCACATCGGCGTCGCCGCCATCGAAGGTTTGCAGGGCCCGAACTACCTGCTGGATCGCCACCACGTCATCGCCACCGCGAAACACTTTGCCGCGCACGGCGAGCCCGAAGGCGGTACCAACACCGCGCCTGCCAACTATTCCGAGCGCATCCTCCAGGAGTCCTTCTTCGTGGCGTTCCGGGCAGCCATCGAGGAGGCGCACGCGGGCAGCGTCATGGCTTCCTACAACGAAATCGACGGCATTCCATCGCATGTCAACACCTGGCTTCTCGATGACGTCCTCCGCAAGACCTGGGGGTTTGAAGGCTATGTCACTTCTGATGGCGACGGCCTGCAGATGCTGGTCCAGACGCATCACATTGCCGCGAACTTCGCCGATGCCGCCCGGCAGGCAATCGCCGCGGGAGTCGATTACGATCTCAGCGATGGAGCCGTCTATCGCACACTTCTGGCGCAGGTGAAAGACGGCAAGGTTCCGGAATGGCAGATTGACCGCGCCGTCTCGAAAGTCCTCTACACCAAATTCCGCCTTGGCCTTTTCGAAAATCCTTACGTCGATCCCGACTATGCTCGCAAGATCACCAACAGTCAGGAGCACCGCGATCTCGCCGAGAAGACTGCCGAGAAGTCCGTCGTTCTCTTGAAAAACGACAATAGTCTTCTTCCCCTCGATCTGAGCAAGCTCAAAACGATCGCCGTCATCGGGCCGAACGCGGCCGACGTTCATCAGGGCGGTTACAGCCGCCAGGCCGCGCACGGCGTCAGCATTCTCGATGGCATCCGCGAGCGCGTCGGCACGTCGGCGAAAGTTGTCTATGCCGAAGGAACGCGCATTACGGAAGGCAAGCAGGGATGGGCCGCGTGGTACGAAAACAAAGTCACGCTGCCCGATGAGAAATCGCAGTTGCAGCGCCTTCAGGAAGCAGTCGCCGTCGCCAAAACCGCCGACGTTGCCATAGTCGTGGTCGGCGAAAATGAGCATACCAACCGCGAAGCGTGGGCGGAAGAACACCTTGGCGACCGCGATTCGCTCGACCTCATCGGTTATCAGGATCAACTCATCAAAGCCATCGTCGAAACCGGCAAGCCGACCATTGTGTTCCTGATCAACGGCCGCCCTCTCTCCATCAACTATGCGGTGGAGCACGTACCGGCCATCGTGGAAGGCTGGTACCTCGGACAGGAAGGCGGAACCGCGGCCGCCCGCGTGCTGTTCGGCGATGTGAATCCCGGCGGCAAGCTTCCCATCAGCTTTCCGCGCAACGTGGGCGAGTTGCCCGATTACTACAACCACAAACCGTCGCTGAATCGCGGCTATCTCTTCAGCGGCAGAAAAGTCCTGTTTCCGTTCGGCTGGGGCCTCAGCTATACGACGTTCAAGTTCGACAATCTCAAGGCTGAGCCCTCAGAAATTGGCACCGCGGGAGAAACAACCGTCTCCGTCGACGTTACCAACACGGGTACACGCGCCGGTGACGAGGTGGCAGAGCTCTACATTCATCAAAAGGTGGCGTCGGTCACCCAGCCCGTAAAGCAGCTTCGCGGTTTTGAGCGCGTAACGTTGAAACCCGGTGAAAAGACCACCGTGCACTTCAAGCTGACGCCGAAAGAGCTGCAAATTCTCAATCGCGACATGCACTGGGTCGTCGAGCCCGGCGCATTCGACATCATGGTGGGCTCCAGCTCCGCCCAAACTACCACCATTCCGCTGCAGGTCGTGGCAAAGTGATGGCAGGAGGGAAAGAACCCATGCCCGCAGTTAACCCTATTCCCGAGGGACACCACAGCGTTCAGCCCTACATGATTCTGCCGAATTGCGTCGAAGCGATCGCGTTCTATATGAAAGCATTCAACGCCACTCAGAAGCTCCGCATGCCCGGCCCCGACGGCCGCACCGCCCACGCCGAAATTCAAATCGGCGATTCGCGCATCATGATGGCCGACGAATCCCCGCAGATGGACGCCTTCAGCCCTGCGCATTTCAACGGTTCTCCGGTCAGCCTGCTGATCTACACTGAGAACTGCGACGCCATCTACAATCAAGCCGTCGCCGCGGGCGCTGTCAGTCTGCGCGAACCGGCCGACCAACCCTATGGCGACCGCATGTGCGGCGTCCGGGATCCCTTCGGCTACAAATGGTTCATCGCCACCCACATTGCTGACATCCCCGACAGCGAGCTGGAAAAGATGTGAAACCGCCCCGGTCTCCGCGAGTGGCTAGCGCCAACTCGTCTGAACACTATTCGTGGGGCGACGGGTGCGACGGATGGCTCCTGTTGAGAACCGCGGACCTGAGTGTTATTGAGGAACGGATGCCGCCGGGAACGCTGGAAGCCCGGCATTTCCATAGCCGGGCTCGTCAGTTTTTCTTTGTGCTGGACGGCGAGTTGACGATCGAGGTCGAAGGCCAGGAATTTCTGCTGCGCGTCGGGGAGGGCCTTGAGGTCTCGCCCGGCGAAGCCCATCAGGTGTTCAACCGAAGTACACGACCGGTCCGGATGATCGTCACCAGCCAGCCGCCCAGCCACGGCGACCGGATCAATGCCGAACCGCCCACGCCAGACCATCCGGGCCCCGACCGGTCCTGACTTCGCCCGTAACTGTGAAGGTCTTCAGATCGATTACGGCGACCGAATCGCGCGTGTTCAGAGTGGTGTACACGCGCTGGCCGTCAGGCTCCATCAGCAGGCCTTCAGATGACGATGGCAATTTGATTCGCTTGTATTCATGACGGGTGGCTGTGTCGACCACCAGCAGTTCATTAGCGCTCATATCGGACACGAAGGCGTATTTGCCGTCGGGCGTGATCTTCAGGCGATTGGCGGCTCCCGTGGAGGGGATCGTATCGATGACTTTGCGCGTGGCGATATCGATTACGGAAATGGTGCGGTCGCGCGCGTTTGCTACCCAGAGCTGTTTGCCGTCGGGCGTGATGTCGAAACCCTCTGAGCCGTGACCGACGGCGACATTGGCGACGCTCCAGTCGCGCGCGTGAGCGGGCGCTCCGGGCGGCTGAGGGCCGGGCGGAGGTGGTTGGATGGCACTCTGGTCGATGATGCTGATGGTGGATGAATTCACGTTGGCAGTGAAGATCGTTTTGAGGTCGCGCGAGACGGCTACCATGTGCGTGCGATTCTGGCCGGTGCCGAGGATCCAGTCGATTTTGCCGGTGGCGGGGTCGTAGCGGCCGATCGCCTTCGCGGTTTCGGCGGTGAAATAGAGCTTGCCGCCGGCAAAGGCGAGTCCGTGAGGGGCGCGCAAGGCTCCGAGGTCGATGGGGGCGAGCGGCTTTTGCGCGACCAGATCGACCACGGAAATGGTGTTGCCACCGCCGTTGCCACGGAGGCCGCCGTAGTTGGAGATGTAGGCGGTGCGGCCGTCGTCGGAGACCGCGACTTCGTGAGGGTCGTCGCCCACGGGCACGCGCGCGACTATGGTGAGGGTTGCGGGATCGACGATAACCAGGGTGTCCTGCTGTTTCTCAAGGACCAGAAGTGCGGGGTTCGGGGTATCGCCCGCGGTGGCCAGGAATGGGAGCGCGAGACACAGTAACGGGATAGATCTGAGGGCTTTCATGTCTTCTCAGAGTGTATCCGTGTAACTCGCCCTTCGGCTGCCACGTCGAACAACTCAGCATGAGACTGGTTTTGTTCGCGCTCATGTTTTTCGCGGGAGCGTCGACTCCCGAGAACTTGACGCCCTGGGTGGGCACATGGACGTCGACGCAGCCGGCGTCGAAGGACTTCCGGCCCGACCGGCTGGTGATCTGGAAATCGAGGACGATGCCGGGTGCTCTTCATGTGCTCGGGAGTGCCTACTGGTATGGGCCTATGGTGGAATACGACGGCAAGCCAGTTCGCGATGTGCATTTCGGAAAGATTGACGCGGACGGCGTGCCCGCCCGGGATGCGCTGGTGTTGCACGAGCAGGGTTGCGAGGTGACGCTGACCATGGCGGACGGCGAAATTCACACCAGCGACAACGTGCTGTGCGGGGGTATGAATGTGCGTTTCCGGGGCACGTTTGTCCGCCACAAAGGATGAAATGCGATGACGATTCAGAAGACTCTTGGTGTGGTGTGCCTGACCGCTGGGCTAGCGTTTGCAGGGCAGAAACCGGCCGACGTCGTTTCGGCTCCGGTGCCGGCGCAGATTCTGAGTGGGAAGCGGGTTTTCATTGCGAATGCGGGCGGCGAGAACCTGAGTCTTCCGCTCATGACGGTTTTCAGCGGCAGGGCCGACCGGGTTTACAGCCAGTTCTATGCGGTGCTGAAGGACTGGGGGCATTTTGAGCTGGTCTCGACTCCCGCCGATGCGGACCTGATTCTCGAGATTGGTCTGGAGTTTAACGACATTGGAAAAGGGGTGCCTGAAATCGGGCGCATTCGGCTGGACGTTCGCGATCCGCGGAGCAACGTACTGCTTTGGTCGCTGCGCCAATATGTAAAGGTGGCCGTTTTTAAGGGACATCGCGACAAGAATCTGGATCAGGCGCTGGGTGTGATTGTAGACGGCCTGAAGGATCTGGTGGGGCAGTCGCCTGGCGCGGGAACAAATACCGGCGTCGCACCGTCCAAGTAGATTGGAACAACTCCGCGTCGCTGCGGAGCCGCTGGGGCTGGGCGCGTTCGGCCAACTGATTCGGCACTTTTTCCGCCGCTTCTTCGATACGGAATCGTTGTCGCCGCAGGCTGAACCGGAAGCGAACGTGGTGCAGGCCCTGGGCATCCTGGCGGTTCCCAGTGCGTTCTGTGTTCTCGTGATTCGTCCTCTGACGCTCACGGGATGGGACTTGGTAACGTTCCGCACAATGTTCGTGTCGTTCTCGATGGTGGTGATGGGTTTCCTCACGCTACTCGAGTGGGACGCGCTTTTTCCCGACCGCCGCGACTATCAGATTCTGATCCCGCTACCCCTGCGGCTTTCTACTCTGTTCCTGGCAAAGACGGCCGCGCTGGGGATTTTTCTGGTGCTGTTCCTCGTGGACATGAATTTCTTCGGGGTGTTGTTCTGGCCGGGCATCGATGCCGGACCGGACCCCGCGGCGATTATGATCGCTCACAGTGTCGCCGTGCTGGCTGGTGGATTGTTTGCGGCGCTCGCGGCGGCGGCGGTGCAGGGCGTGTTGATTACAATCCTGCGCGGGTCCCTGCTGCGGCGCGTGTCGGTGTTTCTGCAGACGGTGCTGATGGCCGTGATGGTGATGCTGCTGTTCCTGACACCAGTGATGGGGCTTGCAGCGCGCAGCCTGGTGAAAACGCATAGTCCGTTCGTGTACTGGCTGCCAGCGTACTGGTTTGTTGGGCTGTACGAGAGGATTCGGCCGGTCGCGCACAGCGCGGATCTGCTGCAGTTAGGGGATTTCGCAATCTGGGGGCTCGTTATTGCGGGGGCAGTTTTCATCCTCACGTACCTTCCCGGATACCGAAGCCATGCGCGACGAATGCTGGAAGCTCCGGCACCGACCCCTTCGGGTCCTGGCCCGATGCACCGGTGGATGGGCTCCATCGTCGATCGGCTGGTGGCGCGGACTCCCGTTGAGCGCGCTGTCTTCCATTTCATTAACCAGACAATTACCCGGAGCGCGAAGCATCGGCTGTTTTTGGCGACGTATGGCGGATTCGGAGCGGCGCTGGCAGTGATGGCCTTCGATTCCGAGCGCGACGGGTTGTTGCGCTTGCCTCTGACCTTGTCCTTTGTGCTCATCTCGGGATTACGGGCAGCATTCGGGTTTCCGTCGGAATTGCGGGCAAATTGGGCGTTTCAGATCACGGAGACGAACGCGATAGGACCGTATGTTGCCGCGATGCGCAAATGGGTGGTCGCCTGCGCTGTTGCACCGTTGTTCGTACTGCTTGCGCCGATGGAATTCACCTGCTTCCCGTGGCCTGCGGCGCTATTTCACATGGCCTTCGGGTTCGCGCTCTCCCTGGCGCTGATGGAGGTGTTGTTCTTTGGCTTCCGCAAAGTTCCATTCACGTGCGCGCGCTATCCGGGCCGCGTGAACCTGGTCGGATTGAGCGCCGTTTATGTTTTCGGCTTCACCATGTACAGCCGCACGATGGCCGGGTTCGAAGAGTGGTTGAGCGGAATGCCGGTCACGGCAGCGTTCTTCTTCGCGATATTGGCGATTGGGTTGACGGCGGCGCGTTGGGGCGAGCGGCGGGCGGCATTTGAGCAGGCGCTGCACTACGAGGATCCCGTGGATCCGGTGGTGCGGACGCTCGATTTAAGCAACGGGTAGCAGGGGGGCGGAGGGGACATGCTGGAAGTCAAAGGGCTGACGAAATACTACCGAAGCACGGCCGTTGTGGACAATGTCAGCTTCGCGATTAAACCGGGCGAAGTGACCGGATACCTGGGGCCAAATGGGTCGGGCAAATCGACGACGGTGAAGATTATTACCGGTCTGATTGAGCCGACTGCCGGGAAAGTGTTTCTGGATGGCCGCGATGTGCGCGAGGATCTGATGGGGTTTCGGCGGCGGCTTGGATACGTGCCGGAAGAGGCTGTGCTGTATTCATATATGACTGGCCTCGAGTATCTCCAGATGATCGGACGCCTGCGCGGGCTGGCCGCTGCAGTGGTGGACCGCAGGGCAAACGATCTGCTGGAACTGTTCTCTCTGCATGGGCACCGCCACGCGCCCATCGCCAATTATTCGAAAGGCATGCGCCAGCGGGTGTTGATTGCAGCGGCGCTGCTGCACGATCCCGATGTGCTGATTCTGGATGAGCCGCTGTCGGGGATGGACGTGACGTCGGCGCAGTTATTCAATCACCTGCTGAACGAGCTGGCCGGGCGTGGGCGAATGATCCTTTACATTTCGCACGTGCTGGAGGTGGTGGAGAAGCTCTGTTCGCAGGTGATTATCATTTACCGGGGAACGATACGCGCGGCCGATTCGGTGGAGAGCCTGCGGAAGTTGATGGACGTGCCGTCGCTGGAGGAGATCTTTTCGCAACTGGTGGAGACGCGGGATCTGGGGGCGGTGGCGCGCGATATTGTGACGGCGATTGCCGGGTAAGGTTCCACACTCGCCTCGTCATTGCGCCAGCACCGCGCTCAAAGGCACGCGGTAGAGGTTCCCCAGGCCGTTGAGCACCCCGGCGGTGCGCTCGTGGAAGTCGCGGTAGGTCCAGGGGCCTTCGTGTTTTTCCGTGGCCATGCCGCGCTCGCTGCCGAAGATCATCCACTTGCCATCCAGGGAGACGTGCGGGCTGTAATCGCGACCGGGACTGTTGATGACTGGCCCCAGGTTCTTCGGTTCAGTCCATTTCCCATCTTTGGCGTAGCTGATGTAAAGGTCGGAATCGCCGTAGCCGTGGCGTCCGAAACTACCCAGCAGCATATAGCTTTCATCGGGCGCGATGAAAGATTCCAGGGTGGCGATATGTGGGCCGTTCACGGGTGCACCCAGGTTTTCAGGCGCCTCGTAAGCGCCATTGACGAAGCGCGCGCGGTAGACGTCAATGCCCTGGCTGCCCGGCCGCAGGGACGTGAAATAGAGATTGCCATTGCGCGCGACCGACGCGAAATACTCGGTGCCGGGACTGTTGATGGGTTCGGGTAGACGCTCCGGCTGGCCCCACTGGCCGTTAGTCATGGTTGCTTCATAGATATCGAAGTTGTGCTGGTCGACGCAGCCTGCGCCTTTCGTGCACACAGGCCGGTCGGAGACCCAGTACATATGCTGGCCGTCTGGCGAGAGGACGGGGTCGGAATCTCGATACTGTCCTGAAAATGAGAGGATTTCAGGCGTAGTCCAGCGGCCGTTATCAAAATGAGAGACGCAGAGCGAGTAAATGTAGTGCGTTGGGACGGATCGCGTGAAGTAGATGGTGTTGCCATCGGCAGTGAGCGAGCCGCCGAACTCGTCGCCGGATGTGGAGACGATGCCCTCACCGATCATCTCAGGTTGGGGAGCCGGCTTTGCTGCGTCAGGGGTGGTGCAGAAAAGCGTGACGAGAAGGATCCACTGCTCGATCATCGCGAGCCCCCGGTCACGCTGGACATAGGTACGCGATAGATGTTGCCGCGGCCGTTGAGGATGCTGTGCCATTTACGTTCGAGTTCAGCCCAGGTGATGGAGTGCGGCTGGGGAATGTTGAACGATGAACGCTCGCTGCTGAAGATGAAGGATTTGCCGTCGGCGGTAACGGTGGGGTAGGCTTCTTCGGCGAAACTGTTAATGCCGTTTTCGAGGTGGCGAGGTGGTGTCCAGCCGTTGGCCTTGTGATAGCTGATGTAGATATCGCCACGCGGGTATGGTGAACCCCCAGCGATTAGTTCCTGGGGCCGCTTGTTGCGTGGGTCCTGTCCGGTCCATTGGGAAACGAAGAGCAGGTAGCTCTGGTCGGGTGCGATGAAGGGCTCGACGTCGATGTTATCGGGACCGGAGTGGACGGGCGCGGGAAGCCTTTCCGGCTTCGAATACTGACCGCTGGAGAGATGCGACACGGAGATGTGAAAGTCGTTTGCGCTGCCGGCATCGGTGGTGAGGTAGAGGGTGCCGTCCGAAGCGACGGAGGCGTCAAGATTGCTGACGCCGGGCGCGTTGATGGCCGGCGGCAGCGGCTGTGCGGCGCTCCAGCCGGAAGAAGTTCGAGTGACCTGCCACAAGTGAATGCCATGCGCGTCGGAGCCGGGAATGGGACGAGTGGAACCAAAGAGCAGGGTTTTGCCGTCCGGTGAAAGCCGAGGCGGCAGGTCCAAGTATTGGCCGGAGAAGGGCACGGCCTGGGGTTCGCTCCATCGCGCGCCATGGCGATGCGAGACGCAGATCAGTGACAAGCGGGGCGCGGTGGTGTAGGGCGCGAATTTCGCGAAATAGAAATCGTTGCCGTCGGGCGTAAGGGCTCCACCGGCTTCGTCGTCTACTGTGGAAATTACGCCAGGCGCGATGAGACCGGGCGCAGCACTCGTCGCGCATGCCAGGAAGGCGACGCAGAAAAGACTAGAGAACCGCTTAATGGCCACACGCGAGTATATGACAAACAATGCGGCCTCTGGCAACAAACCGCGCATAACATGGCTAACTTATTTGTTGCGGACGTTACCGCGCGGCGTTAGTACGCATTGACGTCGCACTTGGCATCCGCTATTCGTGCCGCAGTGCAAGATTCGGGTCTATACGAACCACGCGAAACGTTGGCACCAGGCACGCGAAAATTGCGATGCCGATTAACAGCAGTGTCACGCCAACAAACGTTTGTGGATCGGCTGCCTTCACTTCCCACAGTTCGGATGAAATGAACCGACTGAGCATCATAGCTCCTGCGATTCCGGTGACCACGCCGATCGCGATCATCACCAGGGCCTGACGCGCGATCAACTTCAACACGTCCCACCCGACCGCACCCAAAGCCATGCGTATTCCGATCTCGCGCGTTCGCTGCCCGACAACGAACACCATCACGCCGTATATTCCAACCGCCGCAAGAATCGTCGCCACTGCGGCGAATAAACCCAGCAGCATCGAATAATATCGTGGATACTCCGCTTGCTCATCCAGATACGAGTCTTCCGTGCGCGGATCGGTCAGCGGCCAGTTTCGATTGATTTCTTCCACCGCACTACGCACCGCCGGCAGCGCACTCATGGGATTTCCCTGGGTTCTGATCACGTACGTCAACTCAAGCTGCAGGGACGTGAACGGGCCCGTGATGTGCTTTGCCTCCTGCGCGAAGGGTACGAAGATCGCCGGGTCTTCTTTGGTTTGCGGATGCGTGGCTGGAATATCCTTCACCACGGCCACGATCTCGCGAAATTGATCCTCGTCCGACAGGTCCACGCGGATTCGCTGGCCAATCGGATTCTCCCCGCCAAAATACCGCTGTGCCAGGGTCTGATTCACGATGGCCACCCATGGAGAATCGGTCCTGTCGCGGTCGTTAAAATCACGGCCACGCAGCATGGGGATCTTCATGGTTGCGAAGAAGTTTGGAGTCACCGGAAACACGTCGGCGCTGAGGTCGTCGGGGTTGGCGGCCGGCCGCCCATCAATTGCGAAATTCAGTGGGTTGTTCGTGCAGATGGGTGGATAAGTTGTACCAGCCACCGAGAGCACGCCCGGCACCGTCTGGAGGCGCTCGAACACACGCGTCAGTGTCGCTCGCGGCGTAGGGCTCATTTCCCAGAGCGGCAGCCCATGATAAATACCGATTGGCCGGCCATTCTGTTTTTCGGGAAAACGATAGCGGAAGGTAAGGAGTCCATGCGGGTCGCAACCCAGATCGGCGCCCTGCAACTCCAGGAAACTGCGGATGAGGAGTCCGGAGCCAATCAAGAGCATAAGGGCAAGCGCGAGTTGCCCCGCCACGAGCACGCCCCGCAAACGAGCCCGTGAAACTCCCGCGGTTCCTCCGCGCGTCGCATCCTTCACCGATTCGACAATAGTCGCTCTCGATCCCTGGACCGCGGGTATCACTCCAAAAAGCAGCCCGGTAAGGAGCGAGACGGCGACGCTGAAGGCGAGGACCCGCGCGTCCATGCCAATCGCATGAAGCCGCGGCAGCCAGGATGGCGCCATGCCCACAAGGGCACGCACACCCGCCCATGCGAGGGCGATGCCCAGGATGCCGCCGAACATAGAGAGGACCATGCTCTCCGTGAGGAATTGCCGGATAATGCGGCTCCGCCCCGCACCTAATGCTGCCCGAACAGCCACCTCCGTCTGTCGCGATGACGCCCGCGCCATGAGGAGCGCCGCTATATTGGCGCATGCGATCAACAGCACAAAAGCCACGGCGCCCTGCAGCAGCAGCAGCGGCCTCTGGATAAATCCAAACAGCTCTTCACGGATCGGCCGCAGGCGGGTGGTCCATGGTTTCCCGTGTTCTGTGTCGTGGACGGGGAATTTCTCAGCCAGATGCGCGGAGATGGAGTCCATCTCGCTTTGCGCCTGCTGCATGGTGACACCCGGCCTCAGCCTCGCGATCACCGTCAGAAATCTCGCCGAGGCGTGAACCTGAATATGGTTGATCGGCAGGGGCGCGAGATAATCGCCGTTCTCGTCGAGCAGCCGAAAGTCGGGCTGCAAAACTCCGATGATCGACGTGCTCTGCCCGTTAACCAGAATCTGACGTCCGAGAATGTTCTTGTCCGCACCGAAGCGACGGACCCATAGCCGATGGCTGATCAGCATTACCGGAGCCGCATTGTCCACCTCATCCTCGGATTCGCTGAAGTAGCGGCCCATCAGCGGGGTGGCTCCCAGGGCTGGCAGCAACCCCGGGGTCACCATTTCGCCCTCCACACGTTCGGCCGGCATGCCGTTCTCCTGGGCCCCGAGATCGCGCTCGCTCAGGACAACGGCGCCATAGCCGTCAAACGAATGCGCCTGGGCCTTCCACTGCAGCATGTCGGGAATAGATACGCCCTGACCCTGGTCCCGATGGCCAGGCTCAAGGCTGGAAATGCTCACGAGCCGATCCGTGTCGCGATATGGCAGCGATCCAATGAGAATCGTGTTCACGAGTGTGAAAATCGCGGTATTCAAACCGATTCCCAGGGCTAGCGAGAAAGCCGCCACCGCTGTGAAAGTCGGCTTTTTGGACAGGATGCGCAGTGCGTAGACAATGTCTTGCCAGAAGGTGCTCATGGTTACTCGCAGGTCGGCATTGCGTGCGGCAGCCGTTTTGTCGATTCTGGGGTAAGGAGCGGGGCAAGGTCAATAGTCTCGACATCACCAGTCGCTAACGAGCCTTACGCTGGGTTCTAAACACTCAGCCAATCGCCACCGGGAACCTGGCTGCTTCCCATGCAGCTATCCCTCCAGCCAGTTCGATCACGTTGGTGATACCGTGCTGGTTGAGGATGCTGACCGCGATGGAGGATCGATAGCCGCCTGCACAATGAATGGCGATTCTGCGGTCGCGCGGCACTTCGGCCATGCGTTCCTGTAGATGGTTGAGAGGGATATTGAGGCTATCTGTGAGGTGTTTAGCCCCCCACTCCCGTGGCGTACGGATGTCCATCACCAAGGGCGGGTTCTGGGAGGCCAGTTCTTCCGCCAACGTGGGAGCGCTCACCCGCTCCGTACACCACACCAGATCCTGCCGTTCCGCCAGAGCCGCCATTCCATCCCGCAAACAGCCCTTCACGTGGTCGAATCCAATCCTTGCCAACCGCATAGCCGCCTCCTGTTCGCGGCCCGGCTCGGCGATGATCACAATGGGCTTGCTGCGATCGAGCACCGTGCCTGCCCACGTCGCATACTGTCCTCCCAGTCCCACGTTGATGCTGCCGGCTATGTGACCTTTGGCATACTCGGCGGCATCGCGCACGTCCAAGAGCTGCGCGCCCGCGTCTCCCATTTCGAGAACCTCGTTCAGATCGATTGGGCTTAGCGCATGCTCCAGCACTTGATCCAGGGTGGCGCGTTCGCGGGTATTCAGGACGGCGTCGTATGTGAAGTAAGACGGTGCATCCGGCTGATC
>Ga0265325_10001196_pt1 | contig 18484 bp, 19 predicted proteins | sample 41420metaG_FD_202090 | JGI IMG/M metagenome (GOLD analysis project Ga0265325, IMG submission 202090) | Rhizosphere microbial communities from Carex aquatilis grown in University of Washington, Seatle, WA, United States - 4-14-20 metaG | ecosystem: Host-associated > Plants > Roots > Rhizosphere...
CGCCTTCTTGAGGTTGTCGTCGATCTTGTCGAGGAAGCCGGTGGTGGTGAGCCACTTCTGATCCGGCCCGATCAACAGCGCGAGGTCCTTGGTCATGAAGCCGGCCTCGACCGTGTCGACACAGACTTTTTCAAGCGTGGTGGAGAATTTCGCCAGTGCCGGATTGTTGTCGAGCTTGGCCCGGTGCGCGAGCCCGCGCGTCCAGGCGAAGATCGAGGCGATCGAATTGGTCGAGGTCTCGCGGCCCTTCTGGTGCTCGCGATAATGCCGCGTCACCGTGCCGTGCGCGGCTTCTGCTTCCACCACCTTGCCGTCCGGCGTCAGCAGCACCGAGGTCATCAGGCCGAGCGAGCCGAAGCCCTGCGCCACGGTGTCGGACTGCACGTCGCCGTCATAGTTCTTGCAGGCCCAGACATAGCCGCCGGACCATTTCAGCGCCGCCGCCACCATGTCGTCGATCAGGCGGTGCTCGTAAGTGATCTTCTTCTCGGCGAACTTGTCCTTGAACTCGGCGTCGAACACCTGCTGGAACAGCTCCATGAAGCGTCCATCGTATTGCTTGAGGATGGTGTTCTTGGTCGAGAGATAGAGCGGGTAGCCGCGGCCGAGCGCGTAGTTCATCGAGGCGCGGGCGAAATCGCGGATCGAGCCGTCGAGATTGTACATGGCCATGGTGACCCCGGACTCCGGCGCCTTGAAGACCTCCTTTTCGATCACCTTGCCGTCCGAGCCGACGAATTTGATCGAGATCGTGCCGGCGGTCGGAAACTTGAAATCGGTGGCGCGGTACTGGTCGCCATAAGCGTGGCGGCCGATGATGATCGGCTTGGTCCAGCCGGGCACCAGCCGCGGCACGTTCTTGCAGATGATCGGCTCGCGGAAGATTGTGCCGCCGAGGATGTTGCGGATGGTGCCGTTCGGCGAGCGCCACATCTCCTTGAGCTTGAATTCCTTCACCCGGCCTTCGTCCGGCGTGATGGTGGCGCACTTGACCGCGACGCCGACTTCCTTGGTCTTGTTGGCGGCGTCGATGGTGATCTGGTCGTTGGTCTTGTCGCGCGCTTCGACCCCGAGGTCGTAGTACAGCAGGGTAATGTCGAGATAGGGATGGATCAGCTTGTCCTTGATGAGTTGCCAGATGATGCGGGTCATCTCGTCGCCGTCCATTTCGACGACCGGATTGGCCACCTTGATCTTCGCCATTGCTGAAGCCTTTTTCGGGAAGGAATTGCGCGCTCGGAAAGCCGGCGGGCGTGGCTATAGCACCCGGCGGCGGGTCAGGCCAAGCGCCGGATTCACAGGGCTTGGCGGCGTCAGGCGGCGCCGTGCTCGAGCTTGGTGAGGTAGCGGCCGATAAAGGTGTCGCCGCCCTTGTGCAGGATCGTTTCGGTCACCACCGACCAGATTTCGCCGCCGCAGCCCTCGCGCCAGCGGTGGCAGAACGAGACGTCCTCGCCGACATAAATGCCGCGCTGGTCGATCAGCGATTCGAAGCACTGCAGCACGCCGCCCGTGAGGCCGAATTGCGCATAGCTGTCCGAGATGTCTTCCGCCCAAAGCTCGGGATAGCGCCGCTTGAGCACCTCGAACACCTGACGCTGGATCAGCATGACGCCGGTGCCGGCGTGACGCACGCGGATGGCGGGGCCATCGATCACCAGATTGGCGACGTTCGCCTCGCCGTTATATTCGATGGCGCTGCCGGCGCCGACATAATCCTGCGCCATCATTCTGGCGATTTGCGGATTGTCGACGCTCTTCATCATTTCGGAGAACCGCGCCAGGTCGAGCTTGCGCTTGGGATAGACGCAGCCGACCACCGGCTTGTCGGCGGCGATCATGTGCTCGATCAGCGAGGGCGCAAACCCCATGTCGGAATCGACGAACAGCAGATGCGTATAGCTCTCGTCGTTGAGCACGCGGCTGGCGAAATAGTTGCGCATCATCGGCAGCACGGCATATGACAGAAACCGGTGATCGATCTGGATGGTGGGGTGCTTTTGGCGAAAATGATCGAACAGCCAGAACAAGGTTTCGCAATAGGTCGTAGTCACGGTCTCGCCATAGGCCGGCGTGCCGAGCAAAATCTTCATGAAATATGTCCCCGCGGAGTGGCGCACTATCGTTCTGCTATGGTTAATCGGGGGTTAAGGATCGCGGCCTGACCGCGCGCCGCGAGGGATACACATGCCGGGTGCCGGCACCGACAAGACGAAACGGTGGATCGAAACGCCCGGGCCGGTGGTGGTGCTGGTCGAGCCGCAGCTTGGCGAGAATATCGGCGCGGCGGCGCGCGCCATGGCGAATTTCGGGTTGTCGCGGCTGCGGCTGGTCAAGCCGCTGCAGGGCTGGCCGAACGAGCGCGCCAAAGTGATGGCGGCCGGCGCCGACCGCGTGCTCGACGGCGCGGCGCTTTATGACACTCTGGCCGACGCGCTGGCCGATTGCTCTTATGTGCTGGCGACCACCGCGCGCAACCACGATCAAGCCAAGCCCGTGCTGTCGGCCTCGCAGGCGGCCGAGACGCTCGTGCCGAAAGTCGCCGGCGGCGCTACCGCGGCGATCGTGTTCGGGCGCGAGCGCATCGGGCTCGAAAATCACGAGGTCGCGCGCGCCGATGCCATCGTGACGCTGCCGGTCAATCCGGCCTTCGCCTCGCTCAATCTGGCACAGGCCGTGGTGATCGTCGGCTATGAATGGTTCAAGCTGGCGTCGGGCGGCGCGCTGCCGTTTGCCGCGCCGGCGAAATCGCCGCCGGCGCCGAAGCAGCAGCTCGACGCGTTCTTTGCCGATCTGGAGCGCGAGCTCGACCGCATCGAATTCTACCGCCCGCACGAGAAGCGCGGCGTCATGAGCATCAACCTGCGCAACATCTTCAACCGCATGAGCCCGAGCGAACAGGACATCCGCACGCTGCACGGCATCATCATCGCGCTCGCCGAGGGCCGCAAAGGACCGGCGCGCGGCGGCGTGCTCGACGGGGCGCAAGCGGAGATGTTGCGCACGCTGCTGGCGGAACGCGGGACGCCTCAGGCCGGCGGCGAACAATCGCCGGCGCGCGGGCTCGCCAAATTATTGCGGCGAAACCCGACCGAGGCCGAGCGCGTCCTGTGGGACGCACTCACCAATGATCGGCGCTTCGCCGGCCGCGGCTTCAAGCGGCAGACACCGGTTGGTCCCCACATCGCCGACTTCGTATCGTTCCCGTTGAAATGCGTGATCGATCTGGCGCCGGCAAGCGAGAGCGTCGAGGCGGCACACGCCCGCGACAATAAGCGGGTCTGGCTCGAGCGGCACGGCTATCGGGTCATTATGGTGACGGCGGCTGCGATCGAGGCCGACGTGGCGAAAGTGATGGCGCGATTGGCCGAAACAATCACGTAACTGTCATGCCCCGCGAAAGCGGGGCATCCAGTACACACAGCCGATTCCGTGATTACTGGATCGCCCGCTTTCGCGGGCGATGACCCTTGGGGGTGAATGACGGAACGCTCAGCCGCCCTTGGTGACCTTCGCCGCAGCCGCATAAGCCGCGCGGATGAAGGCGAGGTCGTTGCCGACCGCGCAATAGCGAAAGCCGCGCTTGCTGACTTCGAGAGCGCGTTCCGCGGTGGGGCAGTACAGGCCGGCATACTTGCCGGCCTTCTTGCTGGCGGCGAGCACCTTGTCGTTGGCGGCCTCGACGATCTTCGAGGTCGGATCGAGCTCCGCGCCCTTGGTGAGCGTGATCGACAGGTCCGACGGCCCGACGAATAAAACATCGATGCCCGGCACGGCGGCGATGGCGTCGAGATTGTCCATCGCTTCCTGCGTCTCGATCATGGCCAGCGTGACGATGTTGTCGTTGGCGTCGCGCAGATAGCTCTTCACGTCGCTGATGCCGGCCAGCATCAAGGCGCGGTGCGGACCCCAGGATCGCTCGCCGACCGGGGGAAACTTGCAGGCGTCGACGAAGCGCTTGGCGTCGGCGACATTGTTGATCATCGGCGCGACGATGCCTTCGGCGCCCCAGTCCAGCGCGCGCGAGGCGGCGCCGAAATCCTCGAGCTCGATGCGCACGATCGGCGCCGCGCCGCCCTGACGGATCGCCGCGATCGCGACGCGGATCGACTCCGGGTCCCACAGCCCGTGCTGGCCGTCGAGCGCGACGGTGGTGAAGCCTTCCCGCGCCGCGATCTCGGTGATGATCGGCGAGGCGAGCGAGCACCAGCCGCTATAGATGGTCTCGCCGGCGCGCAACCGCGCCGCGAGGGAGAAGCCGTTCAGGGATGCCATGGTGGGATTCCGGATGAGAAATTAGCCGCTGGCCTGGATCTGGGTGATCGCGGTGGCCATCAGTTCGTTCATGGTCTGCTGAATTTCCTGGTCGGTGGCCGCGACCTTTTTGTCGTCGAAATCCTTGCGGATTTTGCGAAAAACGTCGTGTTCTCCGGCCTCCTCGAAGTCGGCGAGAACCACCGACTTGGCATAAGCATCGGCGTCGGCGCCGGCAAGCCCGAGCTTTTGCGCAGCCCACAGACCAAGCAGCTTGTTGCGCCGGGCGGTGGCCTTGAACCGCAGTTCCTCGTCATGCGCGAATTTTTTCTCGAAACCTTCCTCGCGCTTGTCGAACGTTGTCGCCATGCCGCCCTCTTTCGGAAACTGGATGATATAGACCGATAACGCCTGCGCTTGCATATCGTCCGGACAGGGTCAAGGCAACATGTTGCGTCCGATTGCAGCGAAAATGCGGGAGTGGAAAACGCGGGACAACTGCGATTGTACTGGCTGGACCGATCGGCTAGCTTCGACTCGGAGCCGGCTGGAATTATGACAGGTGACCGGTCCCGCCGCCGCGGATCTCGCACGTCTTGCTAATAGAGGAGCCACGGCTATCCGATGGACTTTCAAAAACCACGGTACACCCCGATGAGCCGCCGTCGCCGCGTTTACGAGGGCAAGGGCAAAGTCCTCTATGAGGGGCCGGAGCCCGGCACTCTGATCCAGCACTTCAAGGACGACGCCACCGCCTTCAATGCAAAAAAGCATGAGGTGATCGAGGGCAAGGGCGTGCTCAATAACCGAATTTCCGAATACGTCTTCCAGCATCTCAACGATATCGGGGTTCCGACCCATTTCATCCGCCGCCTCAATATGCGCGAGCAACTGATCCGCGAGGTCGAGATCATTCCGCTTGAAGTGGTGGTGCGAAATGTCGCCGCCGGTTCGCTGGCGACGCGGCTTGGCATCGAGGAAGGCACCCAACTGCCGCGCTCGATCATCGAATTCTATTACAAGAACGACCAGCTCGGCGATCCGATGGTCTCGGAAGAGCACATCACCGCGTTCGGCTGGGCCTCGCCGCAAGAAATCGACGACATCATGGCGCTTGCCATCCGCGTCAACGATTTCCTCTCCGGGCTTTTTCTCGGCGTCGGCATTCGTCTCGTCGATTTCAAGATGGAAGCCGGCCGGCTCTGGGAGAACGACGTGATGCGCATCGTCGTGGCCGACGAGATTTCGCCCGATAGTTGCCGGCTGTGGGACATCAAGTCGAATGAGAAGCTCGACAAGGACCGCTTCCGCCGTGATCTCGGCGGGCTGCTCGAGGCCTATACCGAAGTGGCCAAGCGCCTCGGCATCATGAGCGAGGGCGAGCCGCCGCGCGGCACCGGCCCGGTGCTGGTGAAGGGTTAGGCAATCGCCTGATTTTTATCGAATTGTGCATGTGAATACCGATGCCCGGCCCTTGTGCCGGGCATCAGCGTCTCTAGTTTAGGCGTGGATCAAGCCGAGCTTGCACGGTTCCCAGCCCGACTCATGTCATAAGCCGCTCCTATGAAAGCCCGCGTCACCGTCACGTTGAAAAGCGGCATCCTCGATCCGCAAGGCAAGGCGATCGAGGGCGCGTTGCGCTCGCTCGGTGTCGAAGGCGTCGCCAGCGTGCGGCAGGGCAAGGTGTTTGACATCGAGATCGAGGGCGGCGACCGCGCCCGGACCGAAGCGTTGCTCAAGCAGGCGGCGGACAAGCTGCTGGCCAATACCGTGATCGAGAATTACCGGGTCGAGGTGATTGGTTGAAACTTTTATTCCGTCACCCTGAGGTGCGAGCGAAGCGAGCCTCGAAGGGCGACGGCCCGGGCTTGTCACCCTTCGAGGCGCGCAAGAGCGCGCACCTCAGGATGACGATCATTTGCGAGGTGATCGGTTGAAATGAAAGCCGCCGTCCTGGTTTTCCCCGGCATCAATCGCGAGCGCGACATGGCGCGCACGCTCAAGCTGACCTCCGGTCATGAACCGGCCATGGTCTGGCATGCCGAACATGAATTGCCGCCCGGCACCGATCTCGTCGCCATCCCCGGCGGCTTTTCCTATGGCGACTATCTGCGCTGCGGCGCCATCGCGGCGCGCGCGCCGATCATGAACGCCGTGCGCGCGTTCGCCGGCAAGGGCGGACTCGTGCTCGCAGTATGCAACGGATTCCAGATCGCCTGCGAGGCAGGATTGCTGCCCGGCGTGCTGATGCGCAACGAAAACCTGCGCTTCATCTGCCGCGACGTGTTCCTGCGGGTCGAGCGGTCCGATACCGCGTTCACCCGCGGCTATAATGCCGGACAGGTGATCCGCGTGCCGGTTGCCCATGGCGAGGGCAATTACATCGCCGACGGCGAAACCATCGCGCGGCTGGAGGGTGAGGGCCGGGTGGTGTTCCGCTATTCCTCACCCGACGGCATGATCGATCCGAACTGGAATCACAACGGCGCCATCAACGCCATTGCCGGCATCGTCAATGAACGCGGCAATGTGCTCGGCATGATGCCGCACCCGGAAAACCACGTCGAAAGCGTGATCGGCTCGACCGACGGCCGCGGGCTGTTTGCCGGCTTGACCGCGCATCTCGGCAAGGCGGCCTAAGTGCAAAGTGCGCGCGCGCAAAAGGACGGCGTGCTTCGTAACGAGCCACCCATCACGCCCGAACTGGTCGCCGAGCACGGCCTCAAGGCCGACGAATACCAGCGCATCCTCAAGCTGATCGGGCGCGAACCCTCGCTGACCGAGCTCGGCATTTTTTCGGCGATGTGGAACGAGCACTGCTCGTACAAGTCGTCGAAAGTCCATCTGCGCATGCTGCCGACCAAGGCGCCGTGGGTGATCCAGGGCCCGGGCGAAAATGCCGGCGTGATCGACATCGGCGACGGGCTCGCCTGCGTGTTCAAGATGGAGAGCCACAACCATCCGAGCTACATCGAGCCCTATCAGGGCGCGGCCACCGGGGTCGGCGGCATCCTGCGCGACGTCTTCACCATGGGCGCGCGGCCGGTGGCCTGCCTCAACGCGCTGTCGTTCGGCGCGCCCGCGCATCCGAAGACCCGGCACATCGTCTCCGGGGTGGTCGCCGGCATTGGCGGCTATGGCAATTCGTTCGGCGTGCCGACGGTCGGCGGCTCGGTGCGGTTCCATTCGCGCTATGACGGCAATTGCCTGGTCAACGCCATGGCGGTCGGCCTGGTCCAGAAAGACAAGATTTTCTACGCCGCGGCCTCCGGCGTCGGCATGCCGATCGTCTATCTCGGCTCCAAGACCGGCCGCGACGGTATTCACGGCGCATCGATGGCATCCGCGGAATTCGACGAGGATTCCGAGGGCAAGCGCCCGACCGTTCAGGTCGGCGATCCGTTCTCGGAGAAGCTCCTGCTCGAAGCCTGCCTCGAGATCATGGCCAAGGATTGCGTCATCGCCATTCAGGACATGGGCGCGGCGGGGCTGACCTGCTCGGCGGTCGAGATGGGTGCCAAGGGCGATCTTGGCGTCACGCTCGACCTCGACACGGTGCCGTGCCGCGAGGAGGGCATGAGCGCCTACGAGATGATGTTGTCGGAGAGCCAGGAGCGCATGCTCATGGTGCTCAAGCCTGAGAAGGAGAAAGAGGCCGAGGCGATCTTCCGCAAATGGGGGCTCGATTTCGCGGTGGTCGGGCACACCACGGCGGACCTGCGCTTCATCGTCAGGCATGGCGGCGACGTCATGGTCGACCTGCCGATCAAGGAGCTCGGCGACCAGGCGCCGGAATACAAGCGCGCCTTCGTGCAGGGCCTCAAGCCGGCGCCGGTCAGCGCCAGGACGGTGACGCCGCCGATCGGCATTTCCGACGCGCTGGAAAAGCTGATCGCGACGCCGGACGTGTGCTCGAAGCGCTGGGTCTGGGAGCAGTACGACCACATCATTCTCGGCAACACCGTGCAGCGGCCGGGCGGCGATGCCGCCGTGATCCGCGTCGAGGACGGGCCGAAGGGGCTGGCGCTGACCACCGACGTGACGCCGCGCTATTGCGAGGCCGATCCGTTCGAGGGCGGCAAACAGGCGGTGGCGGAATGCTGGCGCAACCTGACCGCGGTCGGGGCGCGGCCGCTCGCCATCACCGACAATCTTAATTTCGGCAATCCGGAGCGGCCGGAGATCATGGGCCAGTTCGTCGGCTGCATTCGCGGCATCGCCGAGGCCTGCAAGGTACTCGATTTCCCGGTCGTGTCGGGCAACGTCTCGCTCTACAACGAGACCAACGGCAGCGCGATCCTGCCGACGCCGTCGATCGGCGGCGTCGGCGTGCTCGCCGATTTCTCAAAGTCCGCGAGTCTCGCCTTCAAGCGCGAGGGCGACGCGGTCATCCTGATCGGCGAGACGCAAGGCTGGCTCGGCCAGTCGCTTTATCTCCGCGATATTTGCGGGCGCGAAGACGGTGCACCGCCTCCGGTCGATCTGATCGAGGAGAAGGAGAATGGCGATTTCGTTCGCGCGCTGATTCTCGATGGCAGCGTCAGCGCCGTCCATGATCTTTCCGATGGCGGGCTTCTGGTCGCAATCGCCGAAATGGCGATGGCATCCGGCCTTGGCGTCACGCTTGACGCCGCGCCTGACGACGTCGCCGCGCATGCCTATTGGTTCGGCGAGGACCAGGCGCGCTATCTCGTCACCGTTCCGGCGGCGCAGGCCGAGGCGGTGCTGGCCAAAGCGCACCAGGCCAGCATCCCTGCGCAACAGATCGGGGTAACCGGCGGCGACGTGCTTGCGCTCGCCGGCGAGCCGCGCCTGCCGGTCGCGCGGCTGCGCGAGGTGTTCGAAGGCTGGCTGCCGGCCTATATGGCCGGCACCGCGGTCAACGTCTAGCGAATTGGCGCCGTGACTTTCAGCGCGGTGCGGCAGCGTATCGAAAGTTCGGCATTATGATCGTTGAGGCAGGCCAGCTTGCGGCCGTCGCCGACCGGCACGCTGGCACAGTGACGCACCAGATCGAGCTTGCAGGCGCGCAAGGTGACGGCGGCATTGGCGACCGGTGCACGCGGTAGCTTGGGACCCGGCGCAGTGGCCGCCGCGCCAGGCGTGTCCTCGTCGTCGGCGGCGTTTTCTTCCACCGCGGCGACCGAGGTGCGGCAATCCGGCGACAGCTTCTCGCTGTTCTGCTGAAGGCAGGCGTAGGATTCCGGGCTGCCCGCACTGATGCCCTTGCAATGCTCGCCGACGTCGCGGCTACAGGTGAACTTGATCGCGGCGGCCTGTTCGGACGTCAGCGTGATTGCGGGAACGGCAGCCACCGGCGCAATGGCGGGCTTTGCCATGGCGGGTTTTGCCGCGGCGGGCGGCTTCGGCGTGGCGGGCTTCGCCGCTGCCACGGGCTTTGGCGCCGCAGGCGGCTTCGGCGCGGTGGCTGCCGGAACCGCAGGCTGCGCGGCGGCGGCCGTCGCAGGCCACGGCGATGCCGCGGGCGCCGTCGCGGCGGGAGCGGGCGATGGTGACGCCAGGGGCGGCGGCGAGGCGGCGGCGGTCGCGGGTGCAGCTTTCGGCAGCGTGGCGCTGACGGCGGTCTTGCAGCCGGCCGAGAGGGTCGCGACGTTGCTCTGCAGGCAGGTCAGCGCGTCCTTGCCGCCGGGCGTCACGCCCGGGCATTTCGACATGAAATCGCTGCGGCAGTTCGACCGGATCGCGCTTTGCTGTTGCGGGGTGACCTGCGCAAACGCGGTTCCCGTGGCGCTTGCGACCAGCAATCCGGCCGCCAGCTTGATCATCCAGCGCATCAATCCCTCCCTTAGGTGTCTTTTTGTTGTGCGGCGGGTAGCCTAACCGCACCGCCTCAATTGTCACCCCGAAAAAAACCGATCATAGTTTGTCCGAATTCCCCTGATGGATTCACACCGCAATTCTGGAGATCGGCCATGCCGATGGACGCGGGCGAAATCGAGCGGCTGATCAAGAGCAGCATTCCGGACGCCGCGGTGACGATCCGCGATCTTGCCGGCGACGGCGACCACTATGCCGCGACCGTCATCGCCGCCTCGTTCAAGGGCAAGACGCGGGTGCAGCAGCACCAGCTGGTCTATAATGCGCTCAAAGGCCAGATGGGCGGCGTATTGCACGCGCTGGCCCTGCAGACCGGAACCCCGGACGCCTGACCGGGCGGGCCGGAAGCCGCGCTTTTCGGGATCAAAACCCGCTTCGCGCCTCTGCCAAAGGATATAATGGCTGATCTTCACAGCCCACCTTGGGCTGACAGGCCGATTTGCGCTACATATATGCGAGGCAGGGGTTATTCGCCGCCGTTGCGGCTTTGGCAGGATCAGCAGGACCGACCATGAGCATCAAGCAATTCATCGACAACGAAGTGAAAAGCAACGACGTGGTGTTGTTCATGAAAGGCACGCCGCAGTTTCCGCAGTGCGGATTCTCCGGTCAGGTGGTGCAGATCCTCGATCATCTCGGCGTCGCCTATAAGGGACTGAATGTTCTGGAATCGCCGGAACTGCGCGACGGCATCAAGCAATATTCAAACTGGCCGACGATCCCCCAGCTTTACGTCAAGGGCGAATTTATCGGCGGCTGCGACATCGTGCGTGAAATGTTTCAGGCCGGCGAATTGCAGCAGACTCTGAAAGAAAAAGGCGTCGTCTCGCAACAGACGGCCTGAGCCGCCTTTGCTGATCGGCCTCATCGCCGCAGCCATCGTCGATCTCTGTCTTGCACTGTTGATTGCCGCGTCGGGCTTCATCGCCGGATCCGGCCCGGACAGCCCGCATGCGTGCGCACTCGGCACGTTCGGTTTGATCGCGGCAATTCTCGTATGTCTGGGAGCCCCGGTGGCCGGCTTCGTGTTGCGCGCGCGGACGCGCGCAGGCCGGCCTGATATTCGCGTGGCTGCCGGGGCTTGGCGCCGCTCTCGCGCTGCTGTTTCCGGCTTACTGATGCCGTCTCTTAGTCGCTCAGCAATCCTTGCCGCCGCGCGGCGAGATAGATCAGCGCCAGCACGATCACGATGCCGACCATGCCGGAGCTCGCCGAGGCGGCAAACTTGCTGACATTGGCGGTGACCGACGTGACGTAAGGCCCAGCGGCGTCACCGAGCAGCAACGAAATCAAAATCAGCGCGAGCAGGGCGAGGAAGGCCAGCTCGACAAAGGCCCACAAAGCCCGCTTGGCGTTCGCGATGAACTTCCGCATCTCCAAGACCTCGCTCCCAAGACCTCGTTAACGACCTCGTTCAACACATCGCCGAAAGTGGTGGGGAGCGGCGCTCCCCACCTGTTTGTGCAATGACGTCAGATCGCCCGGCGTACCGGGGCCGTCGTCGGCCGTGTCAGGCCATCTTTCGGTGCGAGAATAACCAAAGGATCAGCCCGATGCTGATCAGGCCGACCAGCCCGTTGCTGCCCAGATCCTTCACCCAGCTCATGATGTTGGCAGTGACCGAGCCGAAGAACGGCAGATTCGAGCCCACCAAAAGTGCGAGCACAATTGCCAAGGCCAGTAACATCAGCCCCAACTCCGTCAACGCGCCGACCCATTCCTTGAGGGTATCGATGCCTTTCATTGCGGATGCTCCCTAGAGAGGCGCCCTGATTCGGGTGCCGTCGTCATAATTACCGCGAAAGTGCTACCAGATGTAGAAGATTTCGTGGAGGTCACCACTAAATATATTGCAGCGCACCTAATCTGCCTAACTCTTTGGCAGAAAACGACAAGTGCCGCTGCCAAACAGCAAAGACGGTTGCGGCGCCGGATAGCAAAACGCCCCGGCTGCGAGGCCGGGGCGTCCGATATCGGGTCGACGCGCGTCAGCGCGAATAATATTCCACCACCAGATGCGGCTCCATCTGCACCGCATATGGCACGTCGGTGATCAGCGGCACGCGGGTGAACTTCGCGGTCATCTTGCTCGGGTCGACATCGATGTAGTCGGGGATGTCGCGCTCAGCCAACTGCTGGGCTTCCATCACCAGCGCGAGCTCGCGCGACTTTTCCTTGACCTCGATCACGTCGCCGACCTTGGCGCGGTAGCTCGAAATGTTGACGCGCTTGCCGTTCACCTTGATGTGGCCGTGATTGATGAACTGGCGTGCGGCGAACATGGTCGGCACAAACTTGGCGCGGAACACGATGGCGTCGAGGCGGCGCTCGAGCAGTCCGATCATGTGCGCGCCGCTATCGCCTTTCATGCGGATCGCTTCGGCATAGATGCCGCGGAACTGCCGCTCTGAAATATTGGCGTAATAGCCGCGCAGCTTCTGCTTGGCCTTGAGCTGCACGCCGTAGTCGGAGAGTTTGCCCTTGCGGCGCTGGCCGTGCTGGCCCGGGCCATATTCACGGCGGTTGACCGGGCTCTTCGGCCTGCCCCAGATGTTCTCGCCCATCCGGCGGTCGATCTTGTACTTGGATTCATGGCGCTTGGTCATCGCGTCCTCGTTGATTGCAGAAGATGAGGAACCGCGCCCTCCTTTGTCCCGGCGCAGGCCGGAACCGACAGGCGGAACCTCGAAAGCGCAAGGTTCTGCCGCGGGTGCGAAACACTTTACCGATCATCGGGAAAGCGCGCGGGTTTTAGGGGCATTGGCTGTGCAAGTCAAATCGCCGATGCAGGGCAAAGCCCTGGAATTTCAGGCCTTTTCGCCAGCGTCGGCGAATCCATAGCGGTCGAGGGCCTGGCTGAGGCGCGCCGATGGCACGCGGCCGGACGTGAAGACGAATTTCGGCTCGCTTGCGGCCTTGCTCGTGGCCGGACCCAGCAATTCGACGACGCGGCGCGCGATCGCCGGTGCCGGGTCGATCCAGTCGACCGGCCACGGCGCCAGCGCGCGCAGCCGATCGAGCAGCAACGGATAGTGCGTGCAGGCCAGCGTGATCGTGTCGGTGCGCGCGCCGTCGCTGTCGATGAAGCAGGGCGCGATCTCGGCGACGATCTCGACATCGCTCGCGGGCGCGCCATTAAGCTCGGCCTCGGCAAAAGCGGCGAACCGCGCCGAGCCGACCAGCGTGACCTCGCAGCCCTGCGCAAATTCGCGGATCAGCGCGCGAGTATATTCGCGCGACACCGTCGCCTGCGTGCCGAGCACCGAGACGCGGCGGTTTTTCGACTGCGCGCAGGCCGGCTTGATCGCCGGCACGGTGCCGACGAAAGGCACGGTGAATTTTTCGCGCAGATCCTTCAGCGTCAGCGTCGAGGCGGTGTTGCAGGCGATCACGATCAGATCGGGCTTGTAGCGCGCAATCGCGTCGCCGATCACGGCGCGCACCCGCACGATCAGTTCGGCTTCCGGAATGTCGCCGTAGGGAAAGCGTTCGTCGTCCGCGAGATAGATGTAGTTCGCATCCGGCCGCGCCTTGATCACCTCGCGAAACACCGTGAGGCCGCCGAGGCCGGAATCGAAAATGACGATGGTGGGAGAGCCGGTCGCGGCCATGCGCGTCAGGCCGTTCCGAACACGCGCTTGAACACGGTGTCGACGTGCTTGAAGTGATAATCGAGGTCGAAATTGGCCTCGAGCTCTTGCGGCGATATCTTGGCCTTCACGTCCGGATCGGCCTTGAGGAAGGTGAGGAAGTCGCCTTCGCCGGCCCACACCCGCATCGCGTTCTTCTGCACCAGCCGGTAGGCCTCCTCGCGCGGCACGCCCTTTTGCGTCAGTGCGATCATCACCCGCTGCGAATGAATGAGGCCGCCGAGCCGGTCGAGATTCTTCTGCATGTTGGCCGGATAGACGATCAGTTTGTCGATGATGCCGGCGAGCCGGTTCAGCGCGAAGTCCAGTGTCACGGTGGCGTCGGGCCCGATCATGCGCTCGACCGAGGAGTGCGAGATGTCGCGCTCGTGCCACAGCGCGACGTTCTCCATCGCGGGCAGCGCGTAGCCGCGTACCATGCGCGCCAATCCGGTGATGTTCTCCGACAGCACCGGATTGCGCTTGTGCGGCATCGACGAGGAGCCCTTCTGCTTCTCCGAGAAGAACTCCTCCGCCTCCAGCACTTCGGTGCGCTGCAAGTGCCGGATCTCGATGGCCAGCCGCTCCATCGACGAGGCGATGACGCCGAGCGTGGCGAAATACGTGGCGTGGCGGTCTCGCGGGATGATCTGCGTCGACACCGGCTCGACCGCAAGCCCCATCGCCTTGGCGACGTGCGCTTCGACGCGCGGATCGACCTGCGCGAAGGTGCCGACCGCGCCGGAAATCGCGCAGGTCGCGACCTCCTTGCGCGCCGCCACGAGCCGCTCGCGCCCACGCGCGAATTCGGCATAGGCATAGGCGAGCTTGAGGCCGAACGTGGTCGGCTCCGCGTGGATGCCGTGCGAGCGGCCGATCGTCGGCGTCAGCTTGTGCTCGAAGGCACGGCGCTTGAGCGCCGCCAGCAGCCGGTCGAGGTCGGCGAGCAGGATATCGGCGGCGCGCGTGAGCTGCACGTTGAAGCAGGTGTCGAGCACGTCGGACGAGGTCATGCCGGAATGCATGAAGCGCGCCTCCGGCCCGACAATCTCGGAAACGTGGGTCAGGAAGGCGATGACGTCGTGCTTGACCTCGGCCTCGATGGCGTCGATGCGGGCGACGTCGAACGTCGCGGCGTTGCCTTTGGACCAGATTGTCTTTGCGGCTTCCTTCGGGATGATGCCGAGTTCGGCCATCGCGTCGGCGGCATGCGCCTCGATCTCGAACCAGATGCGAAAGCGCGTCTCCGGCGACCAGATCGCCATCATTTCAGGCCGGGAATAGCGCGGGATCATGTCATGCCGCTTCCCCGCGCGCCGAGGCGCCGGCGCCGCGGATCGCCGCGATATTGGCCTTGTAATTGCCGCCCTTGAACACGGCGGAGCCGGCGACCAGCACATTGGCGCCGGCGCGCACCACCTCGGCAGCGTTCTCCGCAGTGACGCCGCCGTCAACTTCGATGTCGATCGGCCGGCCGCCGATCATCGTGCGCAATGCCCTAATCTTGTCGAGCGCGGAAGGAATGAATTTTTGGCCGCCGAAGCCGGGATTGACCGACATCACCAAGATGAGATCGACCATGTCGATGACGTGCTCGACCGTGCTTTCGGGCGTGCCGGGATTCATCGTCACGCCGGCCTTCTTGCCGAGCGCGCGGATCGCCTGCAACGAGCGGTGGACGTGCGGCCCGCTCTCGACATGCACGGTGATGATGTCAGCGCCGGCCTTGGCGAAGGCCTCGAGGTACGGATCGCAGGGCGCGATCATCAGATGGACGTCGAAGGTCCTTTTGGTGATCGGGCGCAACGCCTTCACGACATCGGGGCCGATGGTGATATTGGGCACGAAATGGCCGTCCATGACGTCGACATGGATCCAGTCGGCGCCGGCGGCCTCGATTGCACGAATTTCATCGCCGAGCTTGGAGAAGTCGGACGCGAGGATCGACGGCGCGATCAGCAGCGGGCGCATCAAGACCTCCGTTCGCGCTTCGCCTAACACGGGCGTCGCGGAGGGGCAACGCAGCGCATGTGGAGAACGCCTGAGCGGTTAAGGCGGCAGAAATTGCCGGTCGTCGGCAAAGTCCCTCACGGCAGCCACCTCGGCTGGCGCGGGAAACGCCGGATTTCCGCGATTTCCCGGTGGCGCGGCGCTTGCATTGCAGTCGTAGGGCGCGACGGCCGCCAGGCGACCGGCGGCGGTTAGGAGTAATGTCATGTCGACTTCGATCGGCGCATCGACCAGTGTGCCGTCGTATCAGTCATTGTTCTCGCAGCAGGGCGTCGGCGGTGCGGACAGCACCGACCCGCTCGACGAGTTGCTGCAAGAGCTAGCCGGGCCGAGCGATTCATCGGCCCAAACGGCGCCCGCCGCTACGGACGCCGGGAGTTCAGCGAGCTCGGCGAGTCCATCGAGTGCTTTCGATCCGAGTACCTTCACGACCTTGCTCTCGGCGCAGGAGCAGTCCGGCTCCGGCGCGGGGGCGCAAGCCGGAGGCGCGTCGGACTCGTCGGATTCGCAATCCAGCAGCGACGGCAGCGACTCGCCGACGACACAGACGGTGACCAACCCCGATGGCTCAACGACCACGACCGTCACCTATTCCGACGGAACCGTCGAGGAGAGCACGACACCGCCGGTGCAAAGTACAAGCGCCACTACATCGTCGCCGGACCAGTCGTCCGGCAATGCGCTCGGCAACGGCCTCCAGCAACTCGAACAAATGCTGGCGCCGATAGCATCTGCCGCGTTGGTGGCCGCGATCTAACCTGACGCGTTCGAACGTTCGGCCTGCTCAAGCCGCGCGGCCACCGGCTTGAGCAGCATCGGCAACAGATAAATCGGAAACTGCGCCAGGCCGAAATAAAGCCAGACGAGTTCGGGCACCGCAAATCCGGTCGCCGCCAGCATGACGCCGATATTGCGGTTGCTGGCGAGAATGCCGATGGCGAAAGCGCGGTGGCGCCCGGCCGGCAAGAACACCAACGTCGTCAGCGCCATCGTGCCCAGCGCCAGCGCAAAGCTCAGCGCCGTCAGCGCGCCGACCAGAGCCGGATCGGCCAAGGCGTGGGCTGCAACTCCGTCCATCGCCGCCATGGCGAATATGAACATGCCGACGACGCTCAGTCCGTCGATCGATTGTCGCCGCGACTCGATGCGTTCATTGCCGGCAATGCCGCGAATGACGGTGGCTAACCCAGCCGATCCTGCGATCAACAGAAATAGCTTCAGTCCAAAATCGAACGGCCCGACCAGCGTCGTGCCGAGGAAGACGCGCATGAAGCTGCTGGCGGTGAACGGAACAATGGCGGTGCTCAACACCAGCGTCGCCAGGGTGAGCGCGACATCAAGGCCCATCAGACCGGCCAATGCGGGCGACGACATCAACGCCGGCGCGCAGCTTTGCAGGATCAGAATGAAATAGAGCTCGGGCAGAGCGGCCTTGATCCCGGCGATCGTGAACAGCGCGGCTAGCGCCAAAGGCAGCGCCAGCATCACCCAGCCGGCCGCGGCAATCACCAGCAATGGCCGCCTCGCCAGCGTGCCGAGAGCCGCCGGGCTCACGCGCAGGAAGGCGAGCGTCAGCAGCACCACGATGGTCTCGCCAAGCAGTGGCTTGAACGCTGCGGCAAAACTGGGCAGCAATAATCCGATAAAAATCGACAGCGCGACCGCAACCGTGCCGTAGCGCCCAATAAAGGACAGCGCGGCAATCAGACTGTTGAGAACAAACATGCGGCTATAGAACCCGGCTGGCTTTCGGCCAAACTAGCATTAACTCGCAGAGACCGGACCTGCACCCGGCGAGTGGAATTGCGCGGAGATAAGCCATGGCACGCGTCGATGTCGTTGTTCTAGGGGCCGGGATCGTCGGCACATCGGTCGCTTTGCATCTCGCCAAGCGCTCGACGTCGGTGGCGCTGGTCGACCGCGGCCCGCCTGGCGAGGAAACCTCATTCGGCAATGCCGGGATTCTCGAAGGCAATACGATCTTTCCGCCGAGCTTTCCGTCCGATCCGGTGGCGCTGGCGCGCATTGCGCTCAAGCTGGCGCCGGAAGCCAATTATCAATTGTCATTCTTGCCGCACGTGCTGCCCTGGCTGATGGCGTTTCGCGCCAATTCCCGGACCAACAGACTGGTCGAGCACGCCAAGCTGATCCGCCCGTTTTTCGGGAGCGCCGTCCCCGAGCACGAGGCGCTGCTCGAGGAAGCCGGCGCGACCGGCTATTTGCGCAAGAACGGCTGGCTCAAGGGTTACCGACGCGACAAAAGCTTCGAGGCGCTGGCGCCCGAGCGCACGCTCGCCGCCGAGCTCGGCGTGCCGACCGAAGTGGTCGGACCCGAGCAGGTGCGCGCGCTCGAGCCGTCGCTGTCGGCCATGTTCAAGCATGCGGTATATTGGCCGACCGCGGCGAGCATCAGCAATCCGCTCGGCGTCACGCGTGCCTATCTCGCTCGGTTCAACACGCTCGGCGGCGTGCTGCTCCACGGCGATGCCAGGACACTGCACCGCAATGGCGCGTTCTGGCGCGTCGAAACCGACGAGGGCGCACTCGACGCTGAAGCCGCGGTGATCGCACTCGGGCCTTGGGCGCCGGATGTGCTCGAACCGCTCGGGCTGAAATTGCCGATGGCGATCAAGCGCGGCTACCACCGGCATTTCCACGCCGCCGGCAATGCCAGCCTGTCGCGGCCGATTCTCGACGCCGATTACGGCTACGTCATCACGCCGATGGAGCAAGGCCTCCGCGTTACCACCGGC
>Ga0265325_10001198_pt1 | contig 18477 bp, 14 predicted proteins | sample 41420metaG_FD_202090 | JGI IMG/M metagenome (GOLD analysis project Ga0265325, IMG submission 202090) | Rhizosphere microbial communities from Carex aquatilis grown in University of Washington, Seatle, WA, United States - 4-14-20 metaG | ecosystem: Host-associated > Plants > Roots > Rhizosphere...
TCCGTACTGTGGGAGTGGTCCGGTCCGATTCTCGTACCAAATTCTAGCAGACGCAATCTGCTGTCTGGTCGGCTCCGGTGACATGTTCCACGTGGAACATACATCATCAGGCTTTTGATTGCCCATGCGATTGTTCCACGTGAAACACCTTGCAGGTCCCGAAAGCATTCTGTTACATTCTCCGCGCACTGGAGGAAATATTGGCGAGGGTCATATCGATTGCTAATCAGAAGGGTGGAGTCGGCAAGACAACCACCGCCGTAAACCTTGGGGCCTCTCTCGCGGCCTCTGAACAACGCACGCTCATTATCGACTGCGATCCCCAGGGAAATACAACCAGCGCTTTGGGATTCCCTCGCGATCCGGCCCGCCGGACCCTTTACCAGACACTGATTCTCGACGAGCCCATCGAGAGGATTACAATCGATGCCCAAATCGATGGGCTGGACCTGATCCCTTCGGACAAGAACCTCGTCGGTGCAACTGTTGAACTGGTCTCGATGGAGCACAGGGAATACCGGCTTAAGAAGGCGCTCCAGAAGATTCGCGACAACTACGCTTTTATCCTAATCGACTGCCCACCGTCTCTCGATCTTCTGACCTTGAACGCCTTGGCCGCCAGCGATTCAGTGCTCGTCCCAATTCAATGCGAGTACCTCGCGCTGGAAGGCGTATCGGAGCTACTGGATACGCTCATGCGCCTGCGCCGCACGATCAACCCCTCCTTGGCCATCGAGGGCATTCTTCTAACGATGTACGACGACCGTACGACTCTTTCGAAACAGGTTGCGGCCGATCTGCGCAGTTTCTTTGGATCGCAGGTGTTTTCGAGCGTTATCCCAAGGAATGTCAGGTTGGCCGAAGCACCTAGCCACGGGATGCCCGTTATATTTTACGACATACATAGTAAGGGTGCGGAAAGTTACATTCAACTCGCCAGGGAGGTAATCGCAAATGCCCAGAAACGCGTTGGGCAGGGGATTGAGCGCGCTGATACGGGAACCGGAGGAGCCGTTGCGGCCGCAGCATCCGCAGGTGCCTCAAAGTCCGGCGGGACCGGCGGGAGCGACGCCAGCAGGGACAGGAACAGCGGCAGCGACGGCGCTGGCTCCGGCACCCCTTCCGAATGACGGCCTGCTGCACGCCGACATCGACCTGATCGATCCCAGTCCCTATCAGCCGCGAACTTACTTCCGCGAGGAAGCGCTGAACGAACTCGCCCAGTCGATCCGCGCTAGCGGCATCGTCCAGCCTCTGGTGGTTCGCCGAATGGGGCCCCGCTATCAGCTCATCGCCGGCGAACGCCGCTGGCGCGCCGCGCAACGGGCCCAGCTGAGCCGCGTGCCTATTGTCGTGCGCGACGTGCCGGAAGAAACGGCGCTTGAGATGACGCTGGTGGAGAATCTCCAGCGAGAGGATCTCAACCCTATCGAGCAAGCCCACGCCTTCCAGAAATTGACCGACGATTTCCATCTCACGCAGGAACAGGTCGCCGAGAAAACCGGCAAAGACCGCGCGACCATAGCCAACGCCGTCCGCCTTCTAAAACTCGAGCCACCAATCCAGGAGATGCTCGAACACGGAACGCTCACCGCAGGGCACGGCCGCGCGCTGCTCGCCTTGCCGGACCCGGAAACCCGGCTCGATGTTGCACGGAGAATTGCCAAAGGCGGAATGACCGTGCGGCAGGTGGAACGCCTGGCAGCCCGCGGCCCACGATCGCGCGCTGTCCCCACTTCACGAAGCGTCGACCCCAACACCAAAGCGGCCCTGGAAGACCTCCAGCGCAGATTCGGTACGCGTGTGCTGCTCCATGCCCTGAAGCCAGGCGACTCGGGCCAGTTGATTTTTGAATACTACAGCGATAGTGACCTTGCTCGCCTCTACGATCAACTGATGAGAGAATGAAAAGTTGTAACAGCGAAAGAGGAGAGCAACATGCCGTGGGGTTGGTTTGACCACAAAAACGACGAGTCAGGCGAATGGACCGGTTTCCTCGAACAGGGAATCAAGGTCGACGGCAAACTCGAAACCCAAGGCACCTTTCGCATTAATTCCGAGATGAAGGGGACGATTGTTTCCCAGGAAACCCTGATCCTCGGCGAGAACGCAGCCGTCGAGGGAGAAATCAGCGGCAGCCAAGTGATCGTTGCCGGCAGGTTCGACGGCACAATCCGCGCGACGAAGAAAGTGACCATCCAGTCCACGGGTATCATTACTGGCGAAGTTCACGCACCGTGCGTGCTAATCGACCCTGGAGCCGTGTTCGAAGGTCAATTCCACATTACGATTCCCGGCGAAGATGGCGAAAAAATCGTAATCCCCATGCGCTCCGCCGCAAGTTCGAGCTGAATTTTCCGGTGCTTTTCCTTCCCGTTCACACCAATACGCTATAATCCATTTCCTCTGGAGGCAGCCTATTTTGACCGAGCCGGTTCGGTTAACCACGATGGCGAAGGCTGCAGGCTGCGCCGCGAAACTCAGCCCAAGCGTGCTGGACGCTGTACTCAAGCGGCTCACGCCAGTCGTTGACCCGAATGTGCTCGTCGGATTTGAAACCAGCGACGATGCCGCCATCTATAAGATCACGGAAGACTTAGCGCTCGTTCAGACCGTGGATTTTTTCACGCCGATCGTTGACGATCCGTTCCTTTTCGGCCAGGTGGCGGCGGCGAATTCGCTCAGCGATGTGTACGCCATGGGAGGCCGCCCGATTTCGGCGCTCACGATCGTCGCGTTCCCCTCTGCGAGCCCCGCCGAAATCCTGGAGCAAATCATGCGTGGCGGCCTTTCCAAAATGGCGGAAGCAAATTGCACCGTGGTGGGCGGCCATTCGATCCGGGATGACGAATTGAAATTCGGTTACGCTGTGACGGGACTCATCGACCCCAAGAAAATCTGGCGAAACGTTGGCGCAAAGGCGAAGGATCATCTGCTTCTCACGAAGCCGCTCGGCACTGGCGTGATATCCACCGCACTAAAAAGCGGGCGGCCCGATGAAGCAGCCGTGAAGTGTTCCACAGCGTCGATGACGAGGCTGAATCGGCAAGCCGCCGAGATTCTGCGAGAAATCGAATCAACTACCCAGGGTGCCACGGGCAGCGGCGCGATCCACGCCGTCACCGACGTAACCGGATTCGGCCTGCTGGGTCACGCGCGGGAAATGGCCATCGGCAGCGGCGTTTCGCTGCGAATCGATCACTCATCGATTGACTATCTTCCGGGCGCGATCGACGCCGCTCGAAATCGATGTTTCTCAGGAGGCCTCGCCAACAACCGCGAATTTCTCGAAGGCTGCGTGGGATTTGACGCCGGCGTGCCCGAGGAAATGCGCGCTCTACTCTACGACCCGCAAACCTCCGGCGGCCTTCTGGTGTCGATTGCTCCCGGCACGGCCGAGGCCGCGCTCGCGGCGTTGCAGGCTCGCGACATTCCCGCACGCATGATTGGCGAAGCGCTGGCCAAACGGTCTCCGCTGATCCAGGTTGCCTGACCCTGAATCCATCGTGAACATATCTCACTTTTCCAAATCTAAATGGACCCGATAACCCACGGCATGACCGGCGCGCTTCTCGGCAAAGGATTTTTTTCCGATCGCCAAGGGAGAGTAGCCACCTTTGCGGCCACTCTGGGCGCGGTCTTCCCGGACATCGATTTCGTTGCGGAAGTCGCCTCGCGCGACCCCATGGCCATCGTGAAGTATCACCGCGGGATCACGCATTCGTTCGTCGCGCTGCCTTTTTTCGCAGCGGCGCTGGCGTGGCTCACGCGCCTGCTGGCGAGGCGTCGCGGAATCGAAACGCCCTCATGGCCAATCCTAACGGTCATTTACGCAGTGGGAATCGCCAGCCACATCCTGCTCGATGGCACCACGTCTTTCGGCACTCGCATGTGGACGCCTATCTCCCAAAAGCGCGTCGCGTGGGACCTGATGTTCATCATCGACTTCGTCCTCAGTGCATGCGTTTTATTGCCGCAGGTTGTCGCCTGGATTTACAACAGTGAGGCACGCGAGCGCTCTCTCAGCAATTCACGCGCAACGAGAATGTGGGGGCTATTCAGCGTTGCCGCTGTCCTTGTGTGGGTCGTGGCGCTCTTCACGGGATATCCGTTCCATCTCTGGATCGCAGCCCTCGCGAGCGCAGCCCTTGCGGCGCTCTTTTTCCTTCCTGGCATGCATGGCTGGGGGTTCCGCGTCCGGCGGTCGGCCTGGTGCCGGATGGGCATCGGCGCAACCGCCGCTTATGTAGCCCTTTGCATCGTGGCCCATCACGCAGCGCTGGCTCGCGTACAACATTTCGCTGAGGAAAATCAAATCGCGGTCGCGCGCATCGGGGCGCTTCCTATTCCGCCCTCGCTGCTGGATTGGGGAGACGCGGTTCGCACTCCGAACGGTGTGTATCAATCGCGCTTCGACTTGCGGAACGCCGAAAGCCCGGCGTTTTACTTTGTTCCGGATTCTCCACCCGACGCTTTCGTAGCGCGCGCCTTGCAGCTCCCCGAGGTGCAGCTTTACTGGCAATTCTCGCGCTTTCCCACCATCCGGACCTCCGTCGAGGGCAGCGGTCACATTGTGGATTTCAGCGAGCACCGCTTCACCAACGGGAACCGCCACACGCCGCAGCCGTTCTCGTACCGGGTGATCTTCGACGACGCCGGAAATGTGGTTGCCGAAGGATGGCTGCAGACCGGAATGTTCACGCGGATGATGATGCGGATGCAAAAGCTGCCGGCGAAGGAAATTACTCCGTGAAGGTGCTCGTCTTCAGCGACATCCACGGCGATCTAAAAGCGCTCGCGCGCATTGTGGCGCAGACCGCGGACGTCTACATCGACGCCGGCGACCTCGCGACGTTTGGCAAAGGCCTGGAGCGCTGCGGTGACGTTCTCAAGCCGCTCGGCGCGAAGCTCTGGGTGCTTCCCGGAAATCATGAAACGCACCAGTCCACGCGAGAACTTTCGGAGCGGCTGGGATTCGTGGATTTTCACCGGAAGCTGCGAGCCCTCGAATCGCCGGCGGGAGTCTCGCATTGGGCGGGCCTGGGCTACAGCAACATGACGCCCTTCGACACTCCTGGCGAATACTCCGAAGAGGAGATTGCCAAGGCCCTCTCCGCATTCAACGGAATCAAACCGCTCTACCTCGTGGTGCATTGTCCCCCGGTCGGCACCCGGCTGGACGAATATGCGCCCGGGAAACACGCGGGCAGCATCGCGGTTCGCGAGTGGGTGGCTAGGGAGCAACCCGCCTATCTCTTCTGCGGGCACATCCATGAAACAGCGGGATTGCGGGATTCGATCGGCGCCACCCAATGCATCAATGTGGGCAAGCAGGGCTTCGCAATCGATGTCTAGCGCTATCGGCGTATGGCGATAGCGAGGGGAAGCCTGCGATATTTAGCGGGGGCGTCCGGAAGCGTCGTTCTGTTTCAAGGGATAGACAACCAGCTGGCGCCGGTCGCCGGCGCCCTCACTCACGGTTCGAACGCCTGGAGCACCGTTCAGCTCCAAGTGCACCACGCGTCGTTCCCGGGACGACATAGGATTGAAGCGGAACTCCTGTCCCGTCTCGCGCACTCGTTGCGCCGCCACGCGCGCGGAAAGCTTCAGCTCCTCCAGCCGCGTGCTCCGGTAATCCCCGCAATCGAACCGGACTCGATCATGCATGCGCGGATCAAGCCGCAGCCACCTATGCGCGATGTGTTCGAGCGCCAGAAGAAGCTCGGCGTTGCGCTCGAGAAGCAGCGCTTCATCCTCGCCGCGAAACGCGATGGCGATCTCAGTTTCCGCGGAATCGCCCGACGTGGAAATATCGTACTCGAGCGCAAGCCCCATTTCGCGGATCGCCAACTCGAGGAACCGCTTCATCTCCTCTGCCGCGCGCGCGGCATCCAGTTTCACGTCGCCCTGAGGATAGGGTCTTGCTGCCGGCCGCCCGGGGGCGGAAAAGCGCTCTCCGTTCATTCTTTCTTCTTCTTAAATTTAGGTTTTGGCACCGGCAGGGGCTTCGTGCGATTCAGATAATACTGTTGCCCCACGCCGATCAAATTGCTCGTAAACATGTACAGGTTCAGGCCGCTCGAAAGATTAATGAAGAACGCCGCCATCATCAAGGGCATCAGCGACATCATTTTCTGCTGGGACGGATCGATGGTCGTCTGCGGCGTCATCTTCGTCGAGAAATACATCATGATCGCCATCGAGACGGGAAGAATGTAATACGGATCCTTCGCCGAAAGGTCATGAATCCACATCCAGGGCGCGTGCCGCAGCTCGATGGCTCCGTTCAGCACCCGCCACAGCGCCCACCAGATCGGCAACTGCGGCAGCATCGGCAGGCAGCCCCCGACCGGATTGATCCCCTCGCGCTGGTAGATGGCCATCACTTCCTCGTTCATCTGGCGCTTGCGCGGGTCGCTCATGGAATATTTCTTGTAGCGGTCCTGGATGGAGCGAATTTCCGGGGCCACCGCCGCCATGCGCTGCATGGAGCGCTGGCTCTTCAGCTTCAGTGGAAACAAAGCGAAGTTGATCACCACCGTGAGGGCGATGATCGTCCAACCCCAACTGGGAATCGTGCGGTGAATCCACTGGAGGATAAAAAGCAGCGGCTTGGCGATCACGCCGGTCCAGCCAAAATTGACCTGCTCTTCAAGCGAGGGTTTCACGGTGCTCAGAATCGCGAGGTCTTTCGGGCCGATGTAGGCCCTCATGTGAAGCGGCCCGGCCGTCGGCGTCCCAGCGGCCATCTGCGCTATAGGTTCGGTGGCCGGTTTGTCATCCACGGTAATTTTGTGGTCCTGCGTCCAGTCCCACAGCGAAAGCGGAGTGTCCACGGGCAGGAAAGTAGCCGTGAAGAACTGGTCCTCGATACCGAGGAATTCCATGGGGCCGGCCTGCTCCAGCGGCTGGCCCTGGTTTCCCGACGCACCCAGCTTTTTGTACTGCAGCAGATTCAGTTTGCCGTTGGACTTGTAAAAAACGGTCACGAGCTGCGAAGCTTTGTACACGGCTCTGTCGCCAAAGCCCCCGCGCCAGGCGAGCGAGACGGGAATTAGCCGGCCATCCAGACTTGCGGAAACGTCGATGGAAACATCGTAGTCCTGCTTGAACGTCAGCTTTTTTGTGATGTCGAGATGGCCATCGCTCCAGTGCAGAGTGACCTCGGAAGGAGCATTCACCGCATCGGAAGCAGACGGCGACATTTCATAAAGCGCGTTATTCGCCTGCGACTCCAGCTGCGAATCGGCGAGCACCAGCGAAAACGGCCAGCCAAGCTGCTGCGAACCGTCGGTATTCACCAGTTCAAGCGGGCGGGGAGGCTTCTGGTCGTCGAAGTATTTGTTAAGCTTCCAGCTTTTCACCACGCCGCCGCGGTTTGAGAGCTCCACGCGGTAGAGCGAGCTCTGGACCACCACCGTCTTTTCCGCCGAAGCCTGCACAGCTTCAATCTTCGCGGGCGCTCCGGGCGCGGCAGGCGCCGGCGCACTCTTCATCGCAGACGGACCAGCAGGTGATTGCGCCGAACCGGCTTGCTGCGATGCGGCAGTTGGCACACCCTTCTGCACGGGCACAGCAGGGGGAGTGTAAAAGTGGGACCACACGCCAATCACCAGCAAAACCAGAACGACGAAGATGATTCCGCGAACCTGGTCCGACAGCTCGTTCATCGAACAGGCCTCTGCGCGGCGACGTCCGTCCGCCCTACGCGGGTCTCCAGCGTCTCTGGAACCGGATCGTAACCGCCCTGAGTGAACGGACGGCAGCGCCCCAGGCGCTTCAACGCCAGCACGACGCCACGCCCGGCGCCATGACGCGCGATCGCTTCATAAGCATAATTGGAGCACGAGGGGTGATACTTGCAGGCCCCGCCGAAAAAGGGCGCTAGGAAAATCTTATAAGTCCGGAGAAATACCAGCAGGATCGAGCGGGCCACTGACGTCCGGCCCGCCCTTAATTCTTCTCTGGCGGCGCGGAGTTCCGGGGAATCAACCGCAGCAACTCTCCGGTCAGGGCCGAAAAATCCGCCGTGGCGGCCGAGCTGCGAGGATGAATCACAATGTCCCATCCGGGAATAATCTCCTGTCGGTGCAATCGCACAATCTCCCGAAGCCGCCGTCGGATGCGATTGCGCCGCACGGCAGTGCCCAGCGTCTTTTTGATGCTCCAGCCGAAGCGGCTGACGCCCAGGCCATTCGGGCGAAGAAAGATCGTGAACTCGCGACTTGATTTGCGGCGGCCGGCGCGATACACCGCGTCATAATCGACGCGGCGAACCAACCGGCACGCGCGGGGAAAATCAAGCGGCGGAGAGTCAGACGCGCGTGAGGCTATGCCGGCCTTTTTTTCGTCGTCCTGCAAGGACTTTTCTTCCACCCACACTCTTCATTCGTGAGCGAAATCCATGCTTCTTGTGGCGGGCACGGACATGAGGTTGAAACGTACGTTTAGGCAACGATCTTTCTCCTGTTTACCCTGGCGCCGAACAGAATTCCGCCCGACGGCGCTTCTCAAGCGCACTGTCGCTGCATGATCGCACCAAGGGAGCGCAACGGTTCCGATACCAGCCGGGCGCGCTTCCCGACTACCAAGTCGCGCCACAGCGCGAATCGCGGACCTCGTCGAAACTCTAAGTCTAATGGACGCGAGCAAGCCGGTCAAGGAAGCCATCGCAATCGCTTTTACCGCTCCCTGACTATTCGTTGGGAGGGGGCAGGTAGTATCCCGGTCGCGTTCGAACGGCCACGCCGGGGCGATGCACCTCCACCTTGATTTCGTGGTAGCCGGAAGCGTCGTCGCCGCTCGGCCGGTAGCCCAGCGTGTACTGCGCGTGGAGTTCGCCGCCGATTTCGTCGATGGCTTTCTCGATGGAGCGGTCCTTGAACGTGTTCACATGCAAGCCGCCGGTCGCTTTGCTCGCCACCGCGAGCGCATTCGGCCCGAGCGCGTTCATTCCCGTCTTCACCAGCCACTCCGCGAGCCCGAGCAGGTCCACGCCTTCTTGCATTTCCCGTTCGACGTCCGGTGTTTGCGGCATGCCGTGGGGAGTCGGCACTGGAAACGTGCCGGGCGGCCCGATCTGGATGGGCGGCGCGGGATTCGGCTTCGACCGCCACTGAGCCGCCGTCGTGCTCAGCCCGATCGAGTAAATCGTCACATTCGCAAGCTGGGCCTGGCGCAGCACCTCGCCCAACTTGCTTTCGCTCCCGGTGTCCCGCGCTTCGGCAAGCACCACCAGAATCCGCCGTCGCGCCGCCGGGCGTTCGTCCAGCAGCGATATGCCCCGGCGCATCGCGTCGTAGAGCAGCGCCCCGGAAGTTCCCATGTGCAGTTGGTCGACCGCATTCTGCGCGCGATCCACGTCCCGCGTGAACGGCGCGAGCACGCTAACCGTATCGTCGAAGCCGATCACCGCCGCTTCCGCCGTCCGCGCCATCACTGTTTGCGCAAACACGATGCCCGTATGCCGCACCGCGGGAAGCATCGGTTCAATACGCGAACTCGTCTCCACCACCAGCACAACCGAAAGCGGCTCGCCTCCCAGGCCGAAGTGTTCGATCTTTTGCTCGACGCCATCGTCGAACACGCGAAAATCCTTCTGCGTGAGGTCGAGAATCATTTCGCCTGACCGGTCGAGCACCGTCACCGGCGCGATCACCTCGTTCACGCGCACCCGGATAGAGGGCTTTTGCGCGCCAAGAGGGAGCTTTTCGGGCTGGACGCCAGGCTCGGGTGTCAAAGGGCCGGCAGGTGCGCCCTGCGCCATCACACGAGGAGCGTGCATAAGAAAAGCCACGATTCCCAGCAGCGCCGCGGACCTTCCAAGAGCGTTCACAGTTTGTCTGATTCCTGATCCGGGGAGCGCGTTGTAACGCGATCTCTGGCGAGCGACCGGGCTCGTGCGGGCGAAATTACCCATAGGAACAGTGTGCGGCTTTTGCCGAACGTGCGTTGGCTCGAGCCCGCCCATCCAGCTTAGAATGGTGCGTTTGTATTTTCGAGGGGGAATGAATGGCGCGTCCGCATCACTTGCCCATGCCGAAGCTGGCCTACGAAGATCCCGAGTTCATGCACAGTCTCGGAGCTCGTCCGTTGCGCATCCTGGCCGAATACTTCGATCCGCTGATCCGGCTCAGGCGGGCCAATGTGGGAGACACGATCGTGATGTTCGGCTCGGCGCGCATCCAGTCGCGCGGCCAGGCCATGGCGAAGCTCAAGCAGGTTCAGCAGCGAGCCAGGGGACGAAAGACGCCCGAGTGGCGGATGAAAGTCCGCGCGGCCCGCTCGATCGTCGAGATGTCGCGCTATTACGAAGAAGCGCGTGAACTCTCGCGCCGCATCACCGAATGGTCCATGACCCTCGGCACACGTCCGAAGCGCTTCGTCATCTGCTCGGGAGGCGGCCCCGGCATCATGGAGGCGGCCAACCGCGGTGCTGCGGAAGCGGGCGGCAGTTCCGTCGGTCTCAGCATCCAGCTGCCTCACGAGCAGCGGCCCAATTCCTACATCTCGCCGGATCTTAACTTCTGCTTCCATTATTTCTTCATGCGCAAGCTGTGGTTCGCCCAGATGGCCAAAGCCCTGATCGTTTTTCCCGGTGGATTCGGCACAATGGACGAGTTGTGGGAGCTGCTGACGCTTCTGCAGACGAACAAGCTTTCGTCGCACCACTTGATTCTGATTTATGGGCGCAAGTACTGGGATCGCGTCCTCAACTGGCGCTACATGGTGCAGAGCGGAACGATCAACGAGAAGGAGTACAAACTATTGCAATTCGCCGACACGGTCGACGAGGCCTTCGAACATGTGCGCCGCGACCTCGAGACGCACCACCTGAATCTCGACGCGGAGTGGGAGACCCTGGCCCGGCACCTTTAAGAATGTGCGTAGTAAAGCGGGAAAACAAAAGGGCGGCCAGTAAGCCGCCCTCCGGAATCGATTATCGCCCTTACTTCACTACAGAATCAGTTGATAGAGACTTCCAGGTCCGTCGAAAAGACCGCCTTGAACCGCCGAGTTTCGTCCTTGTCGTGCAGCAGCACTACAGGCGAAAGCCGCAGCGAGTGCCGGCATTCCCGGCAGGCGGTCATTTCCCCCTGGAGGTCCTGCACAAAACCGTCGCTGAAGTGATATTCGGCCCGAGGACGCCGAGCCGCCTTTGCCCCCTTGGTTCCGCAATGAGGACAGGTGAACTCGACAAGGTCGTCCGCCGGGTCGCGATCCAGCGCGGCCCATCCGGTATAACGAAACCCGATTGTTTCCAAAGAAGTTCTGCTCATATAGATACCCTCACTAACAACAAATCGTATAAACGGTTAGACGCACACCGTCGAAAATCGATTCATAAACGAATCGCCGAAACTTCCGGGAATTGTGGAGGCTGGGGCCGAACGTCAGAAGCGAAATACGATGCCCGTCGATACGCGAGCGCTGTGCTCGGAAAGTCCGCCAAGGCGCGTTATAACCAGGTCCCCTTCCAGTACGCGCCAAGACAATCTCGGCTTTATCTTGAAATCGACTCCCCCGCCGTAGTTTGCTGCCAACGATCTGTTGTTATAACCGCCGCCGGAAAAGGCGCCCACGCCAAACAACGCATGAGCAAAAGGAGAAACCCGCCGCGGCCAGGAAACCTGTGGACCAAAAGTATAGGTATAAACGTGCGAGCTGACCCCTCCGACCTTCCCGAATTCGCCTGTGACGTCGGCAACTCCACCAAACCAATCCCGCAGCTTGTATTCGCCGGAGACGTCAAAGCCGTTCAGATTCACCGCCGGCGAGCTCTTGAAGTGCATGTAGGCATACCCGGCGGAAAGCTCGATCTTGCTCGCCAGGCCCTGGGCCCGCGCGGGAACCAGTACGCCGCACATCAAGACAAACGTCACCAGCAGGCATAGCCGTCGCAGCATCAATTTCTCCCTCGGTAGAATTACTGAATGTCGTCGAGCGCGCACTAGCTTACGTCTGACACCGCCCGCTGCGCTAGCGTCTTCTGACAATTCGCCTCGGCGCGCCTCGGCTCCGACTCCGCGATTGAGCCACATGTCGCGGCCGGTACGCGCGCCGTTTCGGCCGCCCTGACGTGCGGCTTGCTGCACTCGACGTTAATACCGTGAAATAGGTAGATGAATATTCAAAAACATATCCCTTCAGAAATCCATATATGGCTTTAGCAACACATTTTGGTATTCCAAGGAAAACGCAAGGCATATGTACAACAAAAGAAGGGGGTTAGACTTTCTAGAAACGATGGTACTCGACGTGCCAATGTGTCGATTCAGTCATCCTTCCCTTGGGGGCAAGGGTCGGAATGGCTGTCCACCCGTATTCGGCTTGGCGTTTCTTAGGAGGCAGTATGAACCGGAATCGCTTTTCTTCTTTTGCATCTCTTTTCACCGCAGTTGTAACGATTCTCCTGGCCGGGCTATTTATAGGGCAGCCCACTTTCGCGCAGGTGGATACAGGTTCGATATCGGGCACGGTCCGCGACTCTTCTGGCGCGGTGATTCCGAGCGCCACAGTGACGGCGACAAACACCGGGACTTCCCTGGCGAGGACGGTTCAAAGTGCTGCGGATGGGGGTTACGTCGTTCCTAGTTTGACGCCGGGCATTTACGACGTAAAGATTACCAGCGGGAATTTCCAGCCGTACGAAACAAAAGCGGAAGTAACGGTGGGCGCGCACGTCACCTTGGACGCGCAGTTGTCCCTCCAGTCGCAAACTGAGACCGTGGAAGTCGTCGCCCAGGGTGGCACCGAAATCAATACCCAAACCCAGGAAATTTCGCAGATTGTAAACCCTGAGCAGATTCTCCAGTTGCCCAGCCTTACTCGCAATCCTTACGACTTCGTGGCGCTGGCGGGTAATGTCAGCAGCGGTGATCGCGGTATGGCGAGCGGAAACGGTCAGGTGGCGGACAACGGTCAGAATGGCACGGACCGCGGCGTGGGCTTTTCGATCAACGGCCAGCGCGCTTCCGGCACGGAGATTCTCCTCGACGGCGCGGAGAACTCCAACATCTTCAATACCAACGTTGCGCTCTACATACCCCAGGATGCCGTGCAGGAGTTCCGCATCATCACCAATAACTTCGACGCGCAATATGGTCGCGCTTCGGGGGGTGTGATCAATCTAGTTTCGAAGGCCGGAAGCAATTCTTTCCATGGCGACGCGTGGGAATTCAACCGCCTTTCGGCATATACCGCCAATACCTATGACAACGTCGTGAACAAAGTACCGAAAGGCACCTATACCCGGAATGACTTCGGCTACACAGTCGGCGGCCCGGTCATAAAGAACAAACTTTTCTTCTTCCAGAGCACCGAGTGGCTGCGCGTACGCAGCGGCGCCAACTTGTTGGCATACGTCCCCACGCCCCAATTTCTTGCCGCATCGGCAGCCAATACACAGGCCTACTTTAAAGCAAACGGTGGCACTCTGCCGTTTAAGTCGGTTCTCACCAGGCCCGCGGCGCCTACGTCTTCCTTTAACTTCAATCCGACGGGACCGTTTGCTGCGGCCGTGCCCGCCGGGACGCCCGTATTCGGTTTGGTGAGCTACACTGCCCCGGCGGACGCCGGCGGCGACGAACCTCAAAATACATACAACCTGCTCGCCCGCGTGGATTACAACCTGAACTCGACGACCGAGGTATTTTTCCGCTACGGACGCGAGAGCCTGGTCGAGCAGGCCGGCTCGGAATTCAACAGTCCCTATCCCCAATACAATGTCGGTCAGGCTCTTTACAACAATAACGAGATGCTCTCCGTCAGCCACAACTTTACTCCCAATATCCTGTCGAGCACCAAGTTGAGTTTTTTCCGCTACAACAACCCCTTCACCTATAACACCGCCCTGCAGACCGTTCCGACTCTGTTCCTCTTCAACAACGGGAATGTGGGAGGCACCGCGATCAACCTTCCCGGCTTCTTCGACGCGACCACCGGCACCGGCGGACTCCCCTCGGGCGGCCCGCAGGATTCTACGCAGATCAACGAAGATGTTATTTGGTCGAAAGGCGCTCATACGATCCGCATGGGCGGCCAGTACAACTACATTCAGATGAACCAGGCTTTTGCGGCTTACGCCCAGGCCAACGAACAGATTGGAAGCAGCCTGTCTTCCGGGCTCGACGGCTTCATAAGCGGCAGCCTCGTCAACTTTCAGGCCGCCGTGAACCCTGCGGGCCACTTCGGATGCGCGTCCGGCCCCTATAATTCCCAGGGATCGGCAGGCGGCGTTCTCATTCAAACTCCCGGTTGCATATTGACCTTGCCGGTGGGTGCTCCCTCTTTCGCACGCAGCGACCGTTACAACGATTGGGCGCTTTATGCTGAGGATAGTTGGAGGGTCAAGCCGCGCCTCACGATCAACTATGGCACCCGCTATGAGCATTACGGCGTCCAGCACAACAACAAGTCGAGCCTGGACTCGAATTTCTACTACGGACCTGGTTCCAGCTATTTTCAGACAATCGCAACCGGTTCGATTCAGACTGCCCCAAACAGCCCGATCGGCGAACTTTGGAAACCCCGCTGGGGCACGATTGCGCCTCGCGTCGGGTTCGCATACGACGTCTTCGGCGACGGCAAGACAGCGCTCCGCGGTGGTTTCGGGCTTAGCTACGAGCGTAACTTCGGAAACGTCACCTTCAACGTGATCCAGAATCCGCCAGCTTATCAGGTGATCACCATCAGCGGCGCCGCCAATGGCGGCATTACGACCAGCAACAGCGGACCCCTGGGCGGAGCGGTTGGCTTACAGAAAGCGATTCCCACCGGCAGCGCCCGGCATGTGGACCAGAACATTAACGTGGCACAAACACAGTTCTGGGGACTTTCCCTCGAGCACAAGCTCGGAGGCGCGGGTGTAGTTTCGCTGCAGTATAACGGTTCTCACGGTGTTCACTTGTACGACATCAAGAACTCCAACGAAATCGGCTCAGCGCAGGCATATCTGGGCTTGCCTCAGCCCACGGGCTGCCCTCCGCCTGGACCGTGCTTCACTCGCTTGAATCAGGGTCTTACCAACATCAATACTCGCGGCTCTCAGGGCTTCTCTCACTACAATGGGATGAGCGTGCAATACCAGTCGCAGAACATCGCCCGCACCGGCTTAAGCGTCGTCGCGAATTACACTTGGGCGCACGCTCTCGACAATCTCAGTTCAACGTTCTCTGAAACGAGCAGCGGGTCGAATGGCGTTGGAAACCTCGGGTACCTCGATCCCCGCAACCCCGCGCTCGATTACGGAAACTCGGACTTCGACATTCGCAATCGTCTGGCACTTTCCCCGATTTGGTCCACTCCCTGGTTCAATAGTGGCAAAGGCTGGGAGAGACAGGTTTTGGGCGGATACACTGTCACGGGTATCTTCATCGCCCGGAGCGGAACTCCCTTCAACGTTTCGGACAGCACGAACTCCCTCAACGGCACCTTCACCGGGCCCTACGGGATCCCCCGCTACACGCCGGCCACCCCCCTCAAGAGCATGACCGGCAACTCAATCCTGTCGACGCTCAGTCCCAATGACTTTGATATCTTGAACCTTCCCGTAGCTAACAGCTTCGTGGGGTTCGATGGCATCTCTGACTTCGGGCCATACCCCGCGGCCATGACCCATCGAAACGCCTTCCGGGGACCCGGTGCCTGGAACCTTGACTTTGCGCTCAGCAAGGACTTCGCCGTCACCGAACGCGTGAAACTTGAGTTTCGCGCAGAAGCATATAACATCTTCAATCATCACAACTTGTACGTAAATGGCTTTGACCTGGACGCGGTGAACTTCCCTGGCGTACCCGTTGTGGTCGATGGCAAGAAGGGTGGACTGGGGACCTTGGCGAATGGCGGCAATCACGACGAACGCCGCTTCGGCCAGTTCGCTCTCCGGCTGCTGTTCTAGCTCGATCGCACAAGTCGTTTTGAAATCGAGAAAGGGAAGCCGAAAGGCTTCCCTTCTTCTTTTCGCTCTACGCCATTCTCCCCTCCGAAATTCTCTTCCCCCGCCGCGCGTATACTTCCAATAGGGACCTCTTGCCCGAGCCATGCCGCCGCGCGCCACCACATCGATGCCATTCCCGGAAGCCGTACGCCTCGCCACGGCCAGCCTCTGGGCGCACAAGCTTCGCACCGTGCTCACGCTGCTGGGCGTCGTCATCGGAGTGATGTCGGTGATCGCCGTCGTCAGCGTGATCAACGGGCTCAACCTTTATGTCGCCGACAAACTCTTCAATCTCGGCGCCGACGTTTTCCTCGTGAGCCGCGGGCCCGCCATCGTCACCAACATCGATGAATACGAGACCACCCAGAAGCGCCGCAAATTCACGATGGACGATTACCAGGCCGTTCGCGACGCGTGCCGCAGTTGCGTCGAAGTGGGCGCATCCGTCGATCACGCCGGCGCGCAGGTGAAATACGGCACCGATTACCTCTCCAACGCCGACGTCCACGGCTGGACCCCGGAAATGCCGCTCCTCTACGACTACGATCTCTCGAGCGGCCGCCACATCAACCAGACCGACGTCGGGCAGGCCGCGCCCGTCTGCACCGTAGGCTACGACATCCCGGACAAACTCTTCCCCGGCCGCGATCCCATCGGCCGAGAGCTTCGCGTGGACACCTCCACCTGCCAGGTGATCGGCGTCGGCAAAAAACTCGGCTCCGTGATGGGAATGTCGCGCGATTCCTGGGTGATTCTCCCCATCACCACCTTCCGGAAAATCTACGGCACCAACGACTCACTGCGTCTGTGGGGCAAGTCCGGCGGCACAGTCGGTCTCGGCCCCGTGATGGACGATGTGCGCATGATCGTTCGCGGCCGCCGGCACGATTCGCCGGGCTCCCCGGACGATTTCGTGATCGAGACGAATCAGTCGTTTCTCTCCATCTGGGGACAGCTCAGCGGCGCCTTCTTCGGCGTCACCATCCTGATCGCTTCCATTTCGCTCGTGGTGGGCGGCATCGTCATCATGAACATCATGCTGGTATCGGTCACCGAGCGCACCCGCGAGATTGGGCTGCGCAAGTCGCTCGGCGCGCGCCAGAGCGACATTCGCCTGCAATTCCTGATCGAGTCCTCCACCGTAGCGGCCATCGGTGGCGCCTGGGGCGTGGCGCTGGGGATTCTGCTAGCCAAAGTCGTCACGTGGACGACGGCGCTGCCCAGCTCGGTGCAGCCCTGGTCGGTGCTGATAGGCTTGCTGGTAGCCACCAGCGTAGGCCTTTTCTTCGGCATCTATCCCGCAGCAAAGGCGGCGCGCCTGGATCCGGTGGTAGCCCTGCGGTCCGAGTAGTATCCCGGGAACGCCGATCTCCCGATTGGCGGGTTTATAGAAAAGGTGTAGCAGAAAATGACCGGTAGCAATGAATTGACCAATTCCCGCGGCCTCCATGAATTTCGCGAAGCCGTCGAACTATCCTTCGACGCGCTCCGCCGCAATCCGCTGCGCTCCTTCCTAACCGTACTCGGGATCGTGATCGGCGTAAGCACCGTAATCGCCATCGGCGCCATCGTGAATGGATTAAACACCAACGTAGTCGGCCAGATCGAATCGCTCGGTTCCAACGTAATCATCTGCTATCGCTTCTCGTTCGCGACCCTCGGCCGCCGCCCCGCCGAAGAACTCCAGCGCAAGGAATTGAAAGCCGAATGGGCGGCAGGAATGGCCAATCTTCCGCACGTACTAGCCGCGGCGCCCTCGGCCCGCATTCAGAACCCCGCCTTCGGCACGGGCACGAGCCTGGTTCGCCGCGGCGACATCCGCGTGCAGAACGTAATCCTGCAAGGCAACACGCCCGCTGTCGCCGTGATCAACAATCTCACCATCGAGCGCGGCCGCTTCTTCAACGACACCGACCAGCAGCACCGCTCCCCGGTCGTCGTTCTTGGTTCGGACACTGCCACCACTCTCTTTCCCGCACAGGAAGATCCGGTCGGAAAGGAGGTGCTGGTGGAGGGCCAGGCCTTCACCGTGATCGGCGTGCTCGCACACCAGGGTCAGGCTTTTGGCAACGGCAAGAATCCCAACGACAACATCGCGATATTCCCGCTGGGCACGCTGCAGCGCCTGCATCCCGAATACAAGGACTATGCAATTTTCGTCAAAGCCGACGACGCGAACAACGTCCCGGAAGTGGCCGAAGAGGTCCGCGACTATCTCCGCCGCATGCGTCGCCTGCCCTCCAACAAGCCCGACGATTTCGCCGTCTTCACCACGGACTCCTTCATCGACCTCTGGAAGCAAATCTCCGACGGCATCTTCGCCGTGATGTTCGCGGTCGGCTCGGTCGCGCTTCTGGTGGGCGGAATCGGCGTCATGAACATCATGTTGGTCAGCGTCACCGAGCGCACCCGCGAAATTGGGGTCCGCAAAGCGATCGGAGCGCGCCGCGGAAATATCCTGATGCAGTTTCTGCTCGAAGCAGTGACGCTGGCGCTCATCGGCGGCATCCTCGGCGAACTTCTTGGCGCCACGCTAGGAC
>Ga0265325_10001201_pt1 | contig 18460 bp, 14 predicted proteins | sample 41420metaG_FD_202090 | JGI IMG/M metagenome (GOLD analysis project Ga0265325, IMG submission 202090) | Rhizosphere microbial communities from Carex aquatilis grown in University of Washington, Seatle, WA, United States - 4-14-20 metaG | ecosystem: Host-associated > Plants > Roots > Rhizosphere...
CAGTGCCATCAACACCAAAAGTGCCAAACCGGGAGACGGCGTCTACCTCGGGTCAACTTTTCCTGTCGTTGTTGGCAACCGCGTTATGATTCCCGCCGGCGTTTATGTGCAAGGAGTCGTCGATCGCGTGGAGCGTGCCGGCCGCGTTAAAGGTAAAGCGCAGCTCGACATGCACTTCACTTCCATCATTTTTCCCAACGGTTCAGTCGTCGAAGTTCCGGGAGTCGTAAACAATCTTCCCGGCGCAACGGACCAGACCGTAAAAAATAACGGCGAGGGAACCGTGGAACAAAATCCCAACAAAACCCGCAACGCCGGCAAAGTGGCTCAAGTAGCAATTCCCACAGGAGGAACCATCGGCGCTATCGGCGGAATTCCTAGTGGACACCCCCTTGGCGGGGGTATTGCCGGAATCGGCGCAGGCCTTGCTGTAGTGGGCCTGGCCACACTGTTCACGCGTGGTGCAGACGTAAACATCCCCAATGGCACGCAGGTTGAAATGGTGCTGCAGCGGCCGCTATATCTTGAAGACGCAAACCTCGCGGCGGGCAACGGCGCCGGTGAGGCACCCAATCTCGTTCCTTCAAGACACCAGCCCAGGCCCATCGACAAGCCAAATCGCGTACGAGTTATGTGTCCGCCTGGCGGACTCGGTTGCAATTGATAGTAATCTGGAAATGTAATGCATACGGTTCCTGAAGAAACACTGATCCCCACTCCTGCGGAAGCTGCTCCCAGCGGCACCCCGCCGTTGTCTGTTGAGCCTGCGCCCGTCACACCGCTTAAGACAGCGGGCCTCGGGCTATGGGTGCGCGATCTGATCGTCTCCGCTGCTGCATCCGTCCTCATCATCACATTCCTTTACCAGCCTGTACGCGTAGAAGGCACCAGCATGTTGCCGCGGCTTGAAGACCGTGACCGGCTGTTTATCAACAAATTCGTCTACCATGTGTCCGCTATTGGGCGTGGCGATGTCGTGGTTTTCCACTACCCGCGCGATCCTGAAAAGAGCTATATCAAGCGCGTCATTGGCCTTCCTGGCGACCGCATCGTCATCGACCGCGGCCAGGTCTGGGTCAACGGCATACTTTTGCACGAGACTTATGTCCCGCTCATGTATCGCGACAGCCGCTCCATGGCCGAACTTGTCGTTCCGCCCGAAACCTACTTCATGATGGGCGATCACCGCTCAATCTCCTCTGACAGTCGCGAATTCGGCCCCGTCGATCGCTCCCTCATCTATGGAAAAGCAGTTTTTATCTATTGGCCGGCCCGCGATGCGGGAGTCGTTCACTAGAGCAATTCGAAATCTGCTGTAATCGGACAAAAACAACCCAGAAATCCACCGGTCAAACCTGCTAAAATCTATTGAATCCACTCCTCGGAGCGGCAATGCAGGCAATCTTAGCGCTCGAAGACGGGCGCATCTTCCGCGGCCACGGCTACGGTCATCCCGGCGAATGCCAGGGTGAAGTCGTTTTTAATACTTCTCTTACCGGTTATCAGGAAATCGCTACCGATCCTTCCTATGCCGGTCAAATCGTCGTTCTCACGAATCCCCAAATCGGAAATTACGGAACTAACCTGGCGGACAATGAGTCGGCGCATCCTTATATCGAAGGCCTGATCGTTCGTGAGTTCTCGGCCATCAGTTCCAACTGGCGGTCCGAGCAAGTCACCGACGAATACATGGAGCGTTATTCGGTCCCGGTTCTTGCCGAAATCGATACCCGCGCCCTTGTCCGGCATCTCCGCACCCACGGAGTTATGCGTGGCGTCATCTCCACCGACGTCAGCAATCCTGAGGCGCTGGTGCAGCGTGCCCGCAATATCCGCAAGATGGATGGCACGGATCTGGCCAAAGTCGTCTCCACCAAGTCGCAGTATGAGTTCAATAGCGACGATACGCGCAACCAATCCGGCGATCCTTATCTACCCGAATCTCTCGATCAAGGGGATGAAGCGCGCAAGCGCCTCCATGTTGTTGCGTATGACTTCGGCATCAAGCACAACATTCTGCGCATGCTCACGCGCGAGAACTGCCGCGTCACAGTAGTTCCGGCTGAAACCAGCGCAGAGACGGTGCTCGATCTCAAGCCAGACGGCATCTTCCTCTCCAACGGCCCGGGCGACCCGGAGCCGGTGGACTACGCCGTCAAAGCCATCCGCAACTTCCTTGGCCGCGTTCCGGTCTTCGGCATCTGCCTCGGCCATCAGCTTACCGGCCTGGCTCTCGGCGGACGCACCTACAAACTCAAGTTCGGCCACCACGGTGGCAATCACCCAGTACGCAACAACGCCACTGGCAAAGTTGAGATCACTGCGCACAACCACAACTTCGCCGTCGATCCAGACTCAATCAACGCCAACGAAGTTGAGCTGACGCACGTAGACCTGAACGACCAGACGCTGGAAGGCCTGCGCCACAAGACACTTCCACTCTTCAGCGTGCAATACCACCCTGAAGCGGCGCCAGGCCCACACGATTCGCACTACCTGTTCCGCGACTTCCGCAACATGATGGAGGAGTGGAAAGGATGAAGTTTACTAAGTTTCAGGACGTAATGTTTTAACAGCAGCGGGGCTAATGGCTCCGCTGTTTTTTGAGGTAAGCAAGACTGAATTGCAATGCAGCATCAGCAATGAAGAATTCGGGCATTAGCAGTCGAGGGGTACGGGCTTCAGCGTTTGAAGGGTACGGGCTTTAGCCCGTACATAAGGATTACCAACAGAACCGGGGCTTTAGCCCCTGAGGGAATGGGATGCGTCCGCAGCGAGAATCAACTCGGAACAGTGATTGCGCTTACTTCGTCTCTACGCAGACGGCGGGTCGCAAGCCATTTTTCCGTCATGACCGCTGGGCAAGATTGCTCCTTGCCACCCTCGATCATTATTCAAAAACCAGCTTCACACTTCACGCATACGTCATCATGCCCGATCATCTCCACCTATTGATCACACCCAAGGAATCACTTGAGAAGTCAGTCCAGTTGATCAAGGGTGGATTTTCTTTCCGCGTCAAACGAGATTTGGAATGGAACAGCGAGATCTGGCAGTCAGGATTCACCGATCATCGCATCCGCGACGAAGAAGACTGGCACCGGCATCTCCAATACATCCGGCAGAATCCAGTCGATGCAAAGCTTACTGACGACGTCGCGCTCTACGAATTTGTCGCAGTTCCGAGGGGAGCATTCCCTCGGGGGCTAAAGCCCCAGAATCCTGACAATACTGTCGTACGGGCTGAAGCCCGTACCCTTCACCAAATGCAATGCCCTGAGAAAACTTCTCACTTTAGACTCCCCAAAACTGAACGGTACAGGTAGCCATGCCACGCAGAAATGACATTCAAAAGATCCTGGTGATCGGCTCGGGGCCGATCGTGATCGGCCAGTCGGCCGAGTTCGACTACTCCGGTACCCAAGCCTGCAAAGCTCTCAAGCAGGAAGGCTACGAAGTTGTGCTGGTCAATTCCAATCCGGCCACCATCATGACCGATCCGGAATTGGCCGACCGCACCTACATTGAGCCGCTCACGCGCGAGTATGTCGAAGAAGTCATCCGCATTGAATCGGCCATGCTGACTTCGCAGCCCGGTTCCGGCAAGTTCGCCCTGCTCCCCACAGTCGGCGGACAAACTGCGCTCAATCTCGCCGTCGACCTGGCCGATGCAGGCATCCTCGATCGCTATAACGTCGAGCTCATCGGCGCCAAGCTGGAGGCCATTAAGAAGGCCGAAGATCGTCTGCTCTTCAAGGATGCGATGGTTCGCATCGGGCTAGATGTTTCCAAGTCGGCGCTCGTCAATAACCTTCGCGATGGCATGGATTTCACTTCGAAGATCGGCTTTCCGGCATTGATTCGCCCCAGCTTCACGCTCGGTGGAACCGGCGGCGGCATTGCCTACAACCGCGAAGAGCTGATGGAGATTCTGACTCGCGGCCTCGACCTCTCGCCGGTGCACGAGTGCCTGATTGAAGAAAGTGTTCTCGGCTGGAAAGAATACGAACTCGAGGTCATGCGCGATCTCGCAGACAACGTCATCATCATCTGCTCCATTGAAAATTTCGATCCCATGGGCGTGCACACGGGCGATTCCATCACTGTCGCTCCCGCGCAGACACTGACCGATCGCGAGTACCAGAAGATGCGTGATGCGGCCCTCGCCGTCATGCGCGAAATCGGCGTTGAGACCGGCGGTTCAAACGTGCAGTTTGCTGTAAATCCCGCCGACGGCCGCATGACCGTCATTGAAATGAACCCGCGTGTCTCGCGCTCTTCTGCGCTGGCTTCCAAGGCCACCGGTTTTCCCATCGCCAAAATCGCGGCCAAGCTCGCCGTAGGCTACACGCTGGATGAAATTCCCAATGACATCACGCGCAAAACACCAGCCTGCTTTGAGCCCACCATCGACTACGTTGTCGTAAAAATCCCAAAGTGGCAGTTTGAAAAATTCCCGGGCGCCGACGACACGCTTGGGCCGCAGATGAAGTCCGTCGGCGAAGTCATGGCCATGGGCCGCACGTTCAAAGAAGCTTTGATGAAAGCCTGGCGCGCGCTTGAAACTGGCAAAAAGACCGGCGCTGAAGTTCTGGAACCGCGCCGCCTTACCCAGATGCTCGTAACGCCGCGGCCTGAAAGGCTCGGCTACATTCGCTACGCCTTCGAGCGCGGCATGAGTGTGCGCGAAGTTGTCCGGCTGACAAAAATGGACCCGTGGTTCCTGCACCAGATCCGCGAAGTCACTCTCGCGCAAATGGAGATCGCCAAAACCACTCCCGCTGAAATCGGCGAAGAGCAGTTGCGTCAACTCAAGCGCCTTGGCCTCAGCGACGAGCGCATTGCCACCGAGTGGAAGCTCGAAGGCCACGAAGGCATTAAGCAGGTAAGGGAACTGCGCGAATCCAAAGGCATCAAGCCGGTCTTCAAACTCGTTGATACTTGCGCCGCTGAATTCGAGTCGATGACGCCGTACCTCTACTCCACCTACGACGAAGAGGATGAGTCCGCGCCCACCGACAAACGCAAAATCATTATCCTCGGCTCCGGCCCCAATCGCATCGGCCAGGGCATTGAGTTTGATTACTGCTGCTGCCATGCCGCATTCGCGCTCAAAGACGACGGCTACGAGACCATCATGGTCAACTGCAACCCTGAGACCGTCTCGACCGATTACGACACCAGCGACCGCCTCTACTTTGAACCACTCGTGCTTGAAGATGTGCTGGCGGTCTACAACCACGAAGCGTCTTCAGGCGCTGAGATCGGCATGATTGTCCAGTTCGGCGGCCAGACCCCCTTGAACCTCGCCCAGCGTCTTCGCGCTGCCGGCGTTCCCATCATCGGAACATCCCCTGAATCAATCGACCTGGCTGAAGATCGCAATCGCTTTGGCAAGCTTCTTGAAAAACTCGAAATTCCGCAGCCAGCCGGCGGCACCGCCACCAGTGTTGAACAGGCACTCGCTATCGGTGATCGCATCGGTTATCCGGTGCTGGTCCGCCCCAGCTACGTGCTCGGTGGCCGCGCCATGGTCATCTGCTACGACGCTGAAGCAGTCGCAAAATACATGCGCGAAGCAGTCGAGTACTCGCAGGAACGCCCGGTGCTCATCGACCACTTCCTTGAGGACGCGGTAGAAGTCGACATCGATGCGCTCTGTGACAAGCAAGACGTCATCATCGCTGGAATCATGCAGCACATTGAGGAAGCCGGCATCCACTCCGGAGACTCGTCCTGCGTGCTCCCGGCCGTCGATATCAGAAAAGAAACTCTCGATACGCTAAGAACTTACACCCGCAAACTTGCTCTGGCACTTGAAGTAGTAGGCCTGGTCAATCTGCAGTTCGCCATTCAGCGCGACGCCAATGGCGACGACCACGTCTTTGTTATCGAAGTCAATCCACGCGCCTCCCGTACCGTGCCTTACGTTTCCAAAGCTACCGGCATTCCGCTGGCAAAAGTTGCTGCGCGCCTCATGACCGGCCGCAAGCTGCGCGAACTGCTTCCTGAGCAGCTCGCCTCTGGCAAGGATCTTGAAACCGGCACCTTTTATTACGTAAAGTCGCCGGTCTTCCCATGGTCAAAATTTGCCGGCGTTGATACCGTGCTCGGGCCTGAAATGAAGTCAACCGGAGAAGTCATGGGAGTGGCCGCAACCTTCGGCGAGGCCTTCGCCAAGGCGCAGCTCTCAGCCGGTGTCTTGCTCCCGACCAAGGGCACCATCTTCTTCACGGTAAATGACCACGACAAACCGGCAGCCGTCGAACTGGCCCGCCGCTATGTTGAACTCGGATTCCAGATTGTGGCCACTGAAGGAACCGCCAACGTGTTTGAGGCGGCGGGTTTGGTCGTTGAGCGCGTCTTCAAGGTAAAGGAAGGCCGCCCGAACATTGTCGATCTGATCAAGGGCGATCGCATTCAGATGATCGTGAACACGCCGCGCGGCGTAGACACGTTCTTCGACGAAAAGGCGATCCGTCGCGCCGCGGTGCTGGCTCGGATTCCCACCATTACCACTATCGCCGCAGCGCAGGCCGCAGCAGAAGGCATCGCTGCCATGCAGCGCCAGCGCACCACGGTCTACGCCCTGCAGGAACTGCACACGGCCATCCGCGCCTGACGAAACTAAGAATCCAGTTACGTCGGCTGTTGGTTTCCCAACATCTCCGGGTGCCCCATGTCCGGACTTTCGGATATGGGATAGCGATGGCCTGAATTTCCCAGCCCAACTCCGCACACCCAATGGGTGCCCCATCTATCCGCAGTTTCATCGCGGATGGGTGGGATACCACCAACCTGATCTCTCCGCCTCAGCCTCAGCACCAACCCAAAGAAATACCCCCTCGCTTCTCGAGGGGGTATTTCTAAATCCTTCACAATTATGTGGTTGCGTACGACCCTACGGCAAAACGCGCTGAATATGCATATAAAGCGCCATGTTCACCAGCAGCGAAATGGCTAGCAGCCCGATCGCAATCGCGGCGACTATATTGACCTTTGAGCCCATCGCTTTCAAATCTTCGAGCAGTTCCTGCTGCTCAAGCGTGTTGCGGTCCGTAGCTTCGCGTACCAGTTCTAGATGGTCTTTCACGCGCTTCAGCGATTGGTTCTGTTCAACAATCTTTTCCCGCAGCTCAACATGCATCACTTGCAGCTCGGCGATGTTTTCCTTGAGCGGACCCAAGTCAACGCGGGCAGGTGCGGGCGGTGCCAGTGCTGTAGTCGGAGCCGGCGGCGGAGGCGGCGGATGGAGAATGTTTGAGATTGCCGTTCCGAAATTTCCATCGAGCAGCGGCAGCAGTTTCTGCACGATTGGTATTGCCTGGCGAATAACGCCTGCTGCGCGCTGCAGCGTCGAGGGCTCGGCCGATCGCGTCTGCAAGCTACGCTGACGCGCCGGCGGAGCTGCCGGCGCAGCCTGCGGCGCTGGGGCTGAAGCCGCAGCGGTAGCTGGCGTAAATGGCGCGGGTGCAGTCTCCTGCGCCGCGCTGGGCGTCTGCTGTAGCGGCTCTGAAACTGGTACTGACGCCGGCGACGCGGCCAGCATCGGTCCAGCAAAGGAGAATGGCGAAGGCGGTGGCGCAAGTACCGGCCCGGGGTGCGCAACTGGAAGGTGATCTTCAAGATCCTCATAGGTTGGAGGCATTGAAACCCGGCTGCCGATCCCGCGGGGCAGCGGAGAACCTACGGCGCGAGGTTGAGGTATCTCCAGAGCCTCAGTAATGGTCACGGGCTCCTGATCGTCCAGTCTATCCACCATTGAATCGTTCATTACATCCTTCTTCAAAAGCAAGATTTGGGGGCAAACTACATATATAGCCGAATTCTAACCCAATGGGAACCTGAATCTTCTCATTCCGGCTCGGAACTCCTGCCCCCACGCCAAATCAGGGGTCAATGCAACGGTATTTCTTTGACATGCTTGTACCAGGAAATCGCCCTTTCGGGTGTTCTTTTACGCATACTTTTTTGTCGCCTTTCAAAGGGAATTTCGTTACTGCCGGACCCCGCAATCACCCCTCGAGACCCTGTATCTGGAGCACCGTCCCCGGTGTTATACTTTCCTCTCAGGTGCGTGCCTGCGCCATCATTTTCAACAAGTTTGAGGTAACCATGTCCGGCCACTCCAAATGGGCCACAATTAAACACAAGAAGGGCGCGCTAGACGCCAAGCGCGGCAAGACGTTCACTCGCCTCATTAAGGAAATTACTATTGCGGCCAAAGCGGGTGGCGGAGATCCGGATGGTAATCCGCGGCTTCGTACTGCGATTCTTGCTGCTAAAGCTGAAAACATGCCCCAGGAAAATATCAAGCGGGCTATTCAGCGCGGCACTGGTGAATTGGAAGGCGTTAATTACGAGGAAATCTCCTTTGAAGGTTACGGTCCCGGTGGCGTCGCCATCATTGTCGATGTATTGACCGACAATCGGAATCGCGCGGTCAGCGAAGTGCGCCACGGCTTTTCAAAGAACGGTGGCAACCTCGGCGAGTCAGGATCGGTAAGATTCATGTTCGCGAAAAAGGGCCTCATCGCGGTTGAGAAGTCCGCAGCCAGCGAAGATAAGTTGATGGACATCGTGCTGGAAAATGGTGGCGAAGATCTGAACGACGAAGGCGATACCTGGGAGATCATTACCGATCCGTCAGCCTTCGAGACGGTTTCAGGAGCTATCAAGTCCGCAGGAATTCCTACGGTGATGAGCGAGGTCACTATGGTCGCCTCCACCTACACCAAGCTTGAAGGGGCCCCCGCAAACCAGATGGTGCGCTTGCTTGAAGCTCTTGAAGATCTCGACGACGTTCAGAACGTGTACTCCAACTTCGATATGGACGCCGCTCAGCTTGAACACGCCGCAAGCTGATGTAATCAACAGAAGGGCTGAAAAGGGCCGCCCGCATGTGGCGGTCTTTTTTTGGATAGGATGATTGGATTGATTGAGAGGAAAGAAAGTTGAAGCGAGTCGGAACAATCCTGTTAGTTGTGCTGATGGCAACAACAGTAAAGGCCCGGGCGCAATCTGCTTCCGGCGCATCTCAAGGCGATGCGAACAGCGATAATCCAGTGGCCCGCGTGCGCAACAACCACAGTTGGGAATATGGGCCCTTCATCAACTGGGGCACGGGTGTAGGAGATCGTTCTGACTATAAGTTTCTTTGGGGCGGCGTGGAACTGGGTAAACCAATGTTCCGTGTTGTGCACGCCGGTATTTTCAGCGGTCAATTTCAAGCCGCCGCCAATATCATGCCTCTTTGGCAGGCTTACACGCCACCACCACACATTGTCACCATTACAACTGCAAACCAGGGCACTCTTCTGGTGCCATTCGGTGGCGGAACATTTCGCGGCGTCAGCCTGACTCCGGTCATTCTGCGCTGGAATTTTCTTACCGGCTCTAAACGGTGGCAACCCTGGTTCCAGGGTGCCGGCGGCCTGATCTACACCACGCACAAATTTCCGCCGGATCAGCTCGTTCCAAAGGGAACTCCGGGCGGCACTTCCGTTTGGAACTTCTCGCCGCAAGGTGGCGTCGGCATGCACTACTTCATTCGTCCGCGGCGATCGATTGATCTCGGAGTGAATGCTGTGCACATTTCTTCGGCGTCGCTCGGTGATCGCAATCCCGGCGTGAACGCCAGCGTGCAGATACAGGTTGGATATACGTTCTGGAAATAGTTCTGCCGCCATAAGCAATGGCAAGATAGCAGGTCGAAGTATGAACGGGCCGGTAGTTGAGTGCGTTCCCAATTTCTCAGAAGGCATAGACGTGAAGACGGTCGAGGCGATTGTGTCGTCGATGCACGTCGATGGAGTGCGCCTGCTGGATTGGTCGATGGACGCTGATCACAACCGTTCCGTAGTCACAATGGCCGGTGAACCTGCTGCGATTGTTGAAGCGGCAGTTCGCGGTGTTGGCAAAGCCGCCGAACTGATTGATCTTACCCGGCAGCAGGGCGTGCACCCCCGCATCGGCGCCGCGGATGTTGTTCCTTTTGTACCGATTTCAGGCATCAAGCTGGAGAACTGTGCATTGCTTGCGCGCCAGGCTGGGCTGGAAATCTGGAGGCGCTTCAATGTGCCCGTTTTCTTCTACGAGGCGGCGGCGGCCCGGCCAGACAGGGCAAACCTCGAGCAAGTGCGCGAAGGCCAGTTTGAAGGGCTAAGGGAAGCGGTGCGTAAAGATGCGGCGCGCCGTCCCGATCTGGGTGGTCCGGGACTTCATCCCACTGCCGGAGCGTGTGCGGTGGGCGCTCGTAAGTTCCTGGTTGCTTACAACATTTATTTTGACTCAGCAGACGTGGCAATGGCGCGGGCAATTGCCCGCGAGATTCGAGCCTCTTCCGGAGGCCTTAAAGGCGTAAAAGCTATCGGCGTGCTCGCTCACGGACGGGCGCAACTCTCAATGAACATTACGGATTTTGAGGCTACACCCATCTCGAGAGTGTACAAAACCGTCAAGCAACTCGCCTTGCGCCATAAAGCGCAAATTGCTGAAGGCGAAGTAATTGGGCTGATTCCCGAGGCGGCTTGTGAGCGGGATAGCGAATGGATGCGTCAATTAAGTGAATTCGATCCTGCAACGAAGATCCTGGAGCATCGCCTGGGATCTCCACTGGCCTGGCCTGGTGTGGCGGTAACTGATCGCTAAACAGCCAAGGGTTGATGTTCCTGAATGTGACCGCAGTTAAAATGATAAGTAACAGTTCTATTGTGAATCGTGGGTGTGGAAAGGAGCCGCAGGCTCCTCAAGTTCCCTGATATCCCCAGCAGACCCGCGCAGTCTCGCAGCATGCGCATCACAATGCGTTCGGTTTTTGGGAGGAAGAAATTGATTAAGATTCTGACCAGGTTGTCGGTTGTACTCACATTGCTGTCCGTCTCCGCTGCAGGCAATGCCGCGCAGTTGTCGACAGATGCGCGCGGTGCCATTCCGCGCGATGTGCAGCAGTTGGTTGTAATTGACTACAAGGCAATGCAGAACTCGCCCTCCGCAATGGGTCTGCGAGATCGCGTAATGCCGCCGGAGCTGAAGCAATTGGATGAGGCTCTGAACAATTCTGGACTGAATGACAGTCACGATGTCGATCAGCTGGCTTTTGCACTGTTCCGCCCGTCGGCTGGCAGCGATGCGCTCTGGACCGTGGGTGTGGCACAGGGCCAGTTTTCCGTCGAAGATATTTTGGCGAATTTCCGCAAGAAGAAGATCAAGCCGACAATGGTGCGCACTAACAGCATTTATCCGTTGACACGCTCCGGGATGGTTCTTTGTTTTGTCGATCCTTCAACGATGGTCTTCGGACAGAAGGATGCCGTGACAAAGGCGCTGGATGCGCGCGATGGTGGCACTCCAAGCCTGCTGAGTAACGGAATCATGATGGATGCCATGCGCAGCGTGGATTCCGATCCGTTGTGGAGCATCATGGATTCAAAAGGTACGCAGACAATGATGCGCCAGCTGATGGGCGAAGCCGGCTCGGTTACAGACTTCGACGTAGTCAAGCAGCGTCTCCAGTCCACCTGGTACTCAATGGACTTTCAGCACGGTGTTAAATTTGACCTGACGATTCAAACCGGCGACTCGTTTACAGCAGCGACTGTTTCTTCTCTGCTGACGGCGGCGGTGATGCTGAGGAAAATGAGCGGATCCGAAACAGAAAAACAGGCGCTAAATGCAACCTCGATCGGTTCAGATTCCGGAAAGCTCGGTATCCATTTTGCAAGTTCCGATGCCCAGTTCAGCGCTCTGCTGCAATCGCCGCTATTCCAAAGCATGGTGCGTTGACCGCGAATACATTGACTTAATAGAAAGGGCCGGCGAATTTCGCCGGCCCTTTCTGTTTACCTGATTACCTACCGATGCGAGAACTGCGGAGCAAATTCCGCCTTGTCCCCTGGGAGCAGAACGATCTTAAGTTGCCCTTCATCGCCTTCGGAAAGCGATGGGCCACTGATCTGCTTTTGAGCAACCCCGGCCAGGGTGTATTGCACTTTTACAGGGCCGGTGCCGCGCACTTGAATGGAATAGTTGATGTTTCCGTCGGAGGCCAGGCTGTTTGCGCCAAAGCTCGCGCTCGGATAGTCGACTTCAAGTAGCTGAATAGCCGCGCCTGTGTGATTTTCGACCGAAATCTGAACATGGTAGGAGCGGCAGGCAGTGAGTGCGGCCAAGGCAATCAGCAGAGAGGCTGCCGCTGCGCCTGTTATGCGAAGAACTCGATCGATCATTCTGATTTCTCGTCGGCGGGAGTAGTTGGTGATTGGGCCGCTACCTGTTTGGCTATCTGCTTCTCGAGCCGATCAAGCCGCTTGAGCAATTCAGGAAGGCGCTGGAAGATAGTTACCGCGCGCAGCCAGATTCGGTTGTCGAAACCTGGCGAGCCGGAAATCATTTTCCCTGCCGGCACATCGTGAGAAACAGCAGACTGCGCGGTAAGAATCACGCCATCGCCAACGCTGCAATGACCGGCGATGCCAACCTGCCCCGCAAGTATCACGTTGTTGCCGATGATGGATGAGCCGGCAAGTCCGGTCTGCGCGCACACCAGCGTGTCCTTGCCCACGCGCGAACCATGACCCACCTGAACCAGATTGTCGATTTTGGTGCCGTCTCCAATTTCAGTTGCGCCGATGGTAGCGCGGTCGATGCAGGCGTTTGCCTGAATGTCGACACGACTACCGATGCGCACCGGTCCGGACTGGGGAATCTTCTCCCAGCGACCTTCATCGTTCTTCGCAAAACCGAAGCCGTCCGCGCCCACGATCGCGCCGTTCTCTATCGTCACATAATCCCCAAGCACGCAGTTCTCGCGCACAACGGAATGTGCATGCGCAAAGAAGTGACTGCCCACCTGCACGCCGGGATAAAGCACAACGTGAGGCAAAATAGTCGCACCTGGACCGATTCGGACTGCGGGCCCAATAACGACATATGCACCGATGTGTGCACCCGCACCAATCTGCGCAGTAGGATGAACGACGGCCGTGGGATGAACGCCCGCCGGATAAACTGGCGGCTGGTAGAAGATACCTAATGCGCGCGAAAAAGCGTAATACGGATTCTTGATACGCAGAGTAGCAGCGGCGATTTCTTGGAACTCCGGCTCGACGAGCACTGCGGCGGCCTTGGTAGTACGTGCGAGGGCGGTGTATCGAGGATTTGCAACAAAGGTGATTTCTGAGGGGCCGGCCTCTTCAATTCCGCGAACGCCGGTGACTTCTACCTCTGCATCGCCGCGGAGTTCCGCACCCAGTTGACGTGCTAATTCGCCTAGCTTCATCAGATGAGATTGTAAAGGAACGGGGCGCCGGGGGTTCCAGAATGAAGTTGGATGCTTCGGGGATTCACTTGTTTACGGGTGGATTTGCGGTTCGATAACGATTGGAGCAGCTTCAGGCGGCGGCGCCTGAAGCGTGTGTGCTGCCGATTCGGCTGAGTGCAAAGTAGTGCCGGGCACGATGCCGAGAACCAGTGTGGCAGCTACCGCCAGCAGCAGTGCTGCCCCAACAGCGACGCCTACCTGCGCGGTTGGCGCGAAAGTGCGGTCTGGCTCTGGGTCGCGCTGCGCGGCAACGAGAGCAAACCGAAGATAGTAGCCCGCTGCCAGTCCCGAATTTAAAAGGCCGATGACCGCCAGCGCGATTGCTCCGCCGCCCACAGCTGCCGAGAAGGAATAGAACTTGCCAAAGAATCCGCCGGTGAAGGGAATACCTACAAGCGAAACCAGGAAGAAGAGAAGCAGGCTGCCCATCAGTGGCGAACGATAAATGAGCCCCCGGAAATCATCGATGAGCGGCAGTTTGTCGTCGTAACCGCTGACCAGAGTGACTACGGCGAACACTCCCACATTCATGGCCGCGTAGGCGGCAATATAGAACGCCGCTGCGGCAATGCCGCTTGAGCCGAGACCCGCAAATGCGGCAAGCAGGTAGCCAGCGTGCGCAATTGAGGAGTAGGCGAGCATACGCTTGACGTTCTGCTGTCGAAGTGCTGCAAGGTTGCCTATGGTCATCGAGAGCACTGCAACGATCCACAGCAGTGGAGCCCAGACCGAGCGCAGCGATGGCAGCATCTCGTAAAGCACTCGCAGCAAGAGTGCAAAGGCGGCTGCTTTGGGGGCGGTTGAGAGGAGCGCGACTACCGGCGACGGCGCACCTTCGTACACATCAGGAGTCCAGACATGGAAGGGCACTGCTGAAACTTTGAAGAGGATGCCCACTAGCATGAGGCCGAGCGCAGCAAGCACAAATAAGTGATTTTCTGCGGAAGGCGCGAGTCGTGCGACTTCATAAATTTGCGTGGTGCCAGTGGCCCCAAAGATGAGCGCGATGCCATAGAGAAGAAAACCGGTGGCGAAGGAACCGAGCAGAAAATATTTAATCGCGGCTTCAGGGCCGCGGCCGGATTCTTTGCGATAGCCTGCCAGGACGTAAGTGGAGATTGATGAAATTTCAAGAGCGATAAAGACAACCAGTAGCTCAACCGCGCCTGAGAGCAGGCACATACCCACGGCGCCGAACACGATGAGTGCGTAAAACTCACCTTGATGATGGCTGTCTTCAGGCAGTGAATCGAGCGATAGCAACAGCACCACGAGGACGACGCCGCAGATAAGAACGTGGAAGAACACCGTGAACGGGCTGGTTTCAACCGTGGAGAAGAAGCCGGTTCCAACGGGCAATGAAAGCTGCCAGAGGCTGGCCCACAGCGCCAGAGTGGTGCCGATTGCGGCAACCCAGCCGAGAGGACGACGCGGAGACGTGTGACCAAGTGTCGCATCAATGAGCATGACTGCGACGCCGGTCAGGGTGAGAATGACTTCGGGGAGTATCCGGTAGATGTCAGGAACAGGCGTCACCGCTGCACCTCCCCTGGAGGTGCGAGTTGCAGCATCGACGGAGGCAAGGTATTGGCGGAGTGAATCGGAGGAAGATGCACGCCTGTTTCAATTGTGTTGATCCACTGCATTGGCGCAACGCCCATGACAAGCATTAGAACAACCACTGGAGTAAGTATGGCCAGCTCGCCAAACTGGAGATCGTCGGTAGGCTTCTGAAGAGCCAGCTTGCTCTCGCCGCCGTAGAAGACTCGCTGCACAAGCCAAAGCATGTAAGCCGCGCCCAGTATCACGCCCACAGTTGCGACAATGGCCCAGCCGCGGCTGACACCGTTGAAGGTGCTGGAGAGGATGAGGAACTCGCCGACAAAGCCGTTCAGTAGCGGCAGCCCGATCATGGCCAGCGTTGCGATAACGAAGAACGAAGTGAGGCGCGGAATCTTTGCAGCAAGGCCACCGAATTCGCCAATCTGGCTGGTGCCATAACGTACTTCTAGTGCGCCAAGCAGCAGGAAGATCGCGGCTTCAACGACGCCCTGGTTGAGGATCTGATAGATACCACCTGCCCAGCCCGTAAAAGTAAATCCGTACAGAGCGAGAGTGACGAAACTGAAGTGGCTGATGACTGCGTAAGCCAATAATCGCCAAAAATCGCGCTGCACAAGCGCGAGGCATGCACCGTAGAGAATTCCGATGACGGCAAGGCCGATGAGCCATGGCGCCATGGCGCGGGCCTGCGAGGGAAACAGACCAATGTGGAAGCGCAACATCGAATAAAGGCCAAGCTTGCCGGCAACCACCATGGACATGGCCACGGGTGCCTCACTGAACGTATCCGCAAGCCAACCGTGCAGCGGGAATACTGGCACCTTGACCGCGAAGGCGAATAGAAACGCGAGAGCAACCCAGAATAGTGCCGCGGCGGGGAAGTTGCCGTGCGTTAGCAGCAGTTGCAATGTTACGAAGTCGAAGCTGCCCGTGCGCGCGTAGATCCAAAGGATGGCGACCAGCAGCGGCGCCGACGGAATGAATGTGAAGAGGAAGAACTTGAGTGCGGCCTTTGGACCGTCCTTGCGGCCGTACATGGCGATCAGGATGGCCATCGGGACAAGAGAAAGTTCCCAGAAGCCGTAATAGAGCATCAGGTCGAGGGCGACGAAGACGCCGACCATGGCGGTCTGCTGGATCAGGAACAGTGAATAGAAAATTTTGCGGCGTTCCTTGATGGCGTTCCAGCTGACAATGACGCCGACTGGCGCCAGCAGGCCCACAAGCACAACCAGCCAGACACTAAGACCATCGACGCCCACATGGTAGAAGATGGCGGGATTTTCAATCCACGGCGTATTGATCTCAAACTGAAAGCCGGGTTGCGCCGCGTTAAAGTGCGCGGGCAGATGCAGAGAAAGCAGGAAACTGACGAGAGTCGTCAACAGTGCAATCCAGTTGGGCAATTTGTAGCGGTCAGGCAAAAGGGCAACAAGCACCGCTCCGGCAAGTGGTGCCAGAATGATCCAGGTGAGAATTGATTGATTGATCGCTTCCATTCTCACCGTCCCATCCAGTTAAGGTGAATATTGACACCGGCAGCCCCAAGCATGGACGGCGCTGTCATGAAAAGCAGGATCGCAGCCGCGCCAAGCGCGAGCCACGCTGCGTAGGACCGCAGGTTGCCGGACTGCCAGCGTTGCAGAATCGCTCCTGTGAGGAGTGCAGTGCCACCAAGCAGCCACGCAATGCCGCCCAGAATTGCGACGTCGACTACCCATCCAAGCATGTACCTTGAGAAACCAAGCAGTGGCTTGACGATAGTGGCCCCATAGATTTCGTCGACATAGTATTTGTTCGCAAGTAGCTTGTAAGCGCCCGGCACAGTGTTTGCCAGTTGCGCAGGCAGCTCCGGCTTCTGCCTGTACAAGCGGTCGGCGATGAGCCAGCCAAGGAGCGCGACAGCAACCGCGGCCGCAGTCAGATATAGCTCAAGATGCGGCGTTGCAGATTCAGCAAGACGCGCACCCGTTGACGGCATGAGGAATTGAGAGAAGCGCTCGATGCCAATCCAGCCGCCGCAGATAGAGAGCAGCGCCAGGATTAACAACGGAGCAAGCATTGACCACGGGCTCTCATGCGGATGAACTTCAGGACTGCGTGACTCGCCCATGAACGTCATGTACCAGAGGCGGAACATGTAAAGCGATGTGAGCAGCGCGGTCACCAGACCGACGAACCACAACAGCATGCCACTGGGCCCCTGCTGGAAAGCGGCGAAGAGGATCGCGTCCTTGGAGAAGAAGCCCGCAAGTGGAGGAAATCCGGCGATAGCGAGAACGGCTGTCGTCATGGTCCAGAAGGTAACCGGAAGGTGTTTGCGCAGGCCGCCCATCTTGCGCATGTCCTGTTCACCGCCGACCGCATGAATCACCGAACCCGCGGCCAGGAAGAGGAGCGCCTTGAAGAAAGCGTGCGTAACGAGATGGAAAACTGCTGCCGAATATGCAGCTACTCCGCATCCGAGGAACATGTAGCCGAGCTGCGAAATAGTGGAGTAGGCAAGAACGCGTTTGATGTCGTTCTGGACCAGGCCAATGGTGGCGGCAAAGATTGCCGTAGCAGCGCCGACGACGGCAACGACTCCCAATGCGAAGGGCGCGTGATCGAACAACACGTGAGTGCGTGCGATCATGTAAACGCCGGCGGTGACCATCGTAGCCGCATGAATCAGTGCGGAGACCGGTGTGGGGCCTTCCATGGCGTCGGGCAGCCAAATATAAAGCGGAAGCTGCGCGCTCTTGCCGGTTGCTCCCAAGAGCAGGCACAGCGCGATAACAGTAAGAATTCCGCCTTGCCATGCTGGATTCGCAGAAAGCTTTGCGCCGATCTCAGCAAACGTTAGCGTGCCGAAGTTGCCGATCAGCAGAAAAATGCCGATCAGAAATCCGAAGTCGCCAATGCGATTGACGATGAATGCTTTTTTGCCGGCGCTGGCCGCGGAGTCTTTCTGATACCAGAAGCCGATGAGCAGATACGATGCCAGACCCACGCCTTCCCACCCAACAAACATGAGCAATGTGTTGCCGGCAAGCACAAGCAGCGTCATGAAGAATAGGAAGAGATTCAAGTAAGCGAAGTAGCGAGCGAAGCCGCGATCGCCGAGCATGTAGCCGACTGAATAGATGTGTATGAGAAAGCCAACGCCGGTAACCACCAGCAGCATAACCAGCGATAGCTGATCGAGCACGAAGCTGAAATCAACATGCAGCGTGCCTATGCTGATCCACGAAAATGGACAGGTCTCAATGTAGGGAATCGAAACCAGCGCAGACCCGAGTCCAAAGAAGCTTCGAGCGGCATTTGCCACTACAACGAAAGATACGAGCGGCGCTACAAGGCCAATGACCGTGACTAGCCACCTGGGCAGCCGCGCGCCGAGGATTCCGTTGAGCAGAAATCCCACGAACGGTAGCAGCGGGATCAGCCATAGATGTAGATGCACGTTCATAGTTTCATCAGATTGATACGGTCGACGGACAGGGTAGCGCGTGCGCGAAATACAGCAATGATGATGGCAAGACCGACTGCCGCCTCAGCCGCGGCAACCATCATGACGAAGAACACAAATATCTG
>Ga0265325_10001202_pt1 | contig 18438 bp, 15 predicted proteins | sample 41420metaG_FD_202090 | JGI IMG/M metagenome (GOLD analysis project Ga0265325, IMG submission 202090) | Rhizosphere microbial communities from Carex aquatilis grown in University of Washington, Seatle, WA, United States - 4-14-20 metaG | ecosystem: Host-associated > Plants > Roots > Rhizosphere...
CGCAGCCCGTCGAGGATTACCTCGGGATGGCGGCCGGCCGTCGGGACGAGCTCGAGCACGTCGAGGGCGGTGACGTCGCGACGCAGGACTCCCGCGCGCTGGGCGCGCCAGACCAGCCGCCCCACCGCGACTTCCAGCGCCGCCACCTCCTCGCTCTCGAGGCAGCTGTCGAACCGCTCGACGAGCGCGCGGTTGCGCGCGTACGTCTCGGCGGCGAAGCGGAAGAAGCAGTCGAAGGCCGGGCCTGGGTCCGCCGTCTCGACCGCGGCCTCGGCCTGGCGCGTCAGCTCGCGGATCCGCTCGAGCACGACCTCGGTCAGCAACGCCTCCTTGGTCGGGAAGCGGCGGAAGACCGTTCCGTGGCCGACCCCGGCTCGTCGAGCGATCTCGTCGACGCTCACGTCGGCGCCGCCCTCGGCGAAGCACTCCGACGCCGCCTCGAGCAGCCGGTCGAGGTTGCGCCGCGCGTCTGCGCGCAGGGTCTTCACGCCACCTCCACCGTAGCCGCCTCGGCCTCGATCCCCTCGACGTGACGGCGCCGCAGCAGCGCGAGGAGCGCGACGAGGCCGGCAAGGATGAAGATGGCGCCGCCCGCAAAGGCGACGTGGAAGCCTTCGACGAGCGCCGCCGACTTCGAGACGCCGTGGTCGCCGGTCGTCGCGCTGGCCGCGAACGTGGAGAGGATCGCGAGCCCGAGCGCACCGCCGACCTGCTGCGACGTGTTGAAGAGGCCGGACGCGAGCCCCTGGTCCTCGTCCTCGAGGCCGGTCGTCGCGACGAGTGTGAGCGGCAGGAAGACGCAGCCGAGCCCGAGCGACGTGACGACGAGCGACGGGAGAACGTCCGCGGTGTACGAGCCGTGGACCGGCAGCCGCGTCAGCAGCAGCATGCCGACGCTCGTGACGATCAGCCCGCCGACGGCGATCGGACGTACGCCGATCCTCGGCGCGAAGTTCGACGCGAAGCCCGCCGAGAGGATGATCCCGGCCGTGAACGGCAGGAAGGCGAGGCCGGCCTTGAGCGGCCCGAAGCCGAGCACGCGCTGGATGTACAGCGAGTTGAAGAAGAACATCGCGAACAGGCCGGACGCGACGAGGAACATGACGACGTTCGCGGTGGTCAGCGAGCGCGTGCGGAAGATCGAGAGGCGGACGAGCGGTGCTGTCGCGCGGAGCTCGATGAAGACGAAGCCGACGAGCAGCGCCGCGGCGACCACGAACGTGCCGATCGCCTGCGGGGAGCCCCAGCCGTCGCGCTGCGCCGTCACGATCGCGTAGACGAGCGTCATCAGGCCCCCGGTCACGCTGACCGCGCCTGCGATGTCGAAGCTCCGGTGCGCGGCTTCGTCCTTCGACTCCGGCACGAGGCGCAGCGAGAACAGGAACACGGCCACGCCGACGGGGACGTTGATGAAGAAGATCCACGGCCACGACAGCGTCTGTGTCAGCGCGCCGCCGAGCACGAGGCCGACGGCGCTGCCGCCGATCGCGATCGCGGCCCAGACGCCGAGCGCCTTCGCGCGGTCGGCGCCTTCCTTGAAGGTGGTCGAGATGATCGCGAGCGCCGCCGGCGAGATGAATGCGGCACCGAGTCCCTGTAGTGCGCGCGAGCCGATCAGCATCCCGGAGTTGACGGCGAGGCCGTCGAGCAGGGACGCGAGCGTGAAGACGACGAGCCCGCCGAGGAAGAGCCGCTTGCGGCCGAGAAGGTCGCCGGCCCGTCCGCCGAGCAGCAGGAAGCCGCCGAAGACGAGGGTGTACGCGTTGACGATCCACTGGAGATTCGCCTCGGAGAGCCCGAGGTCGTTCTGGATCGAGGGAAGCGCGACGTTCACGACGGTCGCGTCCAGGACGACCATGAACTGCGCGAAGCAGATGAGGACGAGGATCACCCAGGGGTTCGTGCTATGGCGCATAAGCTCTCCCGGTGGTAAGCGGACTAGTCAGTCCGCTTAGGGTAGCTGCCGCCGCCCGGGCTCCGCAAACTAGACTGAATCGCAGTGGAGACCTCGCTTCCCGTCGCCGAGCGCCCGCGCCGCCCGGAGTGGATGAAGGTCCGGGCGCCCTCGAGGGACGGCCGCTATTTCGACGTGCAGAAGCTCGTGCACGGGCTCTCGCTGAACACGATCTGCGAGGAGGCCCGCTGCCCGAACATCTCCGAGTGCTGGGGCCGCGGCACGGCCACCTTCCAGATCCTCGGCGAGACCTGCACCCGCGCCTGCCGCTACTGCTACGTCAACTCCGGCAAGCCCGAGGCGCCGCCCGACCAGCTCGAGCCGCTCCGCGTCGCCCAGGCGGCCGCGCAGATGGAGCTCAAGCACGTCGTCGTCACCTCCGTCGACCGCGACGACGTCCCCGACCGCGGCTCCGGCCACTACGCGGCCACGATCCGCGCGCTCAAGGCAAAGCTGCCGGACGCGACCGTCGAGGTGCTCACACCCGATTTCCTCGGCGTCGAGGAGGAGGCGCTCCGCACCGTGCTCGCCGCCCGCCCGGAGGTCTTCAGCCACAACATCGAGACCGTGCGCCGCCTGCACGCGCGCATGCGCGGCGCGAAGGCGAGCTACGACAAGGCGCTGTGGCTGCTCGCACGGGCGAAGGAGCTCGCGGACTACGACGTGATGACGAAGTCGGGCATCATGGTCGGCCTCGGCGAGACGAACGAGGAGGTCGTCGAGACGCTGCGCGACCTGCGCGCGCACGGCGTCGACGTCGTCACGATCGGCCAGTACCTGCAGCCGAGCGCGAAGCACGCCGCGATCGACCGGTGGGTGCATCCGGACGAGTTCCGCCGGCTGCGCGAGCAGGGCGAGGCGCTCGGCTTCGGCTCCGTCTTCGCCGGCCCGCTCGTCCGCTCGAGCTACCGCGCCGACGAGCAGCGGCACGCCGCCGCGACGGGCAGCGGCGCCGTCGCGTACTGAGGAGCTACGGTTCTGTCATGCGCAGAGCCGTCGCCGCTCTCGCAGCCGTCCTAGGCCTGGCCGCCGGCGTTCCGGCCCCGGCTATGTCGAACGCTCGCCCGGTGAAGGCGACGCTGACGCTCGGCGCCGATCCGCTCCAGTGCGGGCGGCCACGAGGCTCCGTCGTCGTCACCTTCCCGGCCGCCGTGACGCTGCCGCGGACGATCGCCGCCGCTGCGGGGCCGGGCGGCGGCACGGGTCGCACTGAGCGGCCGCGACGTGACCGTGACCGCGCCGCTCGTGCAGGGAATCACGTGCATGTCGATCACCCTCGGCCGGCGCGTACATGGTGACCGTGCGCCACGGTACGCAGAAGTACCGCACGAAGCTGACGACCAGCGTCTAGTAACCCTGGTGCCAGGCACGGTGCCTGGAGGCGACCGGATGTTCGTCCGCGAGCGCCCCAACCGGCTCTGGGTCACCGACATCACCGAGCACCCGACCCGCGAGGGCAAGGTCTACTGCGCGGTCGTGCTCGACGCGTTCAGCCGTCGTGTGGTTGGCTGGTCGATCAGCCACAACCCGACCGCAGCTCTCATGAGCCCCCTTGCCGGCAACACGACCGCCCGAACAGGCCGCAGCCCCCTCCTCACAGCACCTAGCCCCGGCCGCCGAACCTCGACCAACCACACCCCGCACGCCGCCAGCTCAGTCCACCTCTCGAACCCCCGCACCATGCGCCCGCATCCCCGCCATCACCCCGAACTAGTGCGCTCCCGTGGTTCCTGACCACCCTCTCTCAGACAGCTCCATCGTCCGACGTAGAGAGAGGGTGGTCAAGAAACCGAAGCCGCAGGCGAAGGAAGCGGGAGCGCACCGCAAACCCGCATCACCAGCGGGAACGCGGGGGCACCGACCCTCAGCCACCAACTGGCAAGCGGGCTGGCACCCGCTGCCATGCTGCTTGCCAGCACGATCGCCAGCGCTACGAGATCTCTAGTCCCCCGAACGGCGGACAGACTGGCGACGCACTTGCCGAATCGCCTTCCGGTAGGCACCGCGTCGCCACCAGACATCGGCGTCCTTTGCCGCGCGAAGCCCCGCGAGGTCTTCTGGGCCGCCTCGTCGCCCCAGGGCCTGTGCCGCGACGTAACGTAGCTGCCAGTGCTCATCCTCGAGACCCCGCGCGGCGAGCCTGTGCACCGTATCTTGATCGGCGCTTTCGAGCGCGGCCTCAAGCGAGGCTGCCCGGACGAACGGAACCGGATCTAACTCCGACAGTTCGACAAGACGGCTGAGAGCTGCGCCGGCCTTCATCTCTCCGAGTGCTACTGCTGCCGAGGCTCGCACGTACGGATTGCCGGCCTCAAGACACCGAGTCAGCTCCGGCGCGGCGGACGTTGCCCGAAGCGACCCGAGGTACTTTGCGGCCGTCGGCGCGAGTGCATCATCCGAGAGCGCATCGACCAACGTGACGACGTCGCCGCTCTTGCCCGCCGCACGCACGCGGACGAACGCATCCTTATCGGGAGAGTCGCCAAGCGGAGGTCGAGACGTCGACATCATCCCCCCTTCCATACGTTCCGGATCCCGACGAGCACCTGGACCGCGACCTTAAGCAACGCCGGCTGCAACCCCCTGAAAGATGCATCGGCGGCGTTGAATCCAGCGAGGAAGTTCTTGCCGATCTGGCTGGGGCCGCCCAGCCGCTGAACGAGGATCGTCCCGGCCGCTACCCGCGGCGCAGCTGCCACGGCAGCGCGTGCCGCAGCACCAGTAAGTTCGGCGCCCACAGCCGGAGCCGCCAAGAGACCAATCACAGCGGCAGGCCCGAGTACGGCCGTCCAGGTCGGGCCTTCGTGGGCACACATCTTGCGTGAATAAGGGCACGGGGTTGCCGGGACGCCGCCAGCCTTACCGCTCAAGTCGTATCCGTTGATTGGGTCTTGGCCGGCGTAGTCGTAGGCAGTTCTCTTGATTCGTAGCTGTGGGGCTCCGGTTCGGGTTCGCCGCCGGGGCAGTTCGCGGTCGAGTCGCCGTTGATGACCCGCGGTGCTACCGCACCGCGCTCGTCGTTGACTAGGGGATGAGCTGGAAGGCATCGATGTGCCTGGGACGGACGACGGTGAAGTGGCGTCGGTCGAGGGTGGCGATCGTTGTTGCGCCGAGTCGTTCGGCGGTGGCGATCACCGCAGCGTCGACGCTGCCGAGACGGAGGTCCGCGTAGATCTCGACCAGCTCCGCGATTCGGCCGAGGTCGGCTGGCTCGAAGGGCTCGAAGGCAAGCGAGCTCGCTTCCAGCTCGCGGAGCAGACGCGCCTCGACAGCCGTACCGGCGATCCTGCCGACCAGATAGGCCGACTCACCGACAACGAGCTGCGGAACGACCAGCGCTTCTGTGGCGGTCTCGAAGAAGGCCACACAACGGTCGTGATCCGGATCGGTGCGGATCGCGGCAGCAACAAGCGGACCGGAATCGACGACGACTACGGCGGGAATCCGGGGTCTTCGCCGTCTTCGAGCTGCCGCTCCGCCTCGGCGACGCTCGGTGCGCCAGGGAGGGCATCGCCGATGCCGATGAACGGAAGGGAGCGCCTACGACCTGCGGGGACGTGCTGGCGGAGCAGGTCGGCGGCGAGGTCCTCGGCCGAGGTGCCGCGCTCGGCGGCCTCGGAGGCGAGCCGCTCGGCGACGTCGTCAGGGATGGTGACGCGCAGCTCGGTCATGCCGTGAAGGGTAGCCCGCTGGGCGGATCTCAGCCGGCACGGAGACCGAGCTGTCGTTCGAGGCGCCGCGAGGCGACCGTCGTCGTCATACGTGTAGGCGGTCGTCGTGCCGCCCGGGTAGACGCGCTGGGTCAGATCACCGGCGGGGTCGTACGTGTACGAGAACGAGTCCGATCCGCGCGTCACGCCCGTGAGCTGGTTCAGCGCGTCGAAGCTGTAGCTCTGCGTGCCGGCGCCGTCCGTCATCTGGGTGCGGTTGCCGTTCGCGTCGTAAGTGAGCGAGACGCCCGGCGTGCCGTCACTGTAGGTGACTGATGTCTCGCGGTCGAGCTGGTCGTAGCCGTAGCTCGTCGTCCCGGTGGGAGATACGGCCTGGACGCGGTTGCCGGCAGCGTCGTAGCCGTACGTCCAGGTCGCGTTCAACGGCGTGAGCACGCTGGTCAGCTGATTGGCCGCGTCGTAACCGTACGTGGTGGTGTGGCTGTTCGCGTCGATCCGGGTGACGCGGTTGCCGTTGCCGTCGTACGTGTACGTCGTCGTCGTCGAATCAGGCGCCGCCTGGCTGCCGCGTGTGTCGGATCGTTGCCGACTGTAAAGGCTCATCCACGACCGAGACTCCTCTCGTCATCACCCGCTGTCAACTAATGACACCGAAGATGAGGGGAACCACCTACCGAGCAGCCGGAGGCCGGTCAACCGCAGGACCCACGAGCGAGGGCCGGCGTCTCCGCCGGCCCTCGCGGGTCCTACCGAGTGCGAATGAGCCTAGTGGTGCAAGCCCGAAGGCAGCTCGATGAAGTTCGCCTCGTCGTTGCTCGTGTTCTCGTGGGTGACGACCATCCAGCCGAGGGCCGGCGAGAGCGCCTGCTCGGCCGAGTTGACCGTCAGGGCCTCGACGGCGGAGCCGCCCGGAGGCAGCACGTCGTACATGCCCGTGCTCACGGCCGGCGTGAACGGGTTGAACACCGCGTTCGTGTCGCTCGAGTCGATCGTGCCGTCGGTCAGACTGGTCGCGACCACCGAGTACGTGAAGCGCTGGTTCGCACCGCCCAGCGAGGTCGAGGCGGTCGAGTCGGTCAGCTGGGCGAAGTCGACCGGCAGCACCATCGTGCTGCTGTCGGTCGGTGCGTCGGCCAGGTAGTTGATCGTCCCTCCGCCTTCGGTCAGGTCGAACACGGCCACGTCGTCGATGCCGTTGAACGAGCCCGTCGTGAGGGCACCGTCGTCGGCCGCGACCACGTCGTAGTCCGGCACCCCGTCGCCGTTCACGTCGACGAAGATGTCGAACTCGTCCATCGCGGCGTTCGACCAGCGGTGGTTCGTCGCGATCGCGAAGGCCAGGAGACCTGTGCCGTCACCCGAGGGCGCCGGCGCGGTCGGGAGGGACTGGACGCCGACGGCCTTCAGGTCGTTCGACTTCAGCCCGTGATCCCTCTTGTCCTTGATCCCCCACGCGTACCAGTCGGCGTTGCCGGTGGCAGCGACGAAGTGGCTGTTCGTGACGGTCGCGTTCGTGTGGCCCGTCTTCCTCAGCTGGCTGTCGTTGATGCTGTGAACCTCGACGTCCGAGACGGCCTGCGGGACCATGTAGTACGGCACCCGCAACGTCACGCCGTTGTTGCTCCCCGCAGCCGGGGTCAGCGTGATCTCACCGGACACGTCGCTGAACGGGCCGGTGCCCGGAATCACGGCGCCGCCGGCCGTTGCGTCCGGAACGGAGAGCCGCACGGGCACGAGCGCCTCGCCGCCGTGACCCCAGACGGTCACGCTCGACGGGAACGAGGTCGTGTGCGGACTGCCCGCGGCCAGAACGTCGGCCACGCTGAAGCTCGCCGGCGCATTGCCGAAGTTCTTCAGCTTGATGAACTCGACGTCGTTGTAGTTGTGGCTGAGCTCGTTGAAGCCGAAGCTCAGGTCACCGTTGTCGCGGTCACCGAGCGCCACCACCTGGGTCTGCACGGCAGGCAAGGCCTGCACGAAGCCCGAACCGGCGCCCCGCATCGTGAACCCGTTGACCATGCTCGGATCGGCCGTGTTCTCGATCGCAGCCGTCCAGTACCTCACCTGCCGCCAACTCGGATGCGCCTGCTTGACGAGCGCAGCCTCACCGGTGACGTGCGGGGCGGCCATCGAGGTGCCGGATTCGACGAGCGCACCTGAGCCTGTGCTCATTCCGGCTGAGGCGATGCTGACACCTGGCGCGGTGACGTTCGGCTTCAGGTCACTCGTGCCGGTCGCGGGCCCGAACGAGCTGAAGCTCGCGATCGCCTCGAACAGCGGGTTCGGCACCGACATTTGGTGCGTCAGCGTCCCGTTGTGCCCATTGGCCGCGACGAAGTTCGACGTGTCCGACGCCAGGGCGCCGAAGAACGGAATCTGGACCGAATGGCCGGTCACCGGATTCGCGATGTCCCCTTCGAGCGGCGGATAGCCGGGCGCGTTGTTCACGAGGACAGCGGCGACGGCACCCGCGTTCTCCGCATAGATCGCCCGCTGGACGCGGCCGCAGCTCGGGTCCGCTGCCGCCCCGCGCAGCGCAATCACGATCTTGCCGGCAGCGCCCACGTAGTCGGCAACCGGGTCGCAGCCAAGACCGATCGGGCCCGTGTCCGCGCCCCCGTCGCTGGGGCTCGAGGGATCGGGATGGACGACGAAGATCGGCGCGGAGAGCCCTTCGGCGTAGTCCGCGTTGTTCGAGTGCGTAAGCAACGCCGTGCCGCCGCTCGACATGGTGAGCATCGCACCGCCGGACGCACCGCTGGACGCACCGACGAACGCTTGAATCGGGTCGCTCGCGGCGACGCTGATGACGCCGCTGCCCGAGGCCGGATCACCGGTCACGTACGGGTTCGGGCCCTCGTTGCCGGAGGACGCGACCACGATCACGCCGTCCTTCGCCGCGTTCGAGGCGGCGACGGCGTCCGGGGTGTCGGTGGCCCCGAACGGCGAGCCGAGCGACATGTTGATCACGTCCATGTTGTTGTCGACGGCCCACTCGATCGCGTCGATCGTCTCGTTCGTCGAGCCGTTGCAGCCGAAGATCCGCACGGAGTAGAGGCTGGCCAGCGGCGCCATGCCGGGGCCGACGTTCCACGTGTGCGTCGAGACGGTGTTGGCGTTGTACGGCCCGTGATAGGTCGAGCCGTTCGAGAGGACGCCGAAACCGGCCATCGTGCCGGCCGTGTGCGTCCCGTGGCTGTTGCAGTCGAGCGGGTTCGGATCGGGATGCGGGACCGGCTGGTACGAGGCCGATGTGGGGTCGGCGTTGTAGTCGTCGCCGACGAGGTCGATGCCGCCCTTGACCTTCGGGGCGCTGGGGCCGAACCACAGCGGGTTCGCCGGCAGCGTGTCCGAGAGAAGCGCGGTCTGGTAGTCGGCCGGGTTGCCGCTACCGCCGAAGTCGGCATGCGTGTAGTCGATGCCGGTGTCGATGTCGGCGATCTTGATCCCCTCGCCGTGGAAGTTGCCGCCGACGGCGTCCCACACCTGCGGCCCGCCGACGAGCGGGATGCCGTGGATGTTGTCGGGCTTGTAGGTCGGCAGCTGGTAGACACCGGTGACGCCCGGGAGCGCGGCCAGCGCCGCCGCCTGGTTCGCGGCGATCTGAACCTTGAAGCCGTTGTACGCGGCCTGGTAGCTCGCCAGCACATGGCCGCCGAGCGACTGGATCTGCTGGGCCACGGGCGCCTGCTGGCTCCTGAGCTGGCTGCGGATCGAGTCCTTCTGGCCCTGTGAGAGCGGCGACGCCGCATCGGCGTCGGCGACGGTGATCGGATCCCCGCTCAGCTGGACGACGAGCGTCGTCGGCTTGTTCGAGATCCCGATCGGCTGGAACACCGGCGTGAACTTCAGGCCGGCGTTCGGCGCCACGATCGGTTTGTTCGACGCGCCCGCCGCCGAGACGACGCTGAGCGCGACGAAGGCAGCTACGGACAGGGCGATCCAGATCGCGTTCCTGGAGTCATGACGCCGCCCCGTCGGCCTGCCGACACGACTACTGCTCAATGCTCTCTCCTCTCCCCTCACGTTCCAGTCGACCTCCGACCGGCCCGACCGCCATCGCGACGAGCCCTCGGTCGACCCCCTGATCGGCGGACTGAGCATGACCCGGTGCGGGGTCACCGTCAAGCTCTCAACTGGGCTATTTCGCCCTACGAGCCGTGCGGCTTGGCCATGGCGCGGTAGTCGAGCGCCTGGTCGAGGACGGACTCCTCGACGCCCTTTTCGCGGGCGACCTCGCGGAGGGAGCGGCCGGAGGCCGCGGCTTCCTTGACGATCTCGGCCGCCCGGTCGTAGCCGATGTACGGGTTCAGCGCCGTCGCGGCCGACAGGGTCAGCTCGGCGTAGTGCTCCGCGGTCTCCCGGTTGGCCTCGATCCCGTCCACGCACTTCTCCGCGAAGAGCCGGCAGGAGCTCGCGAGCAGCTTCACCGAGTCGAGGATGTTGCGGGCGAGCAGGGGCACGAACACGTTCAGCTCGAAGTGGCCCTGCATGCCGCCGATCGCGATCGCGGTGTCGTTCCCGATCACCTGGGCGGCCACCTGGGTGACGACCTCGGGCATGACCGGGTTGACCTTCCCGGGCATGATCGAGCTGCCCTTCTGGAGCTCCGGGAGGACGATCTCGCCGAGGCCGGCGCGGGGGCCGGAGCCGAGGTAGCGGATGTCGTTGGCGATCTTCGTCAGCGAGACGGCGACCGTCTTGAGGGCGCCGGAAGCCTCGACGATGCCGTCGCGGGCCGCCTGGGCCTCGAACGGGTCGGCGGGCGCCGAGATGACGAGCCCGGTCTCGGCAACGAGGATCGCGCGCACGCGGGCGGCGAACTCGGGGTGCGTGTTGAGGCCGGTGCCGGTGGCCGTGCCGCCGAGCGGGATCTGACCGAGCCGCGGCATGGCGTCCTTCAGCCGGGCCGAGCCCTGGCGCACCTGGGCGGCGTAGCCGGAGAACTCCTGGCCGAGGGTGACGGGGACGGCGTCCATCCAGTGGGTGCGGCCGGACTTGACGACGTCGTCGAACTCTCGGGCCTTCGCCTCGAGCGAGGCGCCGAGCTGGTCGAGGGCGGGCAGGAGGTCGTTGGCGATCTCGTCGAGCGCGGCGAGATGCACCGCCGACGGGAAGACGTCGTTGGAGGACTGGCCCATGTTGACGTCGTCGTTCGGGTGGACGCCCTCGCCGGCGAGGGTGGCGATCACCTCGTTCGCGTTCATGTTCGAGGAGGTGCCGGAGCCGGTCTGGAAGACGTCGATCGGGAACTGGTCGTCGAGCTCGCCCCGGGCGATCCGCTCCGCGGCGGCGGCGATCCGGTCGGCCTTGTCCCGGTCGAGCAGGCCGAGATCGGCGTTCACGCGCGCGGCGGCGCCCTTGATGCGGCCGAGCCAGCGGGCCACCGGCGCCGGGATGGGCTCGCCGGAGACGGGGAAGTTGGCGATCGCCTTCGTCGTCTCGCTGCCCCACAACTCGCTCATGGGCCCCCTCGTTTCGCTAGGCAGTTTCTGCGGCGACGGTCTCTGCCGCCTCGAGCAGATCTTCCCAGGTGACGAGCTTCACGCGCGGACGACCCAGCTTCTCGCCGGCGGCGCGCTCGGCCTCGTCGATCGCGCACCAGCCGGCGTACTGGACGCAGCGGATGCCGCGCTCGGCGAGCAGGGCGTCGACCTCGGCGGCGGTGCCGCCCTTGCGCGGCGCGTCGCGGAGATCCTCGAGCAGCAGCTCGACCGTCTCGGTCGCGTCCTTCTTGTTCGTGCCGATGACGCCGCTCGGGCCGCGCTTGATCCAGCCGGCGCAGTAGACGCCCGGGACGTGGTCGCCGCTCTCCTCGACGACGCGGCCGACCTCGTTGCGGATCGTGGCGCGCCAGTCGTCGAAGGGGACGTCCGGTACGGGGACGCCCTGGTAGCCGACGCTCCGGAAGACGAGCCCGCAGGGGATCGTCTCGTGCTCCTCGGTCGGGACGGCGCGGAGCCTGCCGCGGTCGTCCGGCTCTAGCCGGTTGCGGACGGTCTCGACCGCCTCGACGCGGTCGTCGCCGGTGAGCGCGACCGGCGAGCGCAGGAAACGGAGGTGGAGCTGCTTCGGGTGGCCGTGCAGCGGCCTCGCTGCGTACTCGCGCAGGACCTCGAGGTTGCGGGTCGCGTTCGTGTCGCCCTCGAGCGCGGCCTCGCTGACCGGGTCGAGCTCGAGGTCGGCGGGGTCGACGACGATGTCGCAGCCGGCGAGCTCGCCGAGCTCGATCAGCTCGGGCGTCGTGAACGCCGCCTGCACGGGGCCGCGCCGGGCGACCATGACGATCTCCTTGACCGGGGAGGCGTTGATCGCCGCGATGGCCGCGTCGGTCGTGTCGGTGGCGTCGAGCTCCTCGGGGGTCAGCGCGAGCATCCGGGCGACGTCGACCGCGACGTTGCCGGCGCCGACGACCACGACGCGCTCGACCGAGAGGTCGAAGTCGAGGTCCTGGTAGTCGGGGTGGCCGTTGTACCAGGCGACGAACTCGGTGGCCGGCCACGAGCCGGGCAGGTCCTCGCCGGGGATGCCCATGCGCCGGTCGGTCTGCGCGCCGACGGCGTAGACGACCCCGTCGTAGAGGCGGCAGAGGTCGGCGTGCGTGAGGTCGCGGCCGACCTCGACGTTGCCGAGGAAGCGGAAGCCCGGCTTCGCGGCGATCTTCTCGTAGGCCTTCGAGACGGACTTGATCTTCGGATGGTCGGGCGCGACGCCGAGCCGGACGAGGCCCCAGGGCGTCGGCAGCCGCTCGATCAGGTCGACCTCGACGGGCACGTCGGCCCCGAGCAGCGCACCGGCCGCATAGAAGCCGGCCGGCCCCGATCCGACCACGGCGACGCGCAGCGGGCGCTCGTTTCCGTTCGAGCTCATCCCGAAGAATGCTAGTGGCCGTGCCGACCGCGCAGCCTCGGGAATAGGCCGCAGCCGCCCGTAGGGAGGCTCCGGATTCGGGCGTCTCCGCCGCGATCGAACGGCACCGAAGTCAACGGCAGCGACCAGGTCGCGACCTAGTCGCGACCTGGTCGCAGTCGTAAGCGCCCGACCCGCAGCAAGCGCCGGCGAGAGCAGCCGCCGCCCGATGAACCGCCGTACCCTCGCCGCCTCGAGAGGACGGAGGTTAGCGCGGGCGCAGCCGCGCTAACGGTTGAAACCTCCCTGCCGTAGGTGCGTGGGATGGCCCGCCGAAAATCGCACGCCGCCGCGACCTTCGGCATACGCTCAGACCACGACCTAAGGAGGCTCCTGATGGCTCTCGGATATGTGCTCGTGGAGAGCATGCGGCCCGGTACCCGCCTTGAGGGGCTGCCGCTGACGCTGACGAAGATCGAGCGCTACCCGGTTCGCAACGCGACGCCGGACCAGCCGTCTGTCTGGACGACGGTCGAGTTCCAGTTCCCCGAGGAGGAAGCGGGACGGCTGGCGGATGCGCTCGCAGGCATCCTCGATGAGCACGGCGGCTGGTACTCGCACTTCAACGTAAGCGGCGAGACGTTCGTCATCTACGCCGGGCGCGTCTTCCGTTATCCGAGCGGCGACAAGGCAGGGCGCGCGGAGGCGGAAGAACACGGTCGCTCGGTGGGCGTGCCTGAGCCCCAGCTCGACTGGGACGAGTACGAGTAGAAGCCGCGGCTCGTCCCACGCACCTACCGCAGGGAGTGAAACCTGGTTGCAGCGGCGCCGAAGTCAAACGGCGGCGACCAGGTCGCGGTCGCGACCTGGTCGCAGTCGTAAGCGCGTCGCCCCGCCGGCGGCGAGTTGACGATTGAACCGCCGTAGCCTCGCCGCCCCATGCGAACGCCTGGGCACGGGCGCGACCGCGCTCGCGTCCGTGCACGAGTCGACGGCCGAGCCGAACTTCAGGGGAGAGCCCTCACTGAAAAGTCCGCAGGACTTTTCAGTGACTGCAGCCGCTGCCGCAGCCGGCGCCCTCGGCGGGCGCTTCGCCGTCGGCCACCTGGAACGAGTGGCCGCAGCCGCACGAGGAGACGGCGTTCGGGTTGTCGATCTTGAAACCCGACTCCTGGATCGTCTCGAGGTAGTCGACCGTGGCGCCCGTGAGATACGGCGCGCTGAAGGGGTCGACGACGACCTTCACGCCCTCGCACTCGAACTCGTGGTCGCCCTCCTGGGCGCCGCGGTCGAAGCCGAGGCCGTACTGGAAGCCGGAGCAGCCGCCGCCCTCGATGGCGACGCGGAGCACCGAGACGTCGGTCTCCTCCGCCATCAGGGTGCGGATCTTGTCCGCCGCCGACGGCGTCAACGACACGACCTGCTCTGTGCGCTCCTGGATCTCCATTCCGTACAAGCGTAGCAACGACGATCGGCGTGTCCTTGTTCCCGGCTTTGTAACACCTGCCTCACGCTTGGCTACGCGGGATCTCCTCCCGCTCGTGCACGGGCCGGGTTGATAACGTCAACCCCCGGGATGCTGCGTGACTGGCTGCCGTTCCTCATCTACGGGCTGATGGCGCTCGCCATTCCCGTCACGATGCTGGCGATGTCCTTTGTCTTCGCGCAGCGGCCGGCGCGCAGGACGCGGGCGCGCGTGATCCCGTTCGAGTCGGGCGTCTCGCAGGGGCAGATGAAGCCGCAGCGCTTCACGGTGAGCTTCTACCTCACTGCGATGCTCTTCATCGTCTTCGACATCGAGATCGTGTTTCTCTACCCGCTCGCCGTTCAGCTGCACGCGCTCGGCTGGTTCGGGTTCGTCGAGTTCGCCTTCTTCATCCTGATCCTGCTCGTCGCCTACGTATACATCTGGCGCAAGGGCGCGCTCGAATGGTGAAGCGCCTCCGCGACTACGGCCTCCAGTCGGAGCGGCTCCTGTGGCCGACGAAGGGGCCGTCCAGGTTCGAGGAGGAGCTCGGCGTCGAGGAGCTCGAGCAGGCGCTCGGCCTGACGACGCTCGACAAGGCGGTGCGCTGGGCGCAGACGAAGTCGATGTGGCCGGACACGTTCGGGCTCGCGTGCTGCGCGATCGAGATGATGTCGATCGTCGGCGCGCGCTACGACCTCGCCCGCTTCGGCATGGAGGCGTTCCGCTCCTCGCCGCGCCAGGCCGACCTGCTGATCGTCTCCGGCCGCGTCTCGCACAAGATGGCCGCGCCGCTGCGCCAGATCTACGACCAGATGCTGGAGCCGAAGTGGGTGATCGCCATGGGCGCGTGCGCCAGCTCGGGCGGCATGTTCAACAACTACGCGATCCTCCAGGGCGTCGACCGGATCGTCCCGGTCGACATCTACATCCCCTTCTGCCCGCCGCGGCCGGAGGCGCTGATGGAAGGGATCATCCGCCTCCACGAGGCGCACCAGGCCGGCGTGCCGGGGGCGTACGAGCGGCGGGAGGTGGCGACGTGAGCTTCGAGGCGATCCCCGGCTTCGTCGAGCTGAAGGAGGGGCACGGCGAGACGACCGTCGTCGTCGAGCGTGAGCAGATCCTCGACGCGTGCCTCTACGCCCGCGACGAGCTCGGCTTCAGGTTCCTCGCCGACCTCGTCGCGACCGACTACCTCGGCTGGGACGCGCATACCGTCTCGGGCTACATCGGCACCCCGGCCGGCCGCGACCTCAACCATCCGATGACGCAGGGCTTCCAGGCGGTGCCGCAGCCGAAGCCGAAGCGGTTCTCGGTCAGCTACCACCTGCTCGCGCTGCAGCACGGCGCGCCGCGCGTCCGCCTGCAGTGCTGGCTCGACGACGGCGACCCCGTGCAGAGCGTCGTCTCGGTCTGGCCGACCGCCGACTGGCACGAGCGGGAGCAGTTCGACCTGATGGGGATCGAGTTCACGGGCCACCCGAACCTGACGCGGATCCTGCTCGAGGACGACTGGGACGGGCATCCGCTGCGCAAGGACTACCCGATCGGCGGCGAGCCGGTCCGCTTCTCGGACGCCGAATGACCATCGCGCCCGAGAGAACGCGCGCGTGGCCGCTGGTTGGCGAGCCGCCCTACGAGGGCTCGCGCATCCCGGCACGCGTGCCGACGATCCTCGACGTCCCGCCGGCGCTCCGCGAGACGGACGACATCCTCCAGGTCAACTTCGGCCCGAACCATCCGTCGACGCACGGCGTCCTCCGCCTGATCGTCGACCTCGACGGCGAGCGAGTCGTCGGAATCTCGGCCGTGATCGGCTACCTGCACACGGGCTTCGAGAAGAACATGGAGCAGAAGACGTGGTGGAAGGCGATCACGTACCCGTCGCGCGTCGACTACGTCAGCTACCAGAACAACGAGCTCGTGTTCGTGCTCGCGATCGAGAAGCTGCTCGAGCTCGAGGTGCCGGAGAAGGCGACGTGGATGCGGATGCTCCTCTGCGAGCTGAACCGGTTGCACTCGCACCTCGTCTTCCTCGGCACGGCGGCGCTCGAGCTGGGTGCGATCTCGATGTTCTGGTACTGCTTCCGCGAGCGCGAGACGATCCTCGACCTCGTCGAGCAGGTCTGCGGCCAGCGCATGCACACCCGCTACTTCCAGGCGGGCGGGCTCGCCGAGGACATCCCGTCCGGCTTCTTCCCCGAGTGCCACGCGTTCGTCGACTGGATGCCGCACGCGCTCGACGACTACCTCACGCTGCTCGACCGCAACCAGATCTGGCTCAAGCGGACGAAGGGCGTCGGCCTCCTCTCCGCCGAGGACGCGATCGCGCTCGGGCAGTCCGGCCCCGTCCTGCGCGGGTCCGGCGTCGACTGGGATCTCCGCCGCGACTCGCCATATCTCGCCTACGACCAGGTCGACTTCCGCGTCCCGGTGTACACGGGCTGCGACGTCTACGACCGCTACCGCGTGCGCATGGACGAGATGGCGGAGTCGACGAAGATCGTCCGCCAGTGCCTCGACAAGCTCGAGCGCATGGAAGGGCAGCCGTGGATCGCGGACGACCGGAAGGTGGTGTTGCCGCCGCGCGAGGAGCTCCACACGTCGATGGAGTCGCTCATCCACCATTTCAAGATCGTCACCGAGGGCTACCGGGTGCCGGAGGGCGAGGTCTACGTCGCGATCGAGTCGCCGCGCGGCGAGTCGGGCGTCTACGTCGTCTCGGACGGCGGCCCGAAGCCGTGGCGCGTGCACTTCCGCGCACCGTCGTTCGCCGCGCTCGGCGCGACCGCGACCTGCGTGCAGGACGTGCTGATCGCCGACCTGATCGCGATCGTCGGCTCGCTCGACGCCGTGATGGGGGACACCGACCGGTGAGCGAGCTGCGCGACGAGATCGAGCAGGTGCAGAAGCTCTACCCGGCGGGCGCGCGCTCGGCGGTCCTGCCGGCGTTGCGCCTCGCGCAGGAGCGCTACGGCTGGCTGTCGCGCGAGGCGCTCGAGGAGGTCGCCGGCGCGCTCGAGCTCACGCCCGCCTACTGCATGTCGGTGGCGAGCTTCTACGACATGTTCCACCTCGAGCCCGTGGGCAGGCACATGGTCGAGGTCTGCACGAACGTCTGCTGCGGGCTCGTGAACGCGCAGGCCGTGCTCGAGGCGTTCGAGACGGAGCTCGGCGTCGGCCCGGGCGGCACGACGCCCGACGGCGAGATCACGCTGCGCGCCGTCGAATGCCTCGGCGGCTGCAGCACGCCGACGATCGTCGCGGTCGACCATCGCTACCGCCAGTCGGTCACGCCCGCGGACGTGCCGGCGATCGTCGAGGAGCTGCGCGGTGGCTGAGATCCTCGTCCTCGCCGGCGCGGAGGAGAGCCCGCTCCGCGACCTGACGGCCTACCGCGCGGCCGGCGGCTATCTGCAGCTCGAGCGCGCCCGCGCGATGACGCCGCAGGCGGTGACGCAGGAGCTGATCGAGTCCAACCTGCGCGGGCGCGGCGGCGCGTTCTTCCCGATGGGCCGCAAGGCGAGCTTCATCCCGTCGCCGGACAAGATCGCGAAGCCGATCTACCTCACCGTCAACGCGGACGAGTCCGAGCCCGGGACGTTCAAGGACCGCGAGATCATGCTGCGCGTCCCGCACCGGCTGATCGAGGGCTGCCTCATTGCAGCGCATGCGATCCAGTCGAAGCACGTCTACATCTACATCCGCGGCGAGTACCTCGCGGAGGCCGAGACCGTGCAGGCCGCGCTCGACCAGGCCCGCGACGCGGGCATCCTCGGTGACGTCGACATCGTCATCCACCGCGGCGCGGGCGCGTACATCTGCGGCGAGGAGACGGGGCTGCTGGAGTCACTCGAGGGCAAGCGCGGCCAGCCGCGCTCGAAACCGCCGTTCCCGGCGATCTCCGGGCTCTATGCCTCGCCGACGCTGATCAACAACGTCGAGACGATCACGACCGTGCCGAAGGTGCTCGAGGTGGGAGCGGCCGCGTACGCCGAGATCGGCGAGCCGCCCGACTCCACCGGCACGCGCGTCTTCTGCCTCTCCGGCAACGTGAAGCGGCCCGGCGCGTACGAGCTGCCGCACGGGATCACCGCGCGGTACCTGATCGAGGAGGTCGGGGGCGGCGTGCCCGACGGGCGCACGTTGAAGGCCGTGATGATGGGCGGCTCGTCGTTCCCGGTGATGACGCCGGCCGACCTCGACACGAAGCTCGACGCGGACTCGCTCGGCAGCAAGGGCTACTTCATCGGCTCCGGCGTCGTCACCGTGATCGACGACCGGACGTGCATCGTCCAGTTCGCGCTCCGCGTCGCGCAGTTCTACATGCACGAGTCGTGCGGCAAGTGCACGCCGTGCCGCATCGGGACGCGCTGGCTCGTGCAGCTGCTGCAGGCGGTCGAGACGGGCGCCGCGTCGGAGCAGGACCTCGAGCTGCTGCTCGACGTCTGCGACCGGATCATCGGCAAGTGCCTCTGCGTGCTCGGCGACTCGGCGGC